>OJAM01000181.1_pt1 | contig 30738 bp, 20 predicted proteins | sample 1589071 | NCBI WGS metagenome assembly OJAM01 (sample SAMN03283243) | human gut metagenome | biome: human-associated habitat; material: feces | host: Homo sapiens | place: Peru | collected 2012
TACGACAAGATGGAGGCCACAGCCCGCGAGTGCAAGCCGAAACTCATCATCGGAGGCGCTTCGGCATATTCCCGTGAGTGGGACTATGAGAGGATGCGCGCCATCGCCGACGAGGTGGGAGCCCTCCTTTGGATCGATATGGCCCACACAGCCGGCCTCATCGCCGCGGGTCTGCTCAAGAACCCTGTCAAGTACGCCCACATCGTGACATCCACCACCCACAAGACACTTCGCGGACCACGCGGAGGCATCATCCTGATGGGCAAGGACTTCGACAATCCTTGGGGATTGAAGACACCTAAGGGCGAGATCAAGAAGATGAGCGCGATCCTCAACTCAAGCGTGTTCCCTGGAGTTCAGGGCGGACCTCTTGAGCACGTGATCGCCGCCAAGGCTGTCGCTTTCTACGAGGCGATGCAGCCTGAATATGTGGAATATCAGAAGCAGGTTATGGCCAACGCCAAGAAGATGGCCGAGGAGTTCGTCGCAAGAGGCTACAAGGTCGTTTCCGGCGGCACAGACAACCATCTGATGCTGATCGACCTCAGAACCAAGTTCCCTGACGTGACCGGAAGGATGGCCGAGAAGGAGCTGGAGAAGGCCGAGATCACCCTCAACAAGAATATGGTTCCGTTCGACACCCGTTCTCCGTTCAAGACATCCGGAGTCAGGGTCGGCACACCGGCCATCACTTCCAGAGGTTTCGTGGAGAAGGACATGACCGAGATCGTCGAGCTGATCGACACCGTTCTCAGCGCCGTGGCCAAATACGCCGATGTTGTCAATGGTGTCTCCCAGGAAGGAGCCGAGGAGTACGCCAAGGTTCTTGAGACCGTAAGGCACAAGGTCCACAATATGACCGCCGGCCGTCCGCTCAACAGATACTAATCGAATATCGGATCTCGATTCCGCATTGTATGATACAACCCTCGGAAGTTCCAATGTAACTTTCGGGGGTTGTCCATATTCAGTTCACGAATATCATTGAATATCAAGATATTCACAACATACGATTGTCCACATCCAGGCATCGCGAATATGGATATTCCGGAGTAACTTTGCATCCGAAAATTGGTTCACAAATCAGAAGCTGTTTTGAATTGTTTGTTTGAAGGTTTGAGAGTGAAAAACTTCAGTTTCGACCGCTTCTTCCAAGGAAGATAGCGGTGCTATCTGACTGAAGAAGCGGGAAGAAAATGAAGATTTTTCACCTCAAAGAACATTTCAAACAATTCAAAACAGCTTCTCAAACGGCATTATGAAAACAAAGATTGTTCGTGGCATACAACTGTTCTGGGCATATTTCATCGCGCTCGGAGCTGTTGTCGGATTCGGAATGATGATCTACGACCCGAGCGGGGTGACATTCCAGATGGATCCGCTGCTTCCCCAACTCAGGGAAGCGTTTCCGTTCCTCTCCTTTATGTTCGGAAACTTCATCTGGTCTGCGTTCGCGCTGCTGACCGTCAACGGAATCACAAATATGGTTTCTATCTACCTTATTCATAAAAAGCAAAAAATAAAATAGAAATGAACATCAGAATTGAACAACCCAAAGACTACCGAGAGGTAGAGAACCTCACCAGAGAGGCATTCTGGAATACTTACAGACCGGGCTGCACAGAGCATTACGTGCTTCACAAGTACCGTGAGAACCCGGACTTCATCCCCGAGCTCGACTTCGTGATGGAGGAGGACGGGAAGATCATCGGGCACGTGATGTACTCCAAGGCCACCATCGTCCGCGAGGACGGCGGCATACTGCCGGCCTGGACATTCGGGCCGATCAGCATCCTTCCTGAATATAAACGCAAAGGCTACGGGCTCAAACTCCTGACATATTCAATGGAGAAGGCCCGTGAGATGGGCATCGGGGTGCTTTGTATGGAGGGAAAGATAGGTTTCTACAAGCACGCGGGGTTTGTTGTCGCCAGCACTTTGAAGATCCACTACCACGGAGAGCCAAAGGACAGCGAGGTGCCTTATTTCCTCGCTAAGGAGCTCATCCCGGGCTATCTGGACGGAGTCGAGGGCACTTATATGACTCCGAAAGGTTATTATGTCGCTGACGGGAATCCTGAGGATTTCGAGGCGTTCGAGGCCACGTTCCCGGCGAAGGAGAAGGATTTCAACGAGGAGCAGCTTCCGCAGTTCTGCCAGAGTTGCGGGATGCCGCTGACAAGGAAAGAGGACTGCGGGACCAACGCTGACGGAAGCGTGAGCTTTGACTACTGCCAGTACTGCTATAAGGACGGCAAGTTCCTCCAGGACTGCACGATGGACGAGATGATAGATCACTGCTCGCGGTTTGTCGATGAGGTGAACAAGCATATTCCTGAGCCAATCACCCGGGAACAGTACAAGGATCAGATGCGGCAGTATTTCCCGCTTCTGAAACGGTGGAGGCGCTTCGACAAGCTCAGCGACCGCGATTAGCATGGTCACTGAGCCTGTCGAAGTGACCAATGGTAAAAGCCGGCATGGCGGATAACCGCCTGGTCTTCATGCAAAAGCATACTGTCCTGGCACCTGTTACGGCACCAGGACAGAATGTTTTACGCTCATATTCAAGGCGTTAAGCGCCACGACAGATTCTAGTTGCCCACCGGGCGGATGACGAATCCGAACTCACGCTCGGTGGCCGGGATGAGGTACTGGTCCAGAGGAATTGTCCCCCAGGAATTAATGCCACCCACACCCATCTGCCTGAGGTCGAAGTTGACGTATGTCGTGCCGTTGGCGCGGTCGTTCTCGTGCGCCTTGGCCTTAAGGTTCAGGGAATGGCGGGCCTCGCCGTTCTGGGTGTTGGTCTTGTTGGCACGCTTCGGAGTACCGTTCTCAAGGCAGTCCAGATCCCTCATCGAGAACGGAAGGGCGGAGGCGGAGAACCTCTCGTCAGCGGTGACCTCAAGGCCGGTGCCGTTTGAGTCAAGGAGACGGAAATATCTCAGGCCGGTCTTCGTGCCGGACTCCTGAGTGCGGACATAGCCGTAGTGGTACTGGTCGTTGACACTCTGCACATAACGGCCGACAACGGCGGCGGAGTTCCTGTCGGAGTAGTTCTCCCAAGGGCCCTTGCCGTAGAAATCCACGGTGGTGAAACGGCCCGGCATCGCGAACTTCATTCCGAAACGCATAAGAGCCGGAGCCTTGGCCAGACCGCCGGCTTCCTTCATCGTCTCTGTCGCCTTGACGCTTCCGTCAGGGAATATCTCGTAGAACATCCTCACGGTGGCCGCCCCGCCGGCTATTGGTTCATATTCAGCGGACAAAGCCATAAGGCCGACACCATCGGTCGCCTTGTCAACAACAAGCGAACCGGCTTTCAGTTTATAGACAGGATAACGCCAGGTGTTGTACATCTCGCGGATCGTCTTCGCACCCATATCGTTCTCGTTAGGTGCGCGGGCGAACTCCGGAGTCAACGGCTCGGACAGCATCTGGACACCGTTCACGGTGTAACCGGTGAGGAATCCTGTGGCCTTGTCGAACGTAGCGGTCCAGTCGCCGACACGGTCAGCCTGCGTGCCGGCGAAAGCGAAGGAGCCGGAGAACACATAAGCGTCGGCGGTCTCGCTGTGAGCCAATGACTTGCCGCTAACTGAAGCGGATCCGGCGACGAAAGCGGCACCTGACTTTTCCCTAAGCATAATCTGGTCATAAGCCACCTCGGTTCCGGCCGGAAGCACACCGTCGGCAGTCTTGAGGACATACGAAACGTTAAGGAATATGTCAGCGTCAGCCTGAGGGATGGTCTTGAAGCCAAGGTCCACAGTCTCGGTCTTCCGCGGGGCGATGTTCAGGTTCTCAACGACTCCCGAGGACACGGCCTCACCGTCAACGGAAATATTCCAGAGCATCCGATACTGGCTCAGATCCTTGAAGAAATATTCATTGTAAACGTTCACGCGGCCCTGGCCTGCAAGTGATGTATGAATATTCCTGTGCTGGTAGCGGACCTCGTAGGCGTGAGGGTGCAGGGTCCTGTCGGCGGCGATGACGCCGTTGCAGTTGAACGAGCCGTCCGAAGGATCATATTCATTGAAATCACCCCCGAAGGCGAAGATGTGGTCGGTTCCGCCCTCGTTGGAAGGCCAGCGGAGCGCCTGATCCACGAAGTCCCAGATGAAGCCTCCCTGGTAGGTCGGGTATTTGCGGATGAGGTCCCAATATTCCTTGAAATTGCCCATCGAGTTGCCCATCGCGTGGGCATATTCGCACTGTATCAGCGGTCTGTCAGGGTTTCCTTTTGCGAAATCCTCACACCACTTCGGAGAGGCATACATCGGGCAGATGATGTCGTTCTGACTGGCCTTCTCGGCTCTTTCGTACTGAACCGGTCTGGTAGGATCATTCGCTTTGAGCCAGTCGTAGCAGGCGACGAAAGTATCGCCGAATCCGGCCTCGTTGCCAAGGCTCCAGATAATAACCGACGGGTGGTTGAAGTCTCTGCGTACCATCCTCTGGTCACGGATGAGGTGGGCGGCCTTGTAATCCGGTCTCTTCGCCAGAGTCATATCGCCGTACCCCATTCCGTGGGACTCGATGTTGCCCTCGTCCACCACATAGAGGCCGTACTTGTCGCAGAGTGCGTACCAGCGCGGGTCATTCGGATAATGGCAGGTGCGCACTGCGTTCATATTCAGTTCCTTCATTATGCGGATGTCGTTGATCATGTCCTCCTCGGAGACGACATAGCCCTTGTCGGCGTTCATCTCGTGGCGATTCGCGCCCTTGATGAGGACAGGCTGGCCGTTGACAAGCAGCTGGCTGTTCTTGATCTCGACAGTTCTGAATCCGAAGTCGATAGACGTGCTTTCCACGACATCCTTCCTGTCGGAGGCCGTCACTTTCAAAGTGTAGAGGTTCGGGATCTCAGCGCTCCAGAGGTCAGGATTCTGGACCGTTCCGTTCAGGACGGCCTCCCCTTTTACCGGAGTAGCCTCCCTGTAAGCCACCTGGTTGCCGTTCCTGTCGATGACGGCGACACGGACGTTCCTCACGCCCTTGGTGACCTTCGCGTTGACAGTGAAGTTCCCGTCCATCCCGGCGATGATGTTCACATCCTCGATGCGCTCCCTCTCGCGGGTATAGACATAGACCCCGCGGGCTATTCCGCTGAGCCTCCAGAAGTCCTGGTCCTCAAGATACGAGCCGTCGCACCAGCGGAAGATCTCAAGGGCGATGAGGTTCTCGCCTGCCTTGACGTACTTGGTCAGGTCGAAGCGGGCCTCCAGCTTGCTGTCCTCGCTGTAGCCGACCATCTTTCCGTTGACCCAGACACGGACGTTGGAGGTGGCTGAGCCGATGCAGAGGCAGATCTGTTTCCCGATCCACGACTTGTCAACGTTGAACGTGCGGCGATACTGACCGACGTAGTTGTGCTCAGTCGGAGGGTACGGAGGATTGTTCTCGTAGTGCCCCCTCCAGGCGAAGCCGACGTTAAGGTAGATCGGGTCGTTGTACCCGTTCAGCTCCCACATTCCAGGGACCGGGATCGTGCCCCAGTCCGTGTCGTTGTAGTCCACGGCCTCGAAGCCTTTTGTGCGGCCCTCGATGGTCTCGTTCCATTTGAACTTCCAGACTCCGTTCAGAGTCAGGGTCTTCTGCTGGTCGGTGACAAAGGTGGCGGCCATCGGCAGGCGGTTCTCCTCGAACACGTTAGGGTCCTGCCAAGGCTCCATCTTGTCGTTCTTGCCCGCAAAAAGCGGGGTCGCGGCTAAGGCTGCCGCCAGAATCAGTAGTGTTTTTTTCATATTCGATAATATAACTATTCACTTTATTATGGTCACTTCATTCTAAGCCGCTATCTGCGCAGCAATGTCACTGTTCCGTCCATTGTGGAGGCGAGAATGTAAGTCACTTCCCCTTCGCTCCAGACCTCCATCGGATTCACAAGCGCGATGGAGATCTTGCGGGCCCAAAGCCTGCTGCCGTCCTCAGCGCCAAAGCCAATTATGTTGCCCTTGTCTGTCGGCATAATCACCTCATTTCCAATGCGGACGATCGAAGTCGGCGAAATCTCGTACCCAGCCCCAGTCTCAGCGCACCAATCCACCTCAAGGCTCGCTGCATCCACGGAAGTAATTGTGTGCCACATAGATTTGCAATAGACCTTCTTCCCGTCCGGCGAGACACCTACCGCCTCACGAGCAGACTTCTCATAATGCCGGAGTTCCTTTCCGGTCGCCGCGTCAAGCGCATAAAGCCTCCTGTCCGGAACAGCTATGAATATCTTTCCTGATGCCTTGACTGGCCACACGGCCGCCGGGGAGTACATCCTCGAAGGCTTCTCGCATTTCCACTCCCATTGGAGCGCACCAGTCTGAGGATCAAGCGAATAAAGTCTGTTTCCCCAAGTGCCGAACACAACCTGATCCCGATCGACATAGGCGCGGCACTCAACGAATCCCTGCACGTCTGAATATGTCCACACAGCCTTTCCGGTCTTCAAGTCAAGGGCCCTGAAGCAACCGTCCGAAGCGCCGACATAGACCCTGTCATTGAATATCACAGGACTGCCCAGCACGGATTTCCTTGCGGCATATTTCCAGATCGTCCTTCCGTTTTTGGCGTTCAGCGCATAGATGTTGCCGTCGGTGCAGCCGAAGACAAGGTATTTTCCCTGCACGGCCGGAGTCGAGAATATCTTGCCCGGAAACTTCTTCGTCCATATTCGCTTGCCGTCCTTGACGCTTATGCAGCGCACATTGCCGGAAGCGGTGGTGTACCAGGCGCGGTTTCCATTTCTTGCGAAGCCAGCGACTATATTGCTGTCATCCTTCAGCTTCCAGACCTCCTTGACAGGGCTGTCGCCATTGACATCGTAGCGCATCCACGGGTATGATGCCGGCAGGCCGTCGGCATCGTATGTCACGGTGTCCTTCACCTCTGTCAGTTTCCTCGTGTACCAAGGCTCCATCTGCACAGTCGTGGATCCATAAAGTCTTCTTTCAGAGACGGTCACACTGTCGTTCTGGATTGTGAACACATTGTAGCCCGGCTGCCTTCCGGCCGTCAGAGTCGAGCGGTCAAGAACGCCCGGCAGACCGTCATAATCCAGCGCCACATTCCTGTGCCAGTGTCCTCCAATCTCGAACCGAGTGCCGATCCTCTTGAGCTCACGCGTCACATCAAAATAGTTGAGCACCGATGTGTCCTGCGGGTAATGGTTTATGAATATCGTCTTCTTTCCCGGCTTGAGGCCTTTGAGCCATTCCATACTCTCCTGAGGAATCAGCGCGGGAGCCATCCTCATATCCGGCCCGCAGTTGCAGCCGATGAACCGCCAACCCTTGCACTCAAACTCGTAGTTTTCGTACCCGAACACCTTCAGGAAAGTGTTGCATCCACTCTCCGACCATTTGGCGTCATGGTTTCCAGCCACGACATAGTACTTGTACCTGAGCGAGTCCAACATCTGCTTCACCGCCGCGATCTCCTCGTCAGTCCCGAAGTCCGTCAAATCACCGCCTATCAGGACGAAATCCAACCCGTCCAATGTGTTGACATCCTTGACACAACGGCTGAGGTCCTTTACGGAACCGCTTCCAGCCGAATAATGCAGATCAGTCAGGAACGCGAACTTGACCGGTGACTCCTGCGCCACAGCCACCACCGCGGACACCCACACGGCAGCCATCAATGACATTACCTTTCTCATATTCATTTTAGCATCATTAATTTCAATTTCTTTCCCTGTCGCCACGTTTTTCAACACGCCAGCCTACAAATTTACTTAATTATAAGGAATATTCAACCAGCCTGTCATCATATTCCAAAGTTTTTCCAACCGTTTTAGGGCAGAAATATTTGCGGATAACAGAAAAAGCGTTATCTTTGCATTCCCAATCAACGGTGCTTTGGCCGAGCGGTTAGGCACAGGTCTGCAAAACCTGCTACAGCGGTTCGATTCCGCTAGGCACCTCTGGAAAAGCCTTTGACGAATTATTGTCAGAGGCTTTTTGATATACATACGAGTTGACCACAAAATATAGCCAATCGATAATTGTCAGCATATCCAGTCAATAGCACATTGCATATAATTATCTTAATATTAGTGCGATACGCCAAAAGATAGTCAATTCCCAAATTTGCCCGTCTTCCTTTAAAAGCAGGAATATGACGGAAAAACGCTCGTAAAGAAATCATTGCCCTTCTAAAAGCGCGATTTACACAAAGTAACGCCTGTGAAATAGTTCGTTTAACAGACAATGCAGGCTCCACAGACTATTCCACAATATGCCCATAGCACTCAGGTGCGCGAACATATTCACACCTGGAAGAGCAATTCACTGGCTATCAAGCCTATGGTGTTCCAGGTGCGTCTGGTTTCTCGCACCTGGAAGTCCGGAACACCAATAGAACACTCTGAACATCTACAGAAGACACATAGCGCCTAAAGTGTAATGTACTTTAAGCAGAGTACCAACCGAAGGCCAAGCAGCGTTTTGGCAGTTTGGCGGACAACTGGCTGATAATCAAGAGAAAACACAAACTCCTGGTACAGGATTCGGCACCAGGAGTTTATTTAATCAGTTGATTGTCAAAGGCATAAATGCCACGTCATTCAGCGGTATCTGATGACATCATCGCTACTCCACGTAGAGAAGGAGTCCCTTGAGGTACTCGCCTTCCGGGTGGTAGATGTTGACGGCGTGGTCAGCGGGCTGGTTCAGACGATCGAGGATACGGACGCTGCGGCCGGTCTGGGCGGCGGCGGAGAACACGGCGAGGGCAAAGCCCTCCTTGTCAACGACTTGCGAGCAGCTGAACGTGAAGACCAAGCCTCCGGGAGCGACCTTGGAGATCGCGGCGGCGTTCAGACGCTGATAGGCACGGAGGGCGTTGTTCAGGGCACCTCTATGCTTGGCGAATGCCGGAGGATCCACGATCATCAGATCGTACTTGTCCTCTGGGACGTTGCGCAGGAACTCGATGGCATCGGCGCAATAGCCTGTGTGTCGGGATGGCTCGAAACCGTTCAGGAACATATTCCTTTCTACCATATCGATGGCCTTGCGGGAGCTGTCCACGGAATCAACGTGAACTGCGCCGGCGCCGAGGGCATAGACGGAGAAGCCTCCGGTGTAGCAGAAGAGGTTCAGGACGTTGCGGCCTCGGGAATATTTCCCGACAAGGGCCCGGTTCTCCCTTTGGTCGAGGAAGAAGCCGGTCTTCTGGCCTTCGGTCCAGTTGACAAAGAATTTATGGCCGTTCTCAAGGACGATCTGCTCGTCATCGGAGAAGCTCTCGGAGCGGTAAAGGTAGCCGTCAACAAGGTCGAGGCCGGCCTTGAACGGGGCTGTGCCGGAGCTCTTGTCATAGACTGCCTTCAAGGACGGGCCATAGACGGATTTCAGGGCCTCGCAGATCGCGCCTTTCGCACGGAACATTCCAACGGAGTGGGCCTGCATAACGCAGACGCCATCGTAATAGTCTATGATCAGGCCGGGGAGACCGTCGCCTTCGCCGTGGATAAGGCGGTAGCAGTTGGTGAGGGCGGGTTCTCTGACAAGGCCAGTCGCTTCGACAGGTTCAGCGACCGGAGAAACTGGCTCAGCGACCGATGAAACCGGGCAGGCCAGTCCAACGGCGACACGTACCCGGAGCGCCCGGGCGATCATATTCTTCCAAAAGTCTGGCGAAAGGACATCCTCGCCGGCGAAACTCAGCACACGGACGGCGATAGATCCTATCTGATAGTGCCCGTAAGCCAGAAAATCCCCGCCCTGAGAGAACACACCGACGATGTCACCTTCAGCCGGCTCGCCGACAATCTGGGCGATGGCACCAGAGAATACCCACGGATGGAATCTCAAAAGAGAGTCCTCTCTACCTTTCTTTAATATTATCTTTGTCATTTTCAGTGTGTTTTGGAGGGTTTGGAAGCATCTGCTCCGGAGTCAAAGGATTCTTCTCCGAGGCCAATAACTTGTAGTACATCTCACGGCATATCCAAGCGTCCGTCGCGGCGTAGGCCTGCTGCGAATCCGAAAGGACATCCGCCTCCCAGTTGGAAAGCTGCTGGGTCTTGGAAATCCGCACCCCAAGGATTATCGCAGCCATCTTCTTGACACTCTTGTCCTTGATGCCATATTCCCAGACCATCTTCTGGAGATCGACGAAGGATTTCGGCTCGAAATCGTGATGCTTCTTCAATCCGCGGACATCATCAGTGACCGCTGCTCCCACCTTGATTATTTCTTTGTTACCCAGTATCTTGCGAAGGGACTTAGGGATTCCGCCCATAAGCTTCACCCTGAACAGGAAAGCCCTCTCCTTGCCGGAAAGCTGCAACAGAGAGACCCCGTAGTGCGGCTGGTTCGACGAGAAACAAGGCCGGGACTCCGTGTCGAAACCGATAACCTTCTGCCGCCTCAGATAACTGATGGCCTTGAGAAACTCAAAGCCTTGGTTGTCAATGACCTTAATCTTACCTGGAAAGCTCGAAGGCTCCAGCTGTTCCATTTCCTCCGGACTAATGCTGATTTTGTACGACATAGGAATAATAAGTGTTTGGAGCAAGAACCCCGACCGTGTCTGGGTACGAAGCCGGGACAAGACTGTCAATGAACGGGAGGACGGACACCTTGGAATCCAAGGAATCACGCACCGCCATATAAAGCCTTGCGACAGGGTAGGCAATGTTGTGCGTGAAAACGTCCCTTTCCCTCATCTTTCGGAAGCAAGCCTCAGTGAATGAAAACGTTGTGTCAGACGAACATATTACCGGGACATCGCAGCCTATCCTTTCGAAGAGATCGCTGACATCGCTCCCGCCATATTCAGAAAGAATCGGGTTGCAGATGATGAGGATCTTGCAGCGGGAAGGAATTTTGAGAGCGGCGAGCGCGCCGTTTACCGTCAACTCCCGCAAGACAGTCTGTCCGTCTTTCGTGGCAGGCCGGTTCATATAGGCGGTGCCGGCGAAATTCAGGATAGAGACGATTGTCTCCCCCGCAAAGTCCGGCAGGCCGTCGCTGATTTTCCGCGCGTCAATATTGTCGAAATCGTCACAGATCATCATCCTTTCGCTGAGACGAAGGCACCCCGACGGATCGCCGACCAGAACAATCGTCCCCGAGGATTTGCCGTTGCTTTCAGCCAATGTCCGCAGTTCCGGAAGGGAATCCGTCAGGAGGGAATTGACGTAGGCTATTGTCCTATAGCCATTTTCAACCCGCCTTGAACAGCTGGAAGCCGCAATGACGGATAGAGCCAACAATATTACCGCAAAAAATCTCTTCACTGTTATCAAATACCTTCCAGACGGCATAGCCGCCCGGACCACTCTTAAATTCGTACAATTCCGAACCGTTGTCTTGATCTGTCCGCCTAAAGATTTCTCACCTTTAAAACATTTCAGACAAATTAAAACTGATTCAGACTGCAAAGGTAAAAAAATCTTCACTATCTTTGAAGATAGTAAGCCTTAAAAAATAAGTTGATAAAGATTTGGCAGTATTTTCGAGGATATGGTTCTTTTGGAAGAAGGAGTGTGCCGGTGGCACATAACTGAAGAGAAAAGAAATATAGACCGATAAGACAATCAAAGATTATCAAGAAATCTTTTAAGGATTACTTAGTTGTGTATAAAACTCCTTGACAAGATGGTTAAAGTCTCAAAAAAATCGAGCTTGATGCCGGCTTCCGCTATCAGAAAGCTTGTGCCGTTCGCCGACGCGGCCCAAAACGACGGCATCAAAGTCTATCACCTCAATGTCGGCGCACCTGACATCAAATCCCCCGAATGCGCCCTTGAGGCGGTGCGCAAAAACACTCTCGACCACGTTTCCTACACCAATTCGGCGGGCCTGCCGGAACTGCGCAAGGGACTGGCGGAGAAATACTACCGAAGCATCGGCATCGAGGTCTCCGTCCCCGAGATCATCATCACAGTGGCCGGAAGCGAGGCGGTCAACCTCGCGCTTCAGATAGCCTGCGACGAAGGCGACGAGCTCATCGTGATCGAACCTTTCTACACGAACTACAACACGTTCTGTTTTGAAAGCGGGATCATTCTCAAAGCGGTCCACACCGACATCGAAAGCGGCTTCAAGGTCCCTCCGATCGAAGAGTTCGAGAAACTCGTGACACCACGCACGAAAGCCATCCTCATCAGCAACCCCGGCAACCCGACCGGAACATTGTACTCGAAAGAGGATATGCTCGCGCTCGGAGAAGTAGCCAGAAAGCACAACCTTTTCCTGATTTCAGACGAGGTCTATCGCGAGTTCAGCTACACCGACGAACCTCGTTTCTCGGCGATGAATATACCCGGTCTCGCCGACAATGTCATTCTTGTCGATTCAGTCTCAAAGCGTTACAACCTCTGCGGCTGCCGCGTCGGCTGCATCGTCTCCCACAACAAGGAGGTGATGGAAGCGGCGATGAAATATGCCCAGTCCCGCCTCTGCCCGCCGGTTTACGGCCAGCTCGCCTCGATCGGAGCGCTCGACACCCCGCAATCCTATTTCACGGAAGTGAGGAATGAATATGTCGCCAGACGTGACTATGCGATCTCCAGGCTAAATGCGATGGAGGGGGTATATTCCCCTACCCCGATGGGTGCGTTCTACACAATCGCCCGCATTCCGGTGGACGATGCCGAGAAGTTCGCGAAATGGATGCTGACGGATTTCAGACTTGACGGCCAGACCACGATGGTGACTCCGGCGAAGTCCTTCTACAAGACTCCTGGATTCGGAGCCGACCAGATCAGGTTGGCCTACGTCCTTGGAGTTCCGGAACTTGAAAAAGCGTTCGACGCGCTGGAGGCCGGGCTAAAGGAATATCCCGGGAGAACTGTCTGACAAAAACAGTTCAGCCAAGTAATCCAAAGGTTTTATGAAAGCGATCATCGCCATAGATTCTTTCAAGGGATGCCTGACCTCGGCCGAGGCCGGGAAGGCGGCTCTTAAAGCATTCGCCGATGGAGAGGCCGAAGTCACTCCGGTTTCTGATGGCGGTGAAGGATTTTCGACAATTCTGACGGAGAGTCTGGGCGGATCATTCAGGACGGTTTCCTGCCACGATCCGCTCGGGCGTTCCATCAAAGCGAGATACGGAATCATCGGAAGGACCGCTATCATCGAAACCGCCGCGGCCAGCGGACTTGGCCTCCTTCGCAAGGATGAGCTCAATCCCCTTCTGGCCACCTCCTACGGCACAGGCGAACTGATCTCGGACGCTCTTGAATATGGCTGTGAGGATATTTGGCTGGGGCTTGGCGGCAGCGCCACCTGCGACGGCGGGACCGGAATGCTGCAAGCGTTGGGCTACAGATTTCTGCCGGACGATAGCGGCTCATTCGTTTCTGGGGATGTCCAGCGAGCCGCTCCAAGAGAAGAGTCCGTTTCAAGGAATATCCCAAATGTCATTCTCAAAGACATTCACGGAATAGACATCTCGGGGCGTAACAAATTGCTGGATTCCTGCAAGATAACCGGCTTCTACGATGTTTCCGTACCATTCTGTGGTCCTGGTGGGGCGGCAAGGATGTTCGCGCCGCAGAAAGGAGCGGATCCCGAAATGGTCGAATCGTTGGATGCCTGGCTCACAATGCTTTGCGAAGTCTATTCAAAATATTCAGGAAAAGATGTCTTGAATATTCCGGGAGCGGGGGCAGCCGGAGGAATCGGAGGGGCGCTTGGCGGAGTGCCCGGTGAGTCAATGGTTCAAGGGATTCAAAAGGTTCTGGACATTTCAGGTTTGGACAGCAAGCTGGAGTCCTGCGACATTGTCATCACCGGCGAAGGTCGGGCGGACGCACAGACCCTCCGTGGCAAAGTACCTGTCGGGGTTCTTGAATATGTCAGAGCGCATACTGTTCCGGTTCATCGTCCCAAGGTCATCCTGATCGCCGGCCAAGTCTCTGACCGACAGCAGATTCTCAATGCCGGATTCGATGCCGTGCTCCAAATCACACCGGAAGGGATGCCTCTCTCCGAGGCCCTTGATCCAGTCACGGCCTCAGCCAACATCACGCAATCAATGCAGTCCTATCTCCAGCAAAGATGCTCGGGTGAAAAGTAAAGTATTTCTCACCCCACAATCCATTCAAGACTACTTTCGGGTGAAAAACCGGTCACTATTCACCCGATATTCCTAAAACCTCATAGATCTTAGGAATGAGGAACGAGAGAATATATTCATACTCCATAAAGTGAGTGCCGTCGTAGATGGTCCAGGTGCCGTCGCCGAAGTATTTTTTCCAGGTGCGGATGGAGACAACGCCGCTGCGCCGGTAATGGTCACGGGTGCCGAAAAAGGCATAGAAATAGTCCTTGCCACCGTTGCGTGGGGTGTTTTGCAAAGCGTCGCCGAGAACCCGCCTCCACTTTTTCAAAGGCTTATAGGTGAAATGCAGTTTCTGGCGGTCACCCGGTTTTGGCCTGTAAATCCTGTCGAACAGAGCCGTGACGCCAGGAATCAAAGTCAGCCAGGCCAAGGCAATGAAATATCGCGGAGCGTTCAGTGACGGGGAAACGAAAAGATGCGGATAACCCCTCAGCGCGATGGCGTGCGTGGCACCCATACTCTCCCCTATCACAAGCTCCGGCCGGATCTCCTCCGCCCAAGCGGCCAGCTGGCCTTGAGCGATTTCCGGATCAAAATCGTAAGTCCTGATGATGACCTCGAAATCAGGTCCCAGATTATCCTTCAAAATGGACGGGATGCGGCTGTCGCCACCCCCGCCCATTCCGTGGACATAAAGTATAACGTATTTTCGCATCCGCTATTTTTTGGCGACCAAGTCGCTCATCGCCAGATTGATAAGTATGTACCCCAGGAAACTGGTCAGGAATATGAACGACCAGTGGGAACGTTCGACAAGCGCGATGATGACCGCCAGTCCAACGATGACCAGAAAGGCGATCCGCTTCGCCACCTCCAGTTTAGAGGCTTTCTTTCCGCCACCGAACTTCATCGAGAACATCGGGATCTCGCAGATCAGAAGGTAGCACAGAATAAGTGTCAGAACCGGAATGAAAACCGGTCCCTGGCACCAATGCGCCAGAAAGCAGTCCGGCCTCACGGTCACCAAGGTCGCCAACGAGCCGCAGATCATCGCCGCCGCCGGAGTAGGCAGCCCGATGAAGCTGTCGTGCTGACGCTCGTCAAGGTTGAACTTGGCAAGCCTCAACGCTGAGAAAGCGGCGAGGACAAGCGGTAAATATTTCAGGATCCAAATGTCCGTCCCGCTGATCTGGTAAAGCATCACGGCCGGGAGCACTCCGAAACTGACATCATCCGCCAGCGAGTCCAACTCCTTTCCTATTTCTGAATATGCCTTCAGAAGCCTTGCGGCCAGTCCGTCGCAGAAATCAAAGACGGCGGCAAGGATCATCAGTTCGAATCCGAGTTCCAGCCGCCCGTTCAAAGAAGCGATTACCCCCAGAACTCCACAGAGGAGATTCATAGAGGTAATCGTGTTGGGAATATGTCTTATTATATTCATTTACTTTATTCCAAGTTTCTTCTTCAGATCCTTAGAGAGGGCATCCTTGTGGACGAGAACATCCATCGACTTCGCGCGGACGAATGAATCGGAGCAGTACCAGATTCCGCCGTACTTGCTTGCGGTTCCCCAAGAGTTCTTGACCATGAAATAGTTGGTACCGTTCTGATCCTTGGCCACTCCGAAGATCTGCATTCCGTGGTCATCAGTGGTGGTCTTGTTTTCAAAGCCTTCCTGACGGGACTCCTGGGTCACGGAAGCCTCCTTTGGCAACTCGGCGACAACTTCCTTCTTCTCGCCGGCCTTGCCGATCCAACGCTCCTGATCAGAGCCCGTGGTCGCCTTAACATCATCGAGAAGCACACCGATTCCATTTCTGGTGAAGCCCTTCTCACTCACGTCTGATCCCCAAGCGAGGGTATAACCCTTGTCGATAGCATTGTAGATCACCTCCATGAACTCGTCCAGAGGAATGTTGTAGGCGGAGTCCCACCTCCAGTTGTCGGCGATCTCAATGATGAACGAAGTGTAGAACGGGTGGTGGGTGAACGAAGTGAGGGTCACATAGTCAGACGGAACGATTCCCATCTCGTCCCTGTAGGAGGCTGGGGTATAGTTCTTGCCATTATATTCAAATGTCTCTGGGGTCTCGCCGAGGAAACTGTCCACGATGGCGTCAAAGCCTTTCTTCCAGTTCGTGGAAAGGGTTCTGTTAGGATTCTTGGCGATGGCCTCCACATAAGCCTTCGTGGTGGCGTCGAGTTCTCCGTGAATCGGGAGAGGCTGGAGTCCAGGCATCGCGTCCTGAGGCACAAGGCCGTAGTCCTCGATTACATGGAGAACGTCATCAGCCTCTGAGCCAGCCGCGAAATTGATATGCCCGTCAGTGCGGACATATTTCACAGCCCTGTCCTTGTAGGAATGCGAGACAACGAACATCTCCGAGAAATCCGGGTAGAGTGTCGTGTCCTTGATGTTCTTGATTCTTATGGCCTCTGACTCAAGGAATCCGAGTGCCGAAAAGCACCAGCAGGTACTGGAACGGTACTGGTTCTTGACAGATGTGATAGGGTTCTCCTTCACAACGGTGAACTTGTACTCGGCCTCAGGCTGAGCCGGCTTTGGCTGCGCGTTTGCAGAAATAGAGACAAGCGCCACCGCCGCGGCAATGATGATTTTCTTCATATTCGATAATTTTAATAGTTCTCAGCCTTGATTTGGAAATAACTTCTCGGGTGCTTGCAGACAGGGCAGACCTCCGGTGCCTTCTTGCCGATCACGATGTGGCCGCAGTTAGAGCACTCCCAGATCATGTCCTCGTCCTTGGAGAACACCACCGCGTCCTGCACATTCTTCAGCAGTTTCCTGTAGCGCTCCTCGTGGGTCTTCTCGATCGCCCCGACCTTCTCGAACAGGAAAGCGATCTCGTCAAACCCTTCCTCCTTCGCGGTCTTGGCGAATCCGGCGTACATGTCGGTCCACTCGTAGTTCTCCCCTGCCGCGGCGTCCGCAAGGTTCTCCTCCGTAGAAGGCACCCCGCCGTTGTGCAGAAGCTTGAACCAGATCTTGGCGTGTTCCTTCTCGTTCTTCGCCGTATCCTCGAACAGCTTGCCTATCTGCACATAGCCGTCCTTCGCAGCCTTCGACGCATAATACAAATACTTTGTGTGAGCCTGGCTCTCCCCCGCGAACGCGGTGCGCAGGTTCTCCTCAGTCTTCGATCCTTTAAGTTCCATATTCTATGAATATTAAATATTACCTTTTCTGTTCCTTTCCGTGCCTTTGCCGCCCCGAGTCCATCATCCATCCCCAAGTGAGCCTCCGGCAGATACTTCCTTCCGCCTTTCGTCAACATCATTCATTCCCCCCCCGAGCCACAAGACACCGGCCTTGCAAATGTAATAAAATTAACTTGATAAAGAAAGCCCTCCACGACTATTGGTCCCTATTGGTCACGCGAACCGTTTACGGGTCCCCTCCAGAGGAGCAAAAACAGGCAATATTGCTCCCATCGATGGCAAATTAACGTATGACGGCAGCATAATACGACAGAAATGCCACCGTGACCTACAGAGGAACGCTCCCGGGCAGCACTTCAAGCCGATTTCGCTCCCGTAGAGGGCAACGAGGTGTCCCCCGGCGACACTTTCTGGCAAAAACGTTGCCCAGGAACACGCCTCATCGTATCCAATAATGACAAAGAATGCAGTTCCCGCAAGGTACATTGGTTTTACGAAGAGATATTCATAAATTTGTCGGAAGGGAAAAAGATAGTATTCACACTTGCGTTGTTTGCGGTTATGTGCTATATTCACAACCATCATTTTTGACAGAATATGAGCATAACAAGATTCAAGGAGGCGCAGGAGCGCTTCGGGGAGTATGAGACGGCGCTGGAGGAGATCCGGCAGGGACGGAAGAGATCTCACTGGATCTGGTATATATTCCCGCAACCCAAGGGGTTGGGAAGAAGTTACAACTCTGAATATTATGGGATCGCATCGTTGGAGGAGGCTAAGGAATATCTTGGAGACGCGGTGCTGAGGGGACGGGCGCACCCTCGGGATGCTCAAGGCGCAAGAAAAATAAAGAGCGGAAACCGACATTTGGATTTCCGTAAGAAAAACGTTAAGTTTGAAACGAGGGAACACGTAAAAGACAGATGCAGAACCTTGATTCCATAGACCTCAGCGCGACTCAGCGGCGGGCGGTGATGAAACTTGCGGTTGAGTTGGTGAAAGCGGACGACCGGATCCACTCGAAAGAGGTCGCGGTGCTGGACAAATTGCAGTCCGGGCTTGGGCTTGATCAGGAGGAGCTGGATCTTACACACTACCTGCCTTTGGAGAGTGCAGTGGATTGTCTCAAGAATCTTGAGGAAGAGCCGACAAGGCGCATCATCAACCTTTTCAACGAGATAATGTGCTCGGACAACGACATCGACTTCGAGGAGAATCTTCTGTTGTCCTCAATCTCAATGTCTTGCGACAGCGGATCCAGAGACTGGTGCAGGATTCTGTCCGCGGACGCAGCCGAATCCGAAGCGCCTGAAAAGCAAATCGTCTTTCTTGAAGGCCAAACTTCGGAAGCGGCGCATCTGGTTCTCGATGACAAATACGACAACTTACTCATTTCAAAGGCATTCGGCGACATCGGAATCGAGTTTTTCTACCTTCCGGACATTATTCGAGAGTTCGGGCAACATCTTGAGGACGATGACAAATTCGGGCTTCTCCAGCGTTCGATGGAATACCTCGTGCCGGCCGGAGACAAAATCAAACTGAACAATCTGAAGGAATCACTGGCGACCCTCGACACCAGAACCTTATACCACCTCATCCTTTCAAGGTTCAACATTGATCCTGAGCGGATTCCGTACCAAGCGTTCCTGCTCGTCAAAATCAGGGACAGCCATATTCTTGACGACAGCGACACTATGCGCCGCACGGTGGATTTCCTCTGCATCGACATCTCATCCGAGGTCAAAAAACGAATCCTGGCATTCGTTTCCCGCTTCGACGAGCGCCGCGACCTCCTCTCCTACAAAGGCTACTACAAGTTCCTGTACGACTATCTCAGTTCAGAGGCGAAAATCACCAACCCCATCAGCATCAACTCAAAAGGCGACTTCATCCTCGGCTCGGGCGAGATCATCAGGTTCAAATCCGCCCCTCAGGCGAAAACCCTCTACGTGCTTCTTCTCAGCCGCGGCCACAAAGGAATCTCCCAAACCGACTTCAACAAAGCCGTCTCATTTCTCAAAGCGCTGGACATCAATGAATATCTCACCTCATCCGGCGATTTCGACTTTCCGCGTTTCAATGAATATCTCGCCGGCAAGGCTGATGAATATGCCCGGATCATCCTCGACACGATCACAATCTACCGCACGCTTTCGACCAAGGACTGCCAGAAGAAGAATTTCCTTGAATATATCCAGAGCATCCTCCAGCACCGCAGTTCGCTGAAGACCTACATCAACTCCGGTTTCGCTTCCGCCAGGAAACTCGCTAATCCGGAGCACTTTACGGTCCGTTTCGACACCGATTCCCAAACCTACTCAGTGTCGGCCAGTCCATCGCTTTTCACCTCAACCTTAGGTTCCACAAGCACCAAGCCTCTTACCGAGACTACTTTCTGGCACTCTCTTAAGTAGTCCGTTAGACGCATCATACTGAATTTCAATCCATTACAGATTACTGCCAGCCAATTCGAGAGGGCAGGATTACACAACAATATGGTCATCAAGGAGTTACAGTTCAGCCACATTTTAAACCAATCACGGGATATTGATTTCAGGAGACAATACAGCGACATTGTTGTCAAGTAGTGTGTTTATTTTCCAAACGGTTGGATTCCTGGCGGAAGAGTCTGGAATGAGCGTTATCTTAGCGGACTCCAAGTAAGAGTTATAGGATTATGGCTAAGAAAAACAACGGTAAGGTTACGGGATATTTCCAGAACGGTGAGACGCAAAATAGCACAAAGACAATAAGTTATCTGTGCGGAGACTCAGTGGAAGTTATCGAGAAAAAAGGACGGAACGTCATTCCGGAGGCAGAGAAGGAACCTCTATGGAAGGCTTATCTGGAGAAGTTCAAGGATCCAATCATCATCATATTGCTTGTGGCGCTGGGACTGTCGCTTGGAGTGTCCGGATATGAGATGGCATATTCAGGTAGGGATGCCTCGTGCCTGATCGAGCCACTGGGGGTGCTGGTGGCGATACTTCTGGCGACAGGAATCGGGTTCATATTCGAGGTCAAGGCGGAGAAAGAGTTCAAGATTCTGAACAAAGCCAAGGACGAAAGACCGGTCAAGGTGCTGCGACTGAAAAACAGGAACGACATACGTCCGCAGACCTATGAGATTCCGAAAAGCGATGTCTGTGTCGGGGATGTCGTGGTGCTGGAGAACGGGGACGAGGTCCCGGCGGACGGCAATCTGATCAGCGACCGGAATCTGATAATAGACGAGTCGAACTTCACCGGCGAGCCGTTCACGAAAAAGAGGACCGAATCCGATGGCACAAAGGAAGAAAGCACCTATCCGAAGAACTTTCTGCTTCGGGGCACAACCGTGATCGAGGGCAGCGCGACCTATAGAGTCACAGCTGTCGGCACGGAAACCGAGGAAGGGAAAGGTGCGAGAATATTACAGGAAGAGCCTGAGGTGGAGACTCCTCTGAACGCCCAGTTGAACCAGCTCGCCAAGTGGATAACATACGCCAGCTACATCATCGCTGCACTTATCGTGATCGGACGGATGAGCATATTCTTCCTCACGAATGATGTGGAGACATATTCATTCATCGAGGTTTTCCGGGTGGCGCTCAACTCGCTGATGATCGCCGTGACGCTGATTGTCGTGGCGGTGCCGGAAGGGCTGCCGATGAGCGTGACGATCAGCCTTGCGCTGAGCATGCGCAAGATGCTGAAAGAGAAGAATCTGGTGCGGAAACTTCACGCCTGCGAGACCCTCGGGGCGACAACCGTCATCTGCACGGACAAGACCGGAACGCTGACAGAGAACAGGATGAGCGTGGTGGAATCCGAGTTCTGGGGCGTCGATGAAAGTCTTGTCGCCGACAACATCGCAGTGAACTCCACAGCGGCGCTGAACACTTCCGAGGATGGCGAGCCACGCGCGATCGGCAACCCGACTGAGGGAGCGCTGCTGCTCTGGCTTCGCGGTAAGGGAATAGACTATTCCGAGCGCCGGAACGCCTACAAAATCCTGAACCAGGAGGCGTTCTCCACGGAAAGGAAGAGGATGAGCACCGAAGCGCTTGACCCGGTTTCCGGCAATGAATATCTCTTCGTGAAAGGCGCGCCGGAGCTTCTGCTGGAGACTTCCGATGTCATTGACGGCGGCCCGTCCAAGGAAAGCGTGCTCGCCACTCTGGCAAACTGGCAGTCAAAAGGAATGCGAACCTTAGGATTCGCTTTCAGGAATATGTCAGCGGAAGGCTCCAGACTAATATTCATCGGCATTGTCGGCATCGCCGATCCGATCAGGAACGATGTGCGCCAGGCGATCGACACCTGCTCCGGCCACGCCGGAGTGAGGGTGATTATGGTGACCGGGGACAACGCCCTTACCGCCAGCGAGATAGCCCGTCAGGCCGGGATCATCGGTGCCAACGAGACCAATCCTCTGACCATCACCGGCCCCGAGTTCGCAGCCAAGAGTGATGAATATCTCAAAAAGGAAGTCATCCCGACTCTGCGGGTTCTATCCCGTGCCCGTCCCGAGGACAAAGTCCGTCTCGTCACCCTGCTTCAGGAGATGGGCGAGGTCGTGGCGGTCACCGGTGACGGAACTAACGACGCCCCTGCCCTGAAAAAGGCCCAGGTGGGACTCTCGATGGGTGACGGCACGGCGAGGGCAAAGGAGGCCAGCGACGTGACGATCATCGACAACTCGTTCTCCAGCATAGGCAAAGGCATCCTGTGGGGACGCTCGTTGTACCTGAATATCAAGCGTTTCATCCTGTTCCAGATGACGATCAACGTCTGCGCCTGCCTGATCGTGCTCCTTGGCGCGTTCATCGGTCTGGACTCACCTCTGACCGTCACGCAGATGCTGTGGGTGAACCTGATAATGGACACATTCGCGGCGATGGCCCTGTCATCACTGCCGCCTGACCGCCGGGTTATGGAAGACAAGCCACGCGACCAGAAGAGCCACATCATCGACCGACGGATGGCGAAGCGGATAGCCTTTTCGGGAATATTATTCTTTGTCTATCTGGCTCTTCTCTGGCAGCTTCTCTGGCGGATGGACATCAGTTCCGTCAAAGACCTTCTCCACTGGAATGTTGTCGGAGAGTTCTTCAGCGGAGCGTTCTCAGCCCACACAAAGGCACATCTTTCCGGCTATGAACTGGGAGTCTTCTTCACGACTTTCGTGCTGCTCCAGTTCTGGAATCTGTTCAACGCAAGATACTTCAAGACTGACGGAAGCGTTCTTCAGGATATTCTTGATTTCTTCTTCAACCGCAAGAGGTTCAAGGCTTCCGCCTGCTACGGATGTCTTTGGGTCGCTGGAATCATCCTGGCCGGCCAGTTCCTGATCGTCAACTGCTTCGGAGCCTTCTTCGAGGTCTCCCCGCTTCCGCTCTCCGACTGGGGCTGGATTCTCCTCTGCACCTCGCCGGTACTCATCCTGCCGGACATTTACAGGTTCATTCGTTCTAAAGCAGCATCATCACCTGCCCGGAAATGACACGCAGAAACATCTCCATCGGATAGACAGTGGCATAGGCAACGGACGGCTCGTCGTCATCGACAGTCGTAAGCGCATAGTTGAGAGCGATAGGATTGGCCATAGAGGCGCACAGCATCCCGACGTTCTCCGAATAGTCCGTCTTGCAGAATTTAGCGGCGACAAAGCCGACAAGCAGCACCGGCACAATGGCCAAGAGCACACTGATCCCGATCCACAGCAAGCCTTCCGGCCTCAAGACAGTCTCGAAAAAGTCCGGCCCTGCGCTGAGTCCCAATCCAGCCAGATAGATCGTCAAACCGAACTGCCTGAGCATCAGATTCGCGCTGTGTGTCGTATAGGTGGTCAAGTGGATCCTCGGACCGAACGCCCCCATCAGGATGCCGATCAGGATCGGGCCGCCGGCGATCCCGAGACGGATCGGAACGCTCATTCCCGGAATGGAAATCGGGAGGCTGCCCAGAATCAATCCGAGCATAAGCCCGATGAAAATGAACAGCAGATTCGGATTACGGAGCTCTTTCTCCTGATTACCAAGCACCTCCGCCACACGGTCAATCGCTTTCTGCTCTCCTACGATCGTCAGTTTGTCTCCGATCTGAAGTCTGAGGTCACGGGACGGCAGCAGGTCGATGCCCGCGCGGTTAACCCTTGTGATGTTGATTCTGTAAACGTTACGCAGATGCAGATCCCCAAGTTTCGCCCCGTTGACGCTCGTCTTGGTCACGAATATATGACGGGAAACAAGCATTCCGTCCAGATGGTTCCAGTCGATGTCCTTCTTGTTCCAATCCTTAACGACCTTCTCTCCGAAGAGCTGCTCGGCCGACCCGGCGTCCTTCTCACGAGTCAACACAAGCACGTGCTCTCCTTCCTCAAGCACGGTGTCCCCGTCCGGGATTATCACCTGCCCGCGGCCTTCACCGCCATATTTCCAAACCCTTGACACTACAATTCTGATGTGCGCGTCCTTCATGATGTCCCGGATCGTCTTGCCGAAGACAGCCGGATTGCTCACACTGAACTCGTTGATGAATGTCTGGTTGTTGTGCGTGTCCTTTGGGCCGCGGTTCTTACGGAATATGACCGAAAGGACCACCACGCAAAGAATCACGCCGATCACGCCGAAAGGATAACCCACAGCGCAGGCCGTGGCCATCTGGTTGGAGACATCCACAGCCCCGGGATCGGTCTGGAGCAGAGTCTGTTGCGCGGCTCCAAGCATCGGAGTGTTGGTCGCCGCACCGGTGAGAAGTCCGGTCGCCACCGGCAGCGATATTCCGCATAACTTACTTATTCCCAACGTCATCAAAGTGCCTACCAGAAGCACCGCGAACGCCAGGATATTCAGTTTGATGCCTCCTTTCTTCAGCGAAGGGAAGAAACTCGGGCCGACCTGCAGGCCAAGGGTGAACACAAAGAGCACAAGGCCGAAGTTCTGCGCCAACGCCAGCATACGGGGATCAACGCTGAGCCCGAAGTGCCCGACAACAATCCCGGCGAAAAAAACGAACGTCACGCCAAGGCTCACCCCCTTTATCTTGATCTTGTTGCAAAGAAGGCCGGCGACGCAAATCAGCGACAGGACGAGAATCGCCTGAATATAAGACGGTTCCGTGAATATCTCGATGAACCAGTTCATAGTCCTTTAAATATACTGCGTACAAAGATAGTCAGAAATATTCATTAATTTTGTGAGGCGGTGGCCACGGTCGCCGCGGTTTCAAGGATTTTATGAATATGCCAGAGGCGAAAAACAAGAATATTCAGGGTTCAGCCGCCAGGAAAAAGGCCGGCGCACAGAAAGCCAGGACATCACCGGCAAAACGTCCCCGGAGGAAAAAGAGGAAGCCCAAGAAAGTGAATATAGGAGTCTGGACGGCTGTCGGCATCGCCGCGTCAGTCATTCTGGCTCTGGCGGTTATGTTCATCAGCCAGGGTGGCGGAGGCGGACACGAGACAGGGGCCAAGGTTCCGCCAGGAGACTGGCGCTACGGAATCGACATCTCCCACCACAACGCCGGCGACATCGTTTGGGATTCCCTTTACGTGCTGACGGACAAACGTGGAAAAACAATCCGTGATCACCATCTGGCTAAAGACATCAGGCCTGTCAGTTTCGTGTTCATAAAGGCTACGGAAGGGGTGTCGATGGTGGACAAGGATTTCAAAAGGAACTGGCAGGACGCCGGCAGGTCTGGCCTTAGAAGAGGCGCGTACCACTTCTTCAGGAGTTCAAAGGACGGCGAGGCTCAGGCAAGGCTATTCATCAAGACGGTTGGCGACCTGAGATTCAAGGACTTGCCTCCGGTTCTGGACATCGAGACCATACATCGGGGAGGGTCGATGAAGAAACTGAACGAAGAGGCCCTCAAATGGCTGGAAACCATTGAGGGTCACTACGGTAAAAAGCCTATTGTCTACACGGGGTCTTCCTTTGCCCGTGACTGGCTCAGCAAGAGGATCACGGACAACTATCCTGTTTGGATAGCCCACTACGAGAAGGACAGGCCGGACTTCGACGGCTGGATCTTCTGGCAGTTCACCGACAAGGCTGTCGTGAAAGGCGTTCCGGGGCCTGTGGATCTTAGCGTCATGAAACGCTGATCCCCGTCACTCCGACAGGCCTTGTCGCCGACAGCGCCGCGGTTGACCGCATGGATTAAAACGACACCGGACGGATCGGCAGACCGAGGTGGCGAGGGGCTGACGAGAGTCCAACCATTCCATTGCTCTTGATCATGGAAAAAACACCCGCTTTTTCCACATGCCTATTCACATTCACAAATGAAGTCCAGTACAATCCCTTGTAAATGGTCGGATTATAATCCGGTGACGGGAAGAAGAGGCTATTACCTTCATAACCAGGGGATTCACTTGTCAGGACATAGCCGTTTCTTGCATCATCCCATGTACACTTACAATAATCCAAAAGTTTAAAGATGTCATTACTGGTCGGAGTACGCCAAGTTCCTCCCCAGTTGGCGGTGGCGGCATCATCCTCTTTGCTCAGGATCTGCCTGCTGTCTGTGGAATTGTACTTGGTGTAGTTCCCATCCTTGTACCATTTGTAGTTGTCCAGGGAATACGTGGCCTTCGGTGTCGTCTCACCCCAGGCGAAAAGCGTCCCGACTTTCTCAGGCTTGTCCGCGCCCACGTTACAGGTGGCCCATTTCAGGCCGTCGCCCATCTCGACATACACATGACCGTTGATCATGTCCGGCTCCAAAGCGCCATCCACGACTTTAAGAGGAATGAAGTCGGATGAGATTTCCCAACCCATGGCGGAATCCTCTATGAGAAGCTTCGCGTAGGTTGGATACTTCCACGTGGAGTCAAACAATGAAGTCGAAGAGTTCTTTATGTCTTCCGCTGAGACCTTGACCGCTATCACACCGTTTGATTCAGGCAGAATCCCTTTGACAGCAAGGTCTATGGAACGCCATTGACCTCTTCCCCAGTCAACATAGGCAAGCATCTTGACATTGTCGGCATTCAACTTTGAAGTCAATCCGGCAGGACGTATCTCAAACCTGATTCTGAATGACTTGGTGTCTCTATACACATTATGGACTCCGTCGGAATACTCAGGACGATAGGTCACGGACTGGATCTTGCTTCCCATGTCCTTCAGCGCCTCGTTCATCTTGTCAATCGCATTCTTCGCCTGGTCCTCACAGGTTTTGATACGGTTTTCCCACGTGTCGAAAATCTCTTTGATCCTGTCATTTACTGCTTTGATCTCGTTCTCCAGCTTGGTGTCCAGCCTCCCTTCAAGGCCAGTGATCGCGTCCTCAATGGCTTGCTTATAGGCGACTGTGATGTCTGTCTTGGCCTTTTGCAAGTCAGCTCTCAAATCGGAAATCGCCTTGGTGTTGGCCTCGATGTTCTTTTCGGTCTCCACCAAAGCCTCGTTCAGTTTGGTGATGTCACCGGTGTTGGCGTCAATCAGACCTTTCAGAAGAACCCTCTGAGCCTCCAACTGCGTTTCGAGGTCTTTCTTCTGAGCCTCAAGGGCCGCCTTGGTCTCCTCGATTGTCCAGTAGGCGGTCAGTCTCTCATTCACCCAAGACTTGAGGGATTCCTCCAACTCCTCAATGGATGCCTTCAGATTCGCGGTCCAGGCTTTCTCCAGATCCTCACGTGTGGACGAGATGGCGGCCTGGTAGGCTGCGGTGATGTCGGCCACCTCCTTGTCAATCCTTTCGCCAAGGCCGGCGACCTCATCGGCGATCTCGCCCTTGAGATCATTCACGGCCTTGTCCAGATCCTCCGCGAACTTCTTCGTGAGACGGGCCTCAAGGTCAGTGAGGGATGTATTCAAGCCACTGATCCCGGCGTTGATGCCCGCTATTTGCTCCACAATGCCGCCATACTGCGTCAATGTCGCGAACGAGGCTGCCGCCCAGTCTTTTGCGTCTTTGATTTCCTTGTCAACATATTCCTCAAGGCCTGAAATCCTCTTCTCCAACTCAGCATCCTTTTCCTTAAGGTCTGAGATTGCGTTGTCTATGTTGGCAAGTTTGCCCTCGATCTCGGCCTTGACAGCCTCAAGGTCAGCGAGAATCTTGCCCTTGGCGGTGTTGATCGCGGCGATAAGTTCATCCTTGTTCGCCTTGTCACTGGCCTGAAGATCCTTGACCGACTTCTCAAGGTCGGCCTTCACATCGGAAATGTTTTTCGAATTGTCGGCCAGCGACTTGCCGAGACTTGCGGCTGTACCCTCAAGGGCTGTGATCATGTCCTTGAGATCCTTGTCCGCCTGCTCCAGCCTAGGTAGCGAGGCTCTGATGTTCTGTATCTGCGATTCGATGGATTTTATCCGGTTGCCCTCGATGTCATCGATCCTTTGCTCAAGGTACTTGATGTCTGAGTCGTAATCAGCGCAGCCGGATGCCAGAAGGGCGATCGCGCCGAAAAGGGCGGCAATATATTTTTTCATATTCATTGTGTTTATATTCATTAAGTGATTTTATTTTGTTACTATGTTGCAACGACCATCTTTGAGCGGTTCGCCTTGGGCAATCACCGAGTTATTGACCCATCTTTTCACTGCTTCCACGGTCTTCTTATTGCAGTTTCTGACGTATATATTAAAATCGCGCCTTCGGCAGTTGATACCGCTGAAAACATTCCCTTCATATACCTGTGGATATGGATATGATCCTCCGGTGTAATTGTTCAGATTCCAGTTATCCAAATACAATTCTTTAAGTGACGCACAGTTATAGAGCAGTTCAGTAACTCTTTCAATCTGGCTCATATCCCATCCCGAAAGGTTCAATGTCTCTAAATTACTGCAGCGATAAAAGGCTTGATACATATCCTTGGGTTTAGGCTTCCAAGACGATATCCTCAAATCCTTCAGTCTTGTACACCAAGCAAACATCTCCATAAAATTATCGACTTTCGAAACATCCAACTTTTCCAAATCCGCAAATTCAAGTTTGTATTGGTTTCTAAATTTCAATTCTATGTAAATACCGGATTCAGCCACCGCAACATTCCTGCACACCTTTATTTTCATCAATGTTGCGTTTGGATCTTCTTCATAACTCTTTCTACTGAGATTGAGCAACAGTTCCCCAATCTCAGCCCCTGTAAAGTCAATCCTACCATAGATGTGCTTCCTGTTCAGAATGCCGCCATCTTTACTAAAACCTCTCACTCCTACGATCTCACTGTCCGGCAGCATTTCTCCGTCAGTTGTGGTATAACGGATAACCGGCGGTTCAAGCGCCTGAGCCTTAAGAGGGACATACTCCGTGCTGAGATTTCCGACAGCCACGGCCACACTCGCGGGTATCTTGCCGTCAATGAAAGCCTTATCAACCTTGGACGCATCAATGGTAACGGTGATGACACCGAACTCGTTCTTGAAATCAGTTATGTCCAGTTCCACATCCTCTCCGGCAGCGGCTCTGGTCTTTGTGTAAAGCAGACGGGCTGACAGCAACTCCGCTGTGATGTTGGCCGCTTCACTTGCCGGGCGCACCTCAAACCTAAAGGTGATGTACCTGTAATTCTCACTTCCCGGGAAATCAGGGTCACCCCTGTCATAGTAAAGGGTCACCTTGCCGTCCGAAGACAACGGGAACCATGACACCGACTGGATTCTTGAAGCCAGGCTGGCATTCAGGAATACAGACAGTTTGTTCTCAAGAGCCTTGACCAATGACTCAAGATAAAACATCTTGCCCTCGATTCTCTCGTTTCTGTCATCAAGGTCTGAGTTCACGGCGGCGATCCGCTTGACGATTTCATCCGAGAACGTGCCATTGAACTTCGTGATGGCCTCGGTGACCGCGTCAGTGTAGGCCTTGGTCAGGTCAACCTTTGCCTGCTCCAGCTCCTTGCCGGCGGATTCGATGTCGGCAGCGTTTTTCCTTATAGTCTCATCGAGTTCTTTCAACTTGTCATTCAAAGCCTTGATGTCAGCCGCATTGTCTTCGATAAGGCCATTCAGGAAAGTCTTCTGAGCCTCAAGCTGGCCTTTGATGTCATCATTAAGCACCTTAAGAGAATCCTTGGTCCGGGCGATCGTCCAGTAGCCGTCCAAAGTGCTGTTCACCCAGGATTTCATCGAGGACTCGCAGTCGTCAATTGATTTCTTCAGGTTCTCGCTCCACCATTTGTCCAACTCCCCACGGACAGTGGAGATGGCGGCGGTGTAGGCCAAGGTAATGGCCTCGACCTCCGTGTCAATCCTTTCATTCAGACCGGCGACCTCCTCACCGAGTTTTGACTTGACTTCACCTGCGGCGGCTTTCAGTTCCTTTGAATATCTCTCTGTCAGGCGGGTCTCAAGATCTGTCATGGAAGTCTCCAGTGCGGCGATCTCTCCCTTAATTCCACCAAGCAGCCCAACAATGGTGTCGTACTGCTCCAGCGTCATAAAGGTGGCCTTAAGCCAGTCCCTGGTCTCCTTAAGTTCCTTGGCGGCGTAGGCCTTAAGCTCAGAGATCTTCTTTTCAAGCCCGGCATCCTTCTTCTGAAGATCCTCTATTGTATTATTGATTAAGGTTAGTTTGCCATTCAACTCGGTCTTCTCCGACTCCAGCAACGCAAGCAGCATGGCCTTGGCCTTGCCGAGGGAGTCAAGGAGATATTCCTTGTCCGCCCTGTCGCTGTTTTTAAGATCCTCGACCGCTTTCTCAAGGCCGGTCTTCAATGCGGAGATGCTTTCCCCGTTCTCCGAGATTGTTTTCTCAAACTTCCCCGCTGTCTTCTGAAGGTTCGCGATCATTTCCTTCAGATCCGCATCGGCCTTCTCAAAATTGGAGATCGAGGAGTTGACCGAGACGACCTGACTCTCGATGGTGGCGATTTGGTTGTCCTCCATGGCGTCAAGCCTCTTGTGGATGTCATCGATGTCCGGGGAGTAGTCCGCACATCCGAAGGACATCAGAAGACACAGGGACAGAACAATCCCAGCGCCGATTCTCTCTAGAAATTTTGTCATAAGGTATTGAGTTATTGTTCAACGATTTTCACAAATGTACACAAGACAATATAATCAATGTGTTAACCCTCACGTCTTATTCAGCCATCCTCAAAGGAATATATTCAGACGACAGATTCCAGCCCATCGTCACGTTCTCGATGTGGACTCTGGCGAAGGCTGCCATCTCGCCACGCACAAACGAATCAGAGATGTAGGTGGCGTTCACCTTGATGACAATATAACCGCCATACACCTTAAAGTCATTGTCATTATTTATGTAAAGATCCTTCTGTTCATTATTCGGATAATGCGCCGTTATCTTAATGTTATCCTTTTTCAGATAGTACAGCGCGGAGGAAGGCCGTACCTCGAATTCCAACGTCACGAATTTCACAATGGAACCCGAGCCATATCTTGTCACTACAGCTACTCCATCCTCGGTATAAGGGACATAAACCAAAGACTGTATTCTGTACAGCACCTTGTTGACAGCATTCTGAGCCTGTGTTATCTTATCGCTGACAGATTTCTCCATCTTCCGGATTTCCGAACTCATTCGATCAATCTCGCCCTGAACCTTACTGTCCGCATCATTGATCGCGGC
>OJAM01000184.1_pt1 | contig 30538 bp, 21 predicted proteins | sample 1589071 | NCBI WGS metagenome assembly OJAM01 (sample SAMN03283243) | human gut metagenome | biome: human-associated habitat; material: feces | host: Homo sapiens | place: Peru | collected 2012
CGTCAGAGGAGTGAGCGGCTCGCCAAGCGTGTGGGCATCGACAGCGCCGAGGACGCTAAGATCATCGCCGGAGAATAAGGTGTGATCCGGTAAAGAGAAAACTCCCTCCCGATTTTTGCACGTTACCAAAAATCGGGAGGGAGTTTTCTCTTTACCGGTCGCAGAGCCTACCGAAAAGGCATTTGTTCTGCAGTTATACTTCGGTTAGAGCAGACATATACTGCCGTAGGTGGCTTTGGCTCCCGAAGAGGGAGCGGACCCACGAAGTGGGGAGGATCACCGGAGGCAGTATATGTCTGCTCTAATTATTCTCCTACGTGGAACGCCACGCGGAGTTCCTCGATCTCCTCGTCGGTGATCGGGTTCAGTTTGCCAAGCGGAGCGGCGAGGATCAGCGAGCGGGCGCTGAAATCCGCCACCTCAAGACGGTCGAACGTGTTGATGAGCTGGTCTCCTGTCACCACGACAGAATCGTTCTCCAGCATCACGCACGGCCTGTTCTTGAACTCGTCGGCGAGTTCGGTCAGATGCTCGTTGTACTGGCTGCCGAACGGGAAGATCGGAATGTCCTGCAGGAATATCCAGCTCTCCGGAATCGTGCGCACATCGAATTTCGCACCTGTGGTGCAGAATCCCATAAGGGCAGGGGACTGGGTCAGGATGATGGAGTTCACCTTAGGGTTGCGGCGGTAGATCTCGTAGTGGAGAGCCACCGAGCGGCTTGCCCTCTTGCCTGCCTCGATCATGCCGTCCTTGACCTGCACGATGTCCTCAGGATCAAGATCCCAGCGCTGCATGCTGGAAGGGGTGATGAGGAAATCATTGTCTCTCCAACGAACGGAGGCCGTTCCGTAGGAGCTGCACATAAGTCCCTGCGAGCAGGCTCTGCGGACGATCTTGCAAATTTCGGCGCGGATAGCCCTCTCGTCGGAAGGATGGGTGACGTTCATGAAGTGCTGGAACGGAACGTTCACGGCCTTTTCGTGCTGGAGGATCTGTTCCTCGCTGAGGTACTTAGGCTCACCCAAGGTCTTGGCGTTCAAGATTGTGCGCGCGCAGAGCTCCAGGGTCTCGAATCTCTGGTAGGCGTCCGCGATGTCGTCGCCGGCCACCACCACGCCGTGGTTCTCCATGATCACGGCCTTGTAGTCAGGATTCTTCTTGAACTCCGCCACGATCTTCTTTCCGAGAAGCTCGCTGCCAGGAAGGGCATACTCAGCGAAGCCTACAGGGCCGCACGTCGCGCGGGCCTGCGGAATGATGCTCGTGTCCGGAACCTGGTGTACCATGCTGAAAGTCACCAGTCCAGGAGGGTGGGCGTGTATCACTGAGTGAATATGCGGATTCATCTTGTAGATTGCCTTGTGGAACGGGTACTCGGAAGACGGCCTGTGAGGGCCTACGATGGTTCCGTCGGCCTTCACGCACATGATGTCAGCCGGTGTGAGGGAACCCTTGTCGATCGCCGCAGGGGTGATCCACATGTCTCCGTTTTCGTCCATGATGGACAGATTGCCACCGGAGGTGGTGGTCATCTCGCTGCGATAGATCCTACCGATGATGATAGCGATCTGCTCGGCGGGATGCATGAGATTAACGTCAAGTTGTTTCATGATATTAATGATTTACATTAGATTTGTCATATTCCTAAGCCAGCATGACCTGACCTCCCGTCACAGGGATGGCCTGTCCGGTCTCTCCGGTCTGGTCGATTGCGTAGAGGATGGCCTTGCAGACATCCACAGGGTTGCATCCCTTGCGCATAGGCACCTGGGCGAGATAGTAGTCCTTGACATCCTGCACGGTCTTGGCTCCAGGAACCTTGCCGGCGTTGAGGTACTGGATGAACAGTCCGTTCTCCGGGTTGCTCCACAGCGGGCCGTCGTAGTAGTTGCCAGGGCAGATGCTGTTGACTTTCACCCTGTCCGGGGCGAGCTCAAGGGCGAAGGACTGGGTGAGTCCTATTCCTCCGAACTTGCCGCCGGCGTAGGCGAAATTGGCCTTGCTGCCGCGCAGTCCGCTCTTGCTGTTGACCTGTATGATGTCGGCGAAATAGTCAGGATCATGCCTCGTCTCGATCTTCATGATGTGAGAGGCCGCCTTGGCGCAGAAGAAGTAGGCTTCGTAGTTGATCTTGGTGACAAACTCGAAATTCTCCGGGGTCATCACGTCCAGGCCTCCTGCGCGGACAACTCCTGCGTTGCTGACGAACGCGTCCAGCGCCCCGAAGTTCAGGATGGTCTGCCTCATCAGGTTCTGAAGGCTCGTCATGTCGGCGACATTGGTCTTTACGAAGATCGCCTTGTTCGAGCCGGCCATCTCATTGAAGCTGGCCGCGGTCTTCTCGCCTGTGGCCTCGTTGAGGTCGGCCACCACGATGTTGGCTCCCTGCGCCATCAGCTCACGGGCGATGCCCTCTCCGAATCCCTGGGCTGCGCCGGTCACGATGATGGTCTTTCCTTCCACACGGCCTTTCGACGAGCCTGCGGCGACCTTGCGGCGGTAGTTCTCCACCTCCCAGTTGTCGATGAAATCAATCCATGCCTTCTCCATCGGATGCTCTCCTCCGAAACTCTGCGCATAGAAAGCGACCTTCATCGCATCGGTGAACACGTCGGTGATGATCTGCGCGTTCTTGGAGTTGTCTCCAACGGCCACGAGACCGACACCCTTGATTAGCAGCACCTTAGGCGTGTAGCCCTTCTCGGCGGCGAAAGCCTCGATCTTCTCCTCCGCCTGCTTCAGAATCTCTTCATCCGACTCTGCGTCAATGAATATGTAGGCGCTCTTGCAGTACACGATGATGTCCGGTGTGAACGGTGCGGCGATCTTCTCGCGGGATCCGTCAAGGAAGTAGTCCACAAGGGCGTTCTTCGTGACTTTAAGTGTCTTAAGTCCTCTGCCGGAGCGGGAGAGCATCTGCCTGATGGCCGGGATGACATCCGTTACAGTCGGGGAGACATCGCTCCCGCCCTCTGGCAGAGCGGCCACCTTGGCCTCAAGTTTCCCGAGGATTTCCGAATATATTCCCTCGATCTCGGCGGTCGTGTCCCCACCCACGAATATTCCGTGATTCTGAAGGAATATCACCTGGGGCTCTTTTCCGTTCGCGGCCTTGTAGGCGTTGATACGGTCGTAGACCTTCTTGAAAAGGGTGTAGCCCGGATCGGTATATTCAATGTAAAGCGCCTCCGGGAAGATCTCCCCGCAGGCGGCCTCGGCGTTCGCCGAGCACATCAGGCCGTTGACCAGGGTAGGGTGGAGGTGCACCACGAACGCGAATCCCATGCAGTTGTGCAGGGATGTCTCCACCGACGGCCTTCTGTCCTTTGTGACGCAGGCCACGGCGAGGTCGTTCTTGACCTGCTCCTCGCGGATCGCCGTGTCCTCATTGTAGGCCTTCTCTCCCATCTCGTTCAGAAGGGTTCTGTCGAGGACGGCGAATCCGTCCTCTGTTATTGTGGCAAGGGCGTGGCCGCTGGCCTTCACCCAAAGTCTGTTCTCATCCTTGTAGGAGGTGTTGCCGCCTCCGGCGATCACAAAGCGGGAGTCCTGCCCGAATTTCCGTGAAATCGCGATAAGATCTTCAATTTGTCTCATGTTCGTGTTATTTATGTTGATTATGTTCCAAGTATATTCTTTCTAAATCCCGAAAACCGTCTTCTGGAGCAGTTCGTCTCCGGCCTCGACGGAGTCAAGGCCCGCCTGGTGGGCGGCCACGGCGCAGGCTCCGCGGTAGTTGGTCAGGCGCAGCTTCTCGCTCAGGCCTTCGGCGTTGTCGCGGGTGCGCAGGCGGATCGGCTCCAGCGCAGGAGTGTTGTGCTCCGAACCGAATGTGACGATGAACCCCTCGTCCTGAAGGTAGTCCGTGTACTTCTCAAGGACAGCCGTGGTGTTGCGGGTCGTGATGAACTCCACCGACTTGAACCCTCTCTTTTTCAGTGTGTCAGCCGCCTTCTGGAGGTCGCCCTCGAAGTCGGTGAAATTGCCCTTGGCGTCATCCGCAAGGAACGGATAGGTCGGGATTCCGCCCGCCGCCTCGATGATCCGGCAGACAGTCTCCATAGGCAGGAACGCCTTTGGATCCTCCGGCACGAAGGCCGCGCCTCCGGATTTGAGGAGCTTGCTTCTGATCTCGTTCTCGACAGCCGCATCGTTCTCAATGGCGGATTTAAGAGGCTGGCCTCCGAATATCCTTTCATAGAGGGCTAGCCTGTCCCCGGCGTTTCCGGCAGCCGCGTCCACCGCCATCCTCAGCGCCTTCGCGAGGTGACGCTCCCTGACGGAGCCTCTGGTCAGATCCTTGACAACCTGTTTGAAATCTATGCTGAATCCGGCCTTTACCGCGTCCAGATGGGCGTTCAGCTTGGCGCACATCCTTTCGACCTGCGCGTTGGACTCGGCCCTGACATCGGCGAGCATCTGAGCCTCTTTCCCGCTGAGGATCACCGGGTAGGCCAGTCCCTTGCCGCTGAGGTAGGTGCGTCCCGGGTTGTTCGGGTCGTTGACCCTGAGTCCCGCCGCCTGATCCTCGCTGTTGAGGGAGATGAACTCGATGTTGAACATCGGGTAAAGGTGCCTTGTAGCGCATTCGTCGTTCCACTCCCTGTAGCCGTCCATGCTGTAGAAGTCATTGATTCCCACGATGCGGACATCTTCCGCCGCGGCCATGTCGAGAGCCTGTCTCACGTCAGTGAAGGCGCTGAACGAGTAAGGAGTGTGCAGATGAGCGTTAACGTCGATTATCTTTTTCATATTCATGAGTTTTCATTTCTCAAAGTTAATAATATTCCTACAAAGGATGTCTTCTGCGGTTGAATTTTAAAGCCATTCGGTCAAAATTGAAATTAATTTGCTAATTTTGTGCGATATGCCACGAAATCATTTTTGGTAACATAAAACATCTTACAAATGGAAAAGAAACAACAAGGTAACATTCTCGCTATTGTGATAATGTTCTTCCTGTTCGCGATGATCTCATTCGTGACGGGATTCCAGAATCCGTTCGGAGTCATTGTAAAGCAGCAGTTCGCCGCCTCGAACTTCATGTCCCAGCTGGGTAACGCGGCCAATTTCATCGCCTATGCGTTCATGGGTCTGCCGGCCGGTATGATCCTGTCCAAGAAGGGTTACAAGTTCACAGCCCTAGCCGCCGTGACGGTGGGATTCGTCGGAGTAGGTGTGACATTCCTTTCAGGAATTGTCGGCAGCTTCGCGGTCTACATCCTCGGCGCGTTCATCTCCGGATTCTCGATGTGTATGCTCAACACGGTTGTGAACCCTATGCTCAACACCCTCGGTGGCGGCGGCAACAAGGGTAACCAGCTCATCCAGTGGGGCGGTTCCTGCAACTCCTTGAGCGCGACCATCGTGCCTGTGCTCGTGGGCTATCTCATCGGTGACGTCACGAAGGACACGCAGATCGCCGACGCCAATCCGGCGCTTTTCATCGCGATGGGCATCTTCGCTCTGGCGTTCATCATCATCGCGGCCTCGCATATTCCTGAGCCTGAGCTTGAGGCGGCGGCAGCTTCCGGAAAGACGCAGCAGCTCACCATCGGCGAGAGCGTCAAGGGAGCCCTCTCCTTCAAGCATTTCGTGCTTGGTATCATCGCCATATTCGTCTATGTGGGTGTCGAGGTGGGTATTCCTAACTTCGTGAACCTCTACATGACATCCGCCGAGATCGGCATCAGCGCCGCTGTCGCCGGAACGATTGTCGGCATGTACTGGTTCCTTATGCTCTGTGGCCGTCTGGTAGGCGCTTCCGTCGGCGGAAAGGTCTCCAGCCGCGCTATGGTCAGCTTTGTCGGCACGGTAGCCATCATATTCCTCGTACTGGGTATGATCCTTGGTGACACCGCGACCGTGAAGTTCCCGGCCATCACCTCGAACCTCTCATTCTCCCTCGCCGAGATTCCGATCGGAGTGATGTTCTTCATCCTCTGCGGACTCTGCACCTCGGTGATGTGGGGAGCGATCTTCAACCTTGCCGTCGAGGGACTTGGCAAGTACACTTCAATCGCTTCCGGCCTCTTCATGGTGATGGTTTGCGGTGGAGGTATCCTCCCTCTCATCCAGGGTGCCGTCGCTGACGCAACCAACTACCTGATGAGCTACATCGTTGTCATCATCGGTGTCGCCTACATCCTCTGGTACGCCCTGTTCGGATCCAAGGTAAAGAAAACAGCTTAATTTGAAATCCCGTTCCGGCGGGGTTCTCCGCCGGAACTTCTCATAGCCAAACATTATGGAACAGAATCTTGTAATAGGAATAGACGTTGGTGGACAGACCACCAAATGCGGAGTAGTGGACGCGCGCGGTACCGTGCTGGCACAGACAGTCATCCGCTCGGATTCCTACACGGATGTAGAACCTTACATCGGGGAACTTTCAGCCGCGTTGAAGAAGATCATCGCTGACGCCAACGCCGAGGGGCAGATCCGGGGGATCGGTGTCGGCGCTCCTAACGCCAACTACTACACCGGCGAGGTGGAGAACGCCGTGAACCTTTCCTGGGGACGCTCAGGTGCGATTCCTTTCGCCAAGATGCTTTCAGAGGCGATGGGCGGAATCCCTGTCACCCTCACCAACGACGCCAACGCGGCAGCGATGGGCGAGATGACCTACGGAGTGGCGAGGGGAATGAAGAATTTCATCATGATCACCCTCGGGACCGGTGTCGGCAGCGGAATCGTCATCAATGGCGAGGTGGTCTATGGCCACGACGGGTTTGCCGGCGAGCTGGGCCACACCACCATCGTCCGCCACAACGGCCGCCGCTGCAACTGCGGCAGGACCGGTTGCCTTGAGACCTACTGCTCGGCGATCGGAGTCGCCAGAACCGCCCGCGAGTGGCTCGACATGAGCGATCAGCCGTCGTCCCTCCGCAGCCTTGACACCATCACCTCGAAGGATGTCTACGAGGCCGCCAAGGAAGGCGATGCCCTTGCCATCAGGATCTTTGAATATACCGGCACACTCCTCGGAGAGGCCTTCGCCGACTTCATCGCGTTCTCCGCTCCCGAGGCCATCGTCCTCTTCGGCGGACTGGCCAGAAGCAAGGAGTTCCTCACCGAGCCGATCTTCCGTTCGATGAACGACAACGTCCTCTCTCTCTGGAAGAACAAGGTCAAGCTGGTCTACTCCCAGCTCAAGGAGTCCGACGCCGCCATCCTCGGTGCCTCCGCCCTCGCCTGGGAACGATAGCTGCCGTGGAGCGCAAGCTCTTGTAAATGAATATGCTGAAGCACCCTCCTGCTGCTTGTTTCGGATAGTAGGAGAGTGCTTCTTGTTTTTGTAACCGCCGTTACAGTAACCACGGCTGCATTAAAAGTAGATCTCACTTTCATCAACCTGATCGGCATTGATGAACATAATGTAATAGACGGGCATATATGTTATCTTTCCGGAAGTACGTATCTCCCGGGAGTTTGACAGGATGAGGCCTGATTTGATGTTGTAGTCAGATATACTTAGCAGGTTGTCAATGGCGCTGTGGATGGTGTAATTCTTACCGGATTTGACCTCGATCGGCAGAACGCTTGTGCTTTTATAGTCATCAATCAAGAAATCGACCTCTCCTTTCTGCTTGTTGTCATAATAGAAAAGATTGTGTCCGTGCGCCTTCAGTTCCTGGGCGATGACACTTTCATAGACGGAACCAAGGTTCACCCCCTCCTCGTCCGAAAGAACCGGGCGGACATTGTTTCTGTATAGTTGTGCCGTAAGTAATCCGACATCGTTCAGATAGAGTTTGAGAAGATTCTTGTGGACGGACTCGGACAGAGGGTACTTGGGGTTCGAGATGGAGTTGACGTTCAGTGCGATTCCTGAATATGTCAAGTACTCGAATTCCTCCCGGTAGTTGTCGAACCTGTCTCCAACCTTGTTCCGTATGTCTTTTGCCACAATCCTTTTTTTCTTGTTCTCCATCTGGGACGGAATCATATTATAGACACGCCTTATAAGAAGTGATTTATTGTTGTCTTCCTCGTATTTTGTCGCATCGACTTCGTAGAGAGACTTTATGCTTTCCTGTACGTCTCTGACTTTTACGATGTTGTGTGAGGCGAGATATTCATTCACGGCGTCCGGCATACCTCCGACAAGAAGATAGCGCCGGAATTGGTCAATGATGTAATTATGCATAGCCACGTCTATGCTTTCACCTTTCTCCATCTTTTGCCTGAGTGTCTCCAACGTGTCAAAACCAAAGTTGTTCGCGAGTAAAAACTCTTCGAAATCAAGTTGATACATTGATTTTCTGATGATGCTGCCGACGGGAATGGAAGTTGTTTCCCGTAAAGTAAGCCCTAATAGGCAGCCACTCGCTATGAAACGGAACCGGTGATCTTCCCGGAAAAATTTCAGCAGGGTAAGATACTGTGGATAGTGCTGGATTTCATCAAGAAAGACAAGCGTATTCTTATAGGAGTCAAGATTCTTGCCGTGGATAGAACTCAAAATAAAGTAGAATTCCTCAGTGGTTCTGATCTCCTTGAACAACTGAGGACCCTCGTCATCTTTCACGAAATTGATCTCGATGAAGTTCTTGTACAATCGTTCTCCTACTTTGCGTATTATGAACGATTTGCCCACTTGTCTGGCACCTTCCAGAATCAGAATCCGGTCGGTCTCGGACTTTAGATGCCCCTCCAAGTAACCCTCTATCTTTCTGTGTAGCATGGTTTTGACACTTTTCTATTAAATATTACCATACAAATCTACACTTTTTCTATCCGAGGAAGGGGCCGGTGACGGAGGAGGCGTTCCGGGCGAGGGCTTCGGGAGTGCCTTGGGCGACGATCAGGCCTCCGCGGCGGCCTCCGTCGGGGCCTAGGTCGAAGAGGTAGTCCACGCTTTTGAGGACATCGAGGTTGTGCTCGATGATGATCACCGTGTTGCCTTGATCCACAAGCTGCTGCAGGACGTTGAGGAGTACCTTGATGTCCTCGAAATGAAGGCCGGTTGTCGGCTCGTCGAGGATGTAGAGGGTGTTGCCGGTGGCTTTTCTGAACAGCTCCGCAGCCAGTTTCATCCTCTGGCTCTCGCCGCCGGAAAGCGTCACGGCGGACTGGCCGAGATGGACATAACCAAGACCCACATCCACCAATGCCTTCAGTTTCTGGGCGATGGCGGGAATCGGTCTGAAGAACTCGTAGGCCTCGCTGATCGGCATCTCCAGCACGTCGTTTATGTTCTTGCCCTTGTAGTGTACGGCCAGGGTGTCCTCCTTGTACCTCTTGCCCCTGCATTCGTCGCAGACCACGTTCACGGACGGCAGGAAGTTCATCTCTATGACCTTGATTCCGGCTCCCTTGCATGCCTCGCAGCGGCCACCGGCCACATTGAAGGAGAACCTGCCGGCCTTGAATCCCCGCACCTTGGCGTCCGGAGTGTCGGCGAACAGGTTGCGTATGTCGTTGAACACGCCCGTGAAAGTGGCCGGATTCGATCTCGGCGAACGTCCGATCGGGCTTTGGTCGATCTCGATGAGCTTGTCGATGTTCTCCACGCCCTCGATCGAGTCGTATGCAAGAGGGCGGAGTTTCGCCCTGTAGAACTTGTTCTTCAGAATCGGCATCAGGGTTTCGTTGATTAGCGTGGACTTGCCGCTGCCGCTCACTCCGCTGATCCCGATGAAGCATCCCAGCGGGAAATCCACGGAGACGTTCTTCAGATTGTTGCCGCGGGCACCCTTGATGCTGAGGAACTTACCATTCCCGGCGCGGCGGGTGTGCGGAATCGGGATGGCATCCTTCCCCTGAAGGTAATCCAGTGTCTTTGACTTTCCGAATATGCAGTGGCCGGCGGTCTCCTTGTCCAGCGAGGCCGGAACCCTGCCGCTGTCCGATGAATATTCCAACAGAGCTTTCAGAGGGGCGTTCAGGCATATTCTTCCACCTTTCTCGCCCGCGCCAGGACCGACATCCACCAGCCAGTCGGCGTTCATCATGGTCTCGTAGTCGTGTTCCACGACCATCACCGAGTTGCCCTCGTCGCGCAACTCTTTCAGTGAGTCTATCAGCTTGCGGTTGTCCCTCTGGTGCAGCCCGATGGACGGCTCGTCGAGGATGTACAGCACGTTGACGAGCTTCGAGCCGATCTGCGTGGCGAGCCGGATCCGCTGCCCCTCGCCTCCGGAAAGCGATGCCGTGGGACGGTCAAGTGACAGATAGTCAAGGCCTACGTCCAGCATGAACTGGACTCTCTCGCCCAGCTCCTTGAGGATGTCCCGGGCGATGTTGTTCTCCCTGGCGTTCAGTTTGCCAGGCAGCGACAGGAACCATTCCTTCAGCTCGGTCATCTCCATCGCGGCCACCTCGGCGATGGTCTTCCCGTCAATCCTGAAGCACAGGGCATTCTCGTTGAGGCGGGTTCCGTGGCAGACCGGGCAGACGATCTTCTCGTCGATGTCGTCCACGATTCCGTCGAACGTCACCATCTCGGACAGCCCTCCTTCGCCGACGCGGAACAGCTCGTCGCTCCCGAAGATGATGTGTGAAATGGCCTCGTCGGGGATCGTGTCGATCGGATCGTAGAGGGAAAAGTTGTACTTGCGCGCTATCGAGCGGATCACATCGTATTTCTTGGTCTCCCGCATCTTCCCCAGCGGAACGATTCCGCCGTCCGCTATCGAGACGGAACGGTCCGGGATGATCGTGTCCATGTTTACGTCCACAATCATTCCAAGTCCTTTGCAGTGAGGACAGTAGCCTTCCGGGGAGTTAAAAGAGAAAGAGTGTGGCGCAGGTTCTTGGAGGGATATTCCCGAATCCGGATCGACCAGATGCTTGGAGAAATGCCTCGGCTTGTCCGCTCCGGACTCCAGCAGGGCAACCGAGCCTTTGCCGATGCCAAGGGCTGCGGCCACGGAGTCCCGCACGCGCTTCACGTCGCCTTCCGACGGCTTCAGCTTATCGACGACCAGCTCGATGAAATGGCTTTTGTAGCGGTCCAGGGCATCGACCTCGTTCAGCGGAAGGATCTTCCCGTCCACCCTGATGTCGGTGTAGCCACGCTTGCGCATCTGGTCGAACAGCTCGCGGTAGTGTCCCTTGCGACCCACCACCAGCGGGGCGAGAAGGTAGCACTTCTTCCCCCTGTACTCATTCATTATCAAGTCGATGATCTGAGCGTCGGTGTAGCGGGTCATCTCCTTCCCGGTGACCGGTGAATATGCCCTCGAAGCCCTCGCGTAGAGGAGCCGGAGGAAATCGAATATCTCCGTGATGGTCCCCACGGTCGAGCGGGGGTTGTTTCCGGTGGTCTTCTGCTCGATCGCGATGATCGGACTCAGCCCCGTGATGCTCTCGACCTCAGGTTTTTCCAGCACTCCCATAAAGTGTTTGGCGTAGGTGGAGAGTGTGTCCATGTACCGTCTCTGCCCCTCGGCGTAGATTGTGTCGAACGCCAGCGAGGACTTCCCGCTTCCGCTAAGCCCCGTCACCACCACAAACTCCCCCCTCGGGATGTCCACATTCACCCCCCTGAGGTTATGTGCCTCCGCCCCCCTGATCTCGATATATTCTTTCTTGCTCATCATTTCCTCTTTATTCCGCAAATTTAACGAATATTCAGTAAATTTGTAGTCAAGAGTAAACAAGACATTCAATGAGTCAGGATCATCAACTAAACATCAAGACATTTATATTCAATTCTTTCCGTGAGAATTGCTACTTGCTTTGGGATGCGGTTGGGAATTGTGTGATTGTGGATCCGGGGTGCTACTGGCCGGAGGAGTTTGCCAGGCTTCGGGAATTTATCGCGGCAGAGGGGTTGACTCCTAAGGCGGTGTGGCTGACACACGGGCATTTTGACCATGTTCACGGAGTGCTGAAGGTTGTGGGGGAATATTCAGTGCCGGTTCTGATGTCGCCGGATGACAAGATCGTGCTGGACAACAACCAGGCCGCGGTGAGAGATTTCGGGCTGCTGGCTCCGGACTCATCTCAGATCCAGACAGTTGACATCAGTGACGGCGAGGTGCTGGACACGCTTCAGGGCGCGCCGTTCAAGGTGATCACCACGCCGGGTCACACGCCGGGATGCGTCTGCTACTATGGTGAGGCGGACAAGGTTCTGCTCAGCGGTGACACTCTCTTTGCCGGAGCGATAGGTCGTACAGACCATCTTGGAGGGGATTATGACAGGGAGATCATCAGTATTATGGACAAGTTGATGGGCTTGCCGGGAGATGTGGATGTGCTCCCGGGACACGGGCATCGCACCACCATCGCCAATGAGAGGACGCAGAACCCGTTTCTCCAGCCGTTCAACGAGCCGGAGGAGGACATTGACTGGGACGGAGACGGTATAGAGATAGACTCCATCGGTCGCTGAGCCTGTCGAAGCGACTGAAAAAACATAAAAGAACATATTACGATGCACATAGGAATAGCAGGCAACATAGGCAGCGGCAAGACCACCTTGACGAGAATGCTCTCCGCCCATTACGGATGGACACCGAAGTACGAGTCGGTGACCTATAACCCTTATCTTGAGGACTACTACAAGGACATCCCCCGCTGGTCGTACAATCTTGAGACTTACTTCCTTGCCCAGAGATTCAAGGACGTGCTGGAGATCGCGCGGAGCCGGGAGGTCATCATCCAGGACAGGACGCTCTTCGAGGGAGTCCACATCTTCGTGGCCAACAACTATGCGATGGGCAACCTCAGCAAACGTGACTACGAGACCTATATGGATCTCTTCAATGTGATGGCCGCCACCGTCCGAAAGCCCGACCTGCTGATCTACCTCAAATCATCGGTGCCTCACCTCGTGGCGCAGATCCAGAAACGTGGCCGCGACTACGAGCAGACCATGAGCCTTGAATATCTCAGCGGCCTGAACGACCGTTACGACAAGTGGATCAATGAATATGACGGCAAGGTTCTGACCATCGAAACCGATGATCTCGACTTCGAGAACCGCCCTGAGGACTTCGCCTCCATCACCGACAGGATCGATGCCGAGCTCTACGGCCTTTTCCCGTTGGAGAAGTAGTCAGACACATTGCCCCCTCCTTGGTCACTTTGGTCACAAACCCTTTTCCCGGTCACTGAGCTTGCCTAAGTGACCGGACTCACCTTCAACCTCATTCTCCGAAAGCTGATAGAATGGCGGTCGGAGTGATAGCGGAGCCGTTGGAGGAGAAGGCTCCCATATTATAGGCTCCCCAGTCGCGGTCCGGCCTCTCATAGATGGCTGGTCTCCATTTGCCGTCAACCTGAGGCTCCCAGTAGAACACTCCGGCACAGACGGACAAGGATTTCACGGAATTCATAAACTCGGTCATGCACAGTGTAGAGGCAGCAAGGTCAGATGCTGTGTTCTTCACACCTACCTCGCAGACCATCACCCGGCAGCCGTACTTGGCGGCCAATGACTTGATGTTCAGGATGGCGGAGGAATTCATCGCCTTCCAAGTCATGCTAGGATTGGTCATAGGGTAGTGCGAAAGGCCGATCATGTCGAACTTGCCGCCAGCGGCTTTGAGCTTGTCAAAGAACCAGGTGTTGTCCTGGTAGGCGTTGTCGATGTGGATGATCACCTTGGCGGCAGGAAAAACCGACTTGACGGCATCGTAGCCTGCGTTTGACAGGGCGGCATAGTTGGACCATCCTCCGGAGATCTCGCCTTTGTCGTTGTAAAGCCGTCCGGTTTCCCAAAGCATACCCGGTCGGGTCTCGTTGCCGACCTGTACCCAGAGCGGAGTCACCCCGGCGGACTTCAACGCAGTCAGAACATTCCTGGTGTGCTCAGCGACCTTGGCGCAAAGACCATTCAGATCCAGACCGGCCCACTCGGAAGGAGTATTCTGACGGCTCGGATCAGCGAAGAAGTCACTGTAATGGAAATCTATCATCACCGACATACCCGCCTCGGCAGCCCGTTTGGCCATCCTCACGACATCATCCTTGCCGCTCCATCCGTTCGGATCCTCAGGCTTCACCCAGACACGAAGGCGTATGGCGTTGATCCCGGCGGCCTTAAGCACCGGATAAAGCCCGGCATTGCCCTTGGAGTCCTTGAAAGCCGTTCCGCTTATCCGGGAAGGATTGTGGGTCATATCATACTCCATTTCCGAAGCCCAGCTGACATCAGCACCACGTGCGAACGCCACTTTGTCCACAGAAGGCTCATCCGGTTCGTCTTTCTGATCGCCTCCGGAGCCACCGCAGCCGACAAACAAGGAGGAAACCGCAAATGCCAATGCGGCCAATGTAGCAAAATGTGAATATAATGTACTCATACAGCGTAACGTCCTTCAAAAGATCCGGTGACCGGCTTCATCCTTGTCATGCCGCTGGTAATAAGCCTCAGCAGTCTCCTGAAGTCCCGAAAGGTTGACTTCAAGGCCGTTCTGGAGCGCAATCGGATAGCGGTCGTCGCGGTTACTACGGTCGCTGAGCTTGTAGAAGCGACACTATGCGGGTTCGGGTCGGCGGTCACTCCGGCAGGCTTAGTGACCGATACTGACCCAAAGACTGCTGCCGACTCGGCGGCCGGTGACGGGATCCGTTTGCCGAACGGGTAGTAGTCGCTGGCCTCGATGACGGTGCCGGTGTCGCCGTCGAGGACGGCGCGGACTCTGCCGTGAGTGAAAGTCAATATTATATATTTCATTAATCTGGGTTAATAATCTAAGGCATTGATATCAAATTGTCCTGACGTTTTTTATTTTGAGAGATATGAGTCGGCCAGCCAGCCGGGACTTCCTTCAAGGTCGGGATGGTCATCGATTCTGAGCAGCTTGCCCTGCTCGTCAAAATAGAACCAGCGTCCGGAAAGCATCCCCTTGCAGTACCATCCGATCGAGAGGAGCGTGCCTGTCTTTCGTGAGTATGAGCGGAATATCCCGTCCACGACACCGTCCTTGTAGTAGACCTCCCTGTAGCCGTCATCCTCCAGCCACAGCCCCTGACGGCGGCCGCAGGAGTCCAGATTGTTTAAGTCCCGACCTCTCCTTTTTTTATAATCATATAAATCGACATCTGATTCAGTGCCGTCTTCTTTGAAGTAACGCATCCAGAGATCTTCTCCGTCGCACATCGGACTCTCATAATATTCCATATCGCCTATTGAAGAAACCGCCCCGTTAGAGAAAAAGCCTATTATTATGCAACGGTACTTATAGCGATTACGGTTAGGCATCCTTCCAATAAACTCACGATTATTTAGCCGGAAATTCGAGCATTGCACTACTATAGACTTAAAATCAAAAGAATAATAGATGTCGCCAAAATTATCTTCAATGTCGTGGACAAATATCTCTAATGAACCAGTCTTTCGAGAATATATTTTTTGAATCGTCTCTTTTCCTCCTTTAAAGTACTCGAGTTCTGTATAAGTTGAATTATCCGTTTCTTTCCACACTCCCACTCTTGACCCTTGTCGGTTGATCAGGTTGAAGCCCGGCCAGACGGTCGTGTCCTTTATGATGGAGATTTTGGAAAGAGAGTCCAGCTCTGTCATTCTCTTAGATGATCCATCGTCAAGCGTCGCGGGGTCGCCTTTCTTATTATCTGCGCATCCCAGGGCGGCAAGCAGAATACCAAGAATTATCGTCAACTGTTTCATAATGTAATATTTATTTCGCTGGTCATCTTTTTATGGATATGTGAATGGTTCGTGGGATAAGATATCTTGGCATTCTTCACTTATAGTTTATAACCAGCCCGTTTATTATTGTGTACCACTGTGTCCAGACACGCCATATTCTTTTCATTACTGAATTCCAAACGCAAACTGTCCCCATTTATAATGTATGACTTTAGATATGGAACGATGCCGCCTGTCACATCCAACGCATAACTTTTTCTCTTCTCATATAATTCAAGAGACAGACCCTGCAAAAACACACTGTCCAAAATGGAATCCAGGGAAATATCCACATTGCTGTTTACGGCAATTATGGTTTTGTTGACATACTTGGCCCCTACTACGGTCTCGTTATAGATCCAAGCCCCAGTACCAACGTTGATCGGAGCTGATATCCCGTGCCTGCCGGCGAAAATAACGTTCGTGTCCTTATTATCGACCCAAAAGGATATTGTCACAACATCTTTTCTATGAGACGTGTCCTCGCTGTTACGATACACTCCAGGCTTCAGGCACACCATAAAAACATCGCTGGTGTCAACCAGTTTTAAAAAGTTCTCCAACGAGTCTTGAAGCCTGTCGGAAATGAACATCCTCTCTACTGACGGACTGTCCTTTCTGTCAGTCTCCTGCTCCGCCACCGTCCTGCGTGCGGGATTGCAGCACATCTGGGCGTACAGAATCGCTGTAAGTATAATTATCAACTTTTTCATTTGTGCTATTTTTTGTTTAATGTTCCGAAATAGAAGCCATTGTGGTTTTTAATATTTCTTATGAAAGACGCAGGTAGTATCCGACTTTATACAATCTTCTTGAAACAGGAAAATAGACGTAATTGATCCGGGCTTTGCTTCCGTACTTATCGATCTCCTGTTTGGCGTGAGTTTGATCTGTGTTATAGAAAGCACTTCCGTATCCCATAGAATTAATCTCATCTGCCATATCTTGCCAAGTACCTGGATGTGAATGAACTGTAGCGTTGGGCATTGCGCTGACATAATCCTCCCACGAAGCCGCGTTGTCTGTTTTGTGACCTGTGCCAATGGTGTAGGAGTCTCCGTTGCGGTGGATCGCCCATTCGACCTTAGTGTTATCCGAAGCAAATTTGAACACCTTGAACATATCGTTGATTCCAGTCTTTGATGAATGACTGCTGACCTCGGCTCCGCCATCCGTCTTGACCTCAGTCTTTGTAAGGTCATCCAGGATACTTCTGTCAGAGACTGTCACATAATCCTCGGAGAGATTCCCGTCATTGTCCACATAATAAAGGCAATGAGTGTCGCTTTGCTCTTTCCACACGACGTTTCCAAACGCATCCACTGTCCATACATCAGTCCCGTTAGGATCAAACAGAGAAATCGGATTCCCAATGCAGTATGCGTACGGGCTGACGGCGTAGTACTTCTCCGCGAGTGGGTCCTGCGCGGTCCATCGGGCGGTGGTCGGGTCGTACATCCTTGCCCCGAAGTCGAGGAGCGGGATGGAGGCGGAGAGGAAGGACTGGGACTCCTTGCCGGAGAAGAGCCAGCGGTTGGGGGAGGTGGGTGCGGTTGCTACGGTCGCTGAGCCTGTCAAAGCGACCGTGGCTTCGAGGGACTCGGTTACTTCGGCAGGCTCAGTGACCGCGGATTCAGAGACCGCTGCCGATCCGGCGGCCGGTGACGGAATCCGTTTGCCGAACGGGTAGTAGTCGCTGGCCTCGATGACGGTGCCGGTGTCGCCGTCGATGACGGCTCTGACGCTGCCGAGGTGGTCGGAGACATCGTCAGCCGGGCAGAATCCAAAAGTTTCCGCAAGAGTGAAAGTCCGTGTCAATCCTTTCATATTCAATGTTAAGAATGCGGCCATAGTCAAAGATAGCGCTTAGAATGGTATTATTAAAAAATAAACGTGTAGAAGCGTGAGAACACATCACGTCGGCATACCTTTAGGCATCTTGTATGTTCCGACTCTGTTAATCGTTTGTAAGTTAATACGGTGGCGACTACTTCATATTTCATTCTCTTTGATCAAGCCCCGTTTAAACGCCGTCTTAATCCAGCCTATTTTGCCTTGTTTTACTCTTATCGGGTTCAGTTTCATAATTGACTCTCTCGTCGCTCCGTCATAAAAAAATAGCGAGAAAGAAGGACGATCGTAACCTAAGCCAAACCGAAAGAGCCGTCTGGGACGGACCTCGTTGTCCACAGGATTAAGCAACAATATGTCAAGCGACTCGCTGTGCACCTTCTTGATAGTGTCAAACGACCATTCAATACCAATGCGGCCAAAGCGACCGGGGATGTTCTGGAAACCAATCGCAGGGCGCTTCCCGCTCAACAAATCGCTGGTATAGCCAAGGTCGGTCAGGTCTGCTCGTATTATCATAAAGCGTTCACCATCATCGAGGTGGCACTTTATCCAGTTGGCTGATAAGCCCTTGTCAGAACCATCACCCTTGCTGAAGAACACATAACGGTTCTCAGAGATCCACGAAGCGCATACACTTATGTGTAAGTCACAAGACTGGACATAATACATTTCCTCATAGCCACCATCGCCAAGGAACAACGCCAATGTGGCGGCTGTGAAACTGATCAGTTTGATTTTCTTGTTTTTTCTCATTGTGCTGCCGTCATTGATTGATCAGTGAATCTCAATAGTTTAGACAACATATTGCCCAATTGTGTGGTTCTATGTTCCTCAACGGGTTCCAGATACTCGCCGTACACATCGCCGTCATACCACACAAAGGCCGACTGGAGTTGATTGCTGACATAAACCTGCACCTTGCAAGAATCCAAATAGTCTTTGAATCCTAGTCTGTAAATGCGATTGTTCCATACGTCATAATTATTATCTTGCCTTGCGGACGCTAATGAAATAAGACCGTCGGTCTGTTCCGGATGGATATAACAGGTCTTCTCAAAAAATAACATCTGGAACGGCAAATATGATGTTCTGCCTATACCACCCTTCCTTATCCGCAACAGGTCGTGGCTGTTTGACATAGCGGAATCACTTTGCCTAAGGAGTACGTTAGCGCAAGAGTCCTTCTGATCGTAGTTTATTTCCAGATAGGTGTCGACACCCGCCAGATAATAAACGGCATCGTATTTGACGGTCTGACTCAACTTGTCGTATACGCTCCAATAGGCATTTTCCAATATGATGACGACAAGTAATGCGGCAAAGCAAAACCATATAGGTTTGAACACATAACGCAACATATTCTAACGATCGTATAAATACCAGTTTAACCTATGCTTGTTCTTATATTCAAGATAGCCCTTTGTCCAACCGTGATACTCCGGTACTCTTGTCGATAGCCCTTCTCTTTTGGGGACAGACTTCAAGTTCCCATTACCGTTTAGCCAGACATTTATATTAGACAATATCTGGTAACCGTCAAATGCGGCTCTGGCGGCCAACCATCCTATACCGTTAGTTCCGGCGACATAACCGGCGGCGATATTACCGATGTCGCGCGCTGACGCATAGATGGCTTGTCCATTGTTCTCTTTCCCTATAGGCATACCACGATAAGGGTCTCTTTTTGTTCCGGACGCGGGTATGTCCTCTCCATTGGTGACTTTAAAGTCATATTTCCGTCCATTTCTGGCGTTTAGCATATAATCAATTAATTCCGGTTGTGATTTGTCATAAAACATTTGTAGAAAGTCGCTACCGCTTGCGTCATTGGGATTAATCACGCTTCCAACAGCCCAGGTTCCTTCTCCATCTGTGTTAAAGAATGAATACGGAGAGACGGTTTTTCCTATTGACTCACCTCTTTGTCTATGGCCATTTTCATCCACGAAAGTCATATAAACATTAAGGTCATTGTCAAACGCATTACCTCCTTCAATAACGACATATGTGCCATCATCGGCAAGTTTTACCCAAGTGCTTTTGCCATTAGGGTCGATGAATGTGATGGGATTCCCAAGACAGTATGCATACGGACTGACGGCGTAGTACTTCTCCGCTAGTGGGTCCTGCGCGGTCCAGCGAGCGGTGATCGGGTCGTACATCCTTGCTCCGAAGTCGAGGAGCGGGATGGAGGCGGAGAGGAAGGACTGGGACTCCTTGCCGGAGAAGTGACAGCGGTTTTGGGAGGTGGGTGCGACAGGCTCAGTGACCGGTGTCGGAATCCGCTTGCCGAACGGGTAATAGTCGCTGGCCTCGATGACGGTGCCGGTGTCGCCGTCGACGACGGCGCGGACGCTGCCGAGGTGGTCGCGGAGGTGGATCAGGGATCTGTAGGAGACAGAGCCGTCGGCGGCTGTCCAGCGGACTATCCTGCCGGCGGAGGTCAGGGCGCAGTCGAGGGTCAGGATCGGAGATCCTGACTGGCCAGCGGTCTGGGTGTAGACCAGGGAGCCTCTGTACTGGAGGCCGTTCCCGGTGCCGTCTACCGAGCAGATCTTCGTGCCGTCTGCGAGATGCCCATACACCGCGAGGGTGGTGTCTCCGGAGGAGACCCGGCTTGTCAGGTTGAGGTCGTCGTACTCTATGTCGAGACAGGACAGGCCGTCCCGGGTCAGATTGCCGTTGGCGTCGTGGGTGTATGATCCCCCGCCGCCGGACGAGCCGGAGTTGCTGACGCCGCTTAACAGGTCGCCGTCGTAGGAATATGCCAGCGAGTCCTCCGGGACAGCCGTGTCAGACCCGTACCGGGTGAGCGACAGGATGTTGCCGTTCAGGTCATAAGTGACGAACCTCTCGCTGAAGGCGTTGGTGGACGCGCCTCCCGAGAATCTCCTTGCGTCTTTCAGGCGGCCGGCGCCGTCGTAGGACAGCGACCAGGCCGCCGCCGATCCCGCCCCGCGGCTCCACTCCCACTCCGAGATGTTCCCGTTGTACCTCGGTGTCGCTCCGAGTACCGGCTCCTGCCGCCTCAGCGACATACTGAACACATTCGAGGAAAGTCCGGTCAGCTGGTCGCGGATGTCGTAGGACAATGACTCGGACAATGAGTGTGAGCCGTCACCGGAACTGTATGAGCGGCCTGTCAGCCTGCCGATGCCGTCGTAGCTGTAGGTCACCGTCTGGGACTTGCCGTTCAGGGACGAGGTCTCAGAGACAAGCCTCTCCTGGGAGTCGTAGAGCCGGGAGGTGACGAGGGAGTCCGCGCGTCCGTCAGGAAGCTCTACCGTCTCCCTCGTCCTCAGCGGTTTGCCGGTGAACGTGAGGGACTGGTGGATATGCCGCCGCCCGCTGAGCGCCTCCAGATGGTGGCTCTGGATCTGGCGGCCTCTGCGGTCATAGTAGAAGGCGGAGACCGTCACGGATTCCGGATCGGTGACCGAGCGGACGGTCGAGCCGGTCTGTAGTCCCTTGTGCCAGTCGCTTTCGGTGACGGGGACGCCGTAGGCTGACAGCGTGTCCGGAGACAACGCAAGCCTGTCGGCGTCGGACAGCTGGAGGTTCTCCAGAAACGAGTGGTCATCGTAATAATTGACGGACAGGGGAACGCCGATGGCCGGAGTCTGGATATTGACCGAATACCCGCCCAATGACGCGGTTCCGGTGTATGTGGCGATGACGGTCATCCCGTCCGTGTCAGGTGTCAGGGATGACGGCCAGATCCCGCTCACGGCCTCCCGGCCGAGGGCGTCCCTGAAGGAGAACATCCACTCGCCTCTTTCCCTCATCCTCCCGTCCTGAGAGAACACCGGTGAGTCCCCTTTGTCATACTTGTAAAGGACGGACGAGCGGCCCGGCAGCTTCTTGGAGGAGCATCTCCCCTTGTCGTCATACTTATAGACGTAGGCCAGTCCGGCGATCTGGGCGGACGAATCGCCGAACGTCCCGTCCGAGGATGTCGCCGCGGTGGCCTCCGGGGTCAGGACATAGCGTGTCAGGCCGAGGTCGTCATAGACATAATGGGTGTCAAGGCGCAGGTCTCCGTCGAGCCGCCTTTCCAGAACCTTGCGTCCGAGCCTGTCAGTGAATGACAGCGTGACATCCCCGTCCTCGTCGGTGGTCTTCACGATCGACAGGCTTCCGGACGGAAAGACTCCGGAGCGGATCAGGGAGGTGTCGGAGGACACAAGGTAGAGGCCGCAGGAGAGGGCGCCGGTGGCCTCGTTCACAAGGTACTCGGTGCGGACGGACTTGCCCCTCGTGTGCCAGGGTGAGCCGGGACCGTACTTCTCCACGGGACGGTCAAGCGGGGAGTCCTCGTAGAGGGTTTTGGAGAAGGTGTAGACCTCCCAGTTGTAGAACTTGAGGAGTTCGGGGTGGACGGAGGCGAAGGAGGCGTATGCCCCCGAGGATGTCTGCGTCGGGACGGGACGGTAGACGCTGTACGGCCTTCCGAAGGAGTCATATTCATTCAGGGTGACTATGTCCTTCCCGTCCGGAGAGGCGGCCTTCCGGACCGTCTCGATCGGCCTGCCGAGTCTGTCGTGGTAGGTGTTGGTCTCGATGTAGGCCGTCCCGTCGCCGCTCAGGTAGTCCCTCGCCCGGATGCGGTTGCCACTGGCGGCCGCGCCGTAGCTGTAGGAATATGTCGACACGGTGTCTCTGCCGGAGGCGCCCCTGACGCTGGTGAGCGAGAGCCTGCCGAGTCCGTCGTAGTCATAGTAGGTGATCCTGTCTGATGGGTCTTTCACGTAGGTGAGCCCTGCGAGAGGCTTGTACAGATAGGAGGAGATGAGTGTCTCAGGAATATGCCGACATTTAAGCCTGAACTTGAATAACTGTTTCCGAATCTCTCGTTCGTCCACACCGTTCAGGACGGCGGTGTCGACCTTGTCCTTGACGCCGTCCCATCCGATGCCGGAGACCTCGGCCACAGGGTAATACCCGTTGTAGCCCCACAAGTAGGCCGTCTTCCTGCCGTCGGCGTCCACGACCTCCAGCGGGTTTCCCCTGCGGTCATATTCATTGAGAAGGATCCTGCGTTCGCTGGAGGTGTCCCCGCGGATTGTGAGTGAACGGGCTGAAGGCGCGAGGAACGAGCCGGAGGCGCAGGGATGTGAGGAGTATGACGTGGTGAGTGTCGTAAGGAGGTTCGCGGGATCGGCGGAGTTTCTGTAGACCCTCGTCTCGACGGGGATCCCCGTCATTCCGGATGACACCATCTCCGGATAGGTTCCGCCGGTCTTGTCCTGTGGGTACGAGTAGACGGTCACTCTCCTGTCCAGACCCGGAAGTCCGACGTCCTCGGTCTTTGTGGCCACGTTGCCGCGCGCGTCGTGGGTGAACGATGTGGTCTTGGTCAGCGTGCCGTTGGTCTCAACGGCTTTCTCCGTCACGGACGACAGCAGCCGCCGTCCCTGGCTCAGGGTGGTGGTGAGGCTCCGTATCTCCTTGTATTGCTCCTGGACGCGGGACTCCTCTATACCATAGACCCTGCCGCTTTTGTAGACGTACGTCTGCTTTATCGCCGTGTTCTCCGTGCCGTAGTCCAGTTCGGTCGTGTAGCCGTTGGACTTCCTTCTGACCATCCGTGCCGATCCGTCGCCTTCTGTCGCATAATCGGTCTCGGAGGTCTTCGCACCGTACATCCACTCGTTCTGTGTGTCGTGCACCAGATTTGTCCCCGGCGCTTTGATGGGGTGTGACGCGGAGACGTCGAAGGAATGTACTGTCTCGCCGATGGTGTGCCTTCCGGCGGCGTCGCTCGACCTGCTCTCGAAGACGTAGGGGTAGCTCACGCTCGACCCCTCGCTGGACAGCAGGTTGACCATAGAGTTGTCGGTCCACACCCTTTCCTTGTATGTACCCCAAGGGCTGGGGAGAGAACCGCCAAATTCAGTGCACGCCGTCTCCCTGTAGTAGATCTCGTTGGTGTCGGCGGGGTACGACGATGCCGCGGGGACGACGTTGAGTATGCCTCCGCCGTTGACCGTGGAGGTGTATGTGCTGTAGCGGAAATTGCGGTACAGTGCATAGCCGTCGCTCTCGATGTCGCGGATCTGCTTGATCCTGAGGCCTCCGGCCATTCTGGAGACGCCGTGGTCGTCAATGTAGCGGTGGGCCTCGTAGGTGAACTCCGTCCGCCCTCCAGTCGGGTAGGTCACCGAGGTCAGGATACCGGTCTGCATCGCCTCCTCGTCCGGTCTGCGGTCTCCTCCTGGGATGGTCAGTGTCACTATTTCGTTGGGATAAGGGTAGTTGTTGACCGTCACGTCCGTCGTGACCGTCGGGACCAGAGTGCGGTTTTCCCTGCCGTTGTAGAAGCCCCATCTGTCGATGGACCGGGTGTTCCGCGGCATAAGGCCGCCTTTGTAGGAGAAGGAGTAGGTCTCTGAATCTTTCCCGTCGGGAGACTCTATCCTGACGGACTCAAGCCTGAGCGAGAAGAAATCCCTCATATACGTCTGGCTGAACACGATTCTCTTAACCAGAACTCCGGAAACATCACGGATCTCGATGGACTCAAGCCCCTTGTTTGTGTCGGGGTTCATATTGAACTGGACGCTTCCTCCGCTGAATGTTATTCTCCGGATGTGTGAGTTGTACTGGACGACGTCCGTCTTTGAGGGCGTCGGGAAGGAGTAGCCTGTGGGATATGTGACCGATCCGGAACTGGTCTCGACAAGTCCGCCTGTGGCGTCGTCGTACCTGTAGGTTTTGCTGTTGAAGCTCTGGTACGTGGACACATTGACAAGGGGGATGGTGTAGGCGGAATGTCCGGAATAGTCATCAAGGATCGTCAGGGCGTCGGCGTATCTGGAGCAGAACACCTCCGTCATATTCGAGCCGTACTCGAACGCCACCGTCCTGCCTGTCGCGGCGGAGCGGATCTCCCGGATCTTCCACGAGGTGGGGACCTCGAGGGCGGAGATTCCGAACTTATGCATTACATAGTCGTGGTTGGATCTTCCTCCGCCTCCGAAACTATAGGTCATTCCGGAATTGTCCGTTATGCGGAATCCGGTCATCGACTTGTTTCCTCCCAAGGGGATGACGGTGATGTCGTCACGGGGTATCGTGACGGGGGTTGTTGACCCATCGGTGTTCCGTCGGAGGTACAGTCTGCCTTGGCTTCCCGGAAGCGAGTAATGGAACTCGTCAAGCGCCACGTCCACACTCTGGGAGTAGATGGCGTCAAGCTGTTCGTATGACAGGGTGCCGCCGAGCGCCATATTCGGGTTGTAGTTTATCTCGTCGGCAACCCCGTTGATCGTCCTGGACAGGGACGGCCCCGTGGAGAGGCTCCATCCGTCGCCGAGCCAGTGGCCTGACCTCATATTCGGCTTCAGGCCGGAGGCGTGATAGTTCAGGGTTATCGGAATCCGGATGTCTCCGTCCACTATCTCGTAGAGCGGGATGCTCGTCTGTACCAGGCCGTTGCTCAGGTTCACTGGGTAGGTGATGTATTTCGTGAGTTCCGCGGCTTCCGGGGAAGGTGGGGTCACCTGAGGTCGCTCCAGCTCAGGGATCTGGGCGAAAGCCGGCGCTCCGGCGAAAAGCAGGAGGGTGATAACGGTCAGAATGCTTAGCTTCATGTTCACATGTTTTTGGGTGTTTCTTGGCGGCGATGGCGCTTACGGCTTCAATATACGAATTGTTTTGCTAATAATACACTCGAAGTGTCAAATATCTGCAATTGGAATGATGTGGCTTGGAAACTTGTGGTTTTGCAGACGATTGCATTTTCGATCCGGTTACATTTCACGGCTTCTAACACTGATGCTAAGGCTATAAGGCGAAGCCTCCCTCTCGACCCAAGAATTTTTGTAACGTGAAAAATTCTGGTTGAGAGGGAGGCTTCGCCTGAACTGGCGTTATTGCGCCTTGTGATGCTCCCTTCAGATTCAGTCGCTTCGACAGGCTCAGTGACCGGGAACTCGGCGACCGGCAATGGGGCTACAGGCTTTCGATGTTCTTCTCGTTGAGGAGGTTCTTGCCCTCGGCGGTGTAGGCGTACTCGATGCGGTCGGCGTAGTGCTTCTCGACCTTGCCGCGGACAATCTTCATCGTGCTGTTGACCAATCCGTTCTGCTCGGTGAACGGCTCAGGCAGCACAGCCACGGCGGCAGGAAGCCACCTCTCCGGGAACATTCCGCCGTGAGATCCGCCCTTCTTGTAAGAGTCGATCTCCTCCTGAATCTTCCTCAGCATCTCCTCCTTGCCCTCGCGTGAGGCTGGATCCAGACCCTTCGAGGAGACATATTCCTTGAGGGCATCCTTCGCCGGAACGATCAGGACGATCGTGTAAGGATCCTGGTTGTTGTGCAGGATGACCTGCTCGATGTACTTCGAGCCGTCGGTGAGCGAGTCCTCGAAGCCTTCCGGGCTGTACTTCTCGCCGTCGGATGAGATCAGCAGGGACTTGAAGCGGCCCACTACGTAAAGATATTCAGAATCATACATATAGCCCATATCTCCAGTGTGCAGCCAACCGTCGCGGAGAGCCTCGGCAGTGCCTTGTGGATTCTTCCAGTAGCCGGCCATCACATTCTCGCCGCGGACCACAATCTCGCCCTTCGTGCGGAGCGGAACCTCCTTGCCGTTGTCGTCGCAGATCTTGATGTCAAGCGGCTTCACGACACGGCCCGAAGAGCCGAACATCGCATGGCCGGTCGAGTTGGCGGAGATGATAGGGGTCGCCTCGGACACGCCGTAGCCTTGGAACATAGGGATGCCGATGGCGCAGAAGTACCTCTGAAGCTCGATGTCCAGAAGCGCGCCGCCGCCCACGAAGAACTCCATCCTGCCGCCGAATCCCTCTCTGACTTTCTTGAATATGATCTTGTCGAACAAGGCCATCAGAGGCTTCTTCCACAGCTGGAGGAAACCGCCGCGGTTGTAGTACTCCTTGTTGTAGGAGATCGCGAGGTTGAGGGCGTAGTTGTAGATCTTCTCGACCTTCGGCCCCTGCTTGTGGATCGTGGTCTCGACGTTCTTCTTGAAGTTGCGCGCCAGAGCGGGAACCGACAGCATCACGTGCGGACGGATCTCCTTGATCGCTATAGGAATATTCCTGAGCGTCGCCAGCGGATTGGCTCCGACAGGAACTGTGGCGATGCTGCTGCAGTAGGACATCATCGTGTAGAAGCCGGCCACGTGGGCGAAGCAGTGGTCCAGAGGCAGGATGATAAGCATCGTGGAGTCGGGTTTCACTCCGATCACCGAATGAGCCTGCTCCACGTTCGCCGTGTAGTTGCGGTGGGTCAGAAGAACACCCTTCGGGTCGGCTGTGGTGCCGGAAGTGTAGCTGATCGTGGCGTAGTCATCCGGCTGTACGGATTTGTAGCGTTCCTCGAACTCGGCCTTGTGGCCGAACAGGTAGCTGTCGCCGAGGGCCTGTACCCATTCCATCGAGACCTCCTTGGCGTTTGCCGCAGGGACATCGTCCAGCACGATGACCTTCTCCACGCAGTCCAGCTGGGAGATTATCCTGCGGATCTTAGGGAGTTGCTGGCCGGAAACGATCACGAACCTGGACTCGGAATGCTGGATCCTGAAAGTCAGGTCGTTGCTTTCCTCAAGCTTGATGGAGAGCGGGACGCTCACGCCGCCGGCGTAGAGGATTCCCAACTCGGAAAGGATCCACATGTTCCTTCCCTCTGAAAGGAGAGAGACCCTCTCGCCCTTGTTGAGTCCCATGGCCATCAGGCCGGCCGCGATGCGGTAGCCTTCCTTGCGGGTCTGCTCGAATGATGTTTCGGTCCACTTTTCATCCACCTTCTCGCGGAGGAACACGTGTGATGAGAATTCGTGAGTGTACTTCTCCACGAACTCGATGATTGTCGGTCTTGTAGCTGACATATTTATTTGGATTTATTATTCGTTGATCTGTCTGACCTCCGGGAACAGTCCGAAAAGTTCCGCGTCGATCTTGTCGGTGACTGTCTGGAAATCCTCCGGACGGTTCTCGAATTTGATGTTGTCCACATCGATGACCAGAAGATGCCCGTCGTATTTGGAGATCCACTCGTCATAGCGCTTGTTGAGGCCCGTGAGATAGTCGATGCGGATGCTGCTCTCATATTCCCGACCTCTTTTCTGGATCTGCGCGACCAGGTTTGGAATCGTTGATTTCAGGTAGATCAGCAGATCCGGCTTGCTGACCAGCGACATCATGAGGTCGAAAAGATCCGAGTAGTTCTCGAAGTCCCTCGTGCTCATAAGCCCCATGTCGTGAAGGTTCGGGGCGAAAATGCGGGCATCCTCGTAGATCGTCCTGTCCTGGATGATGACATCCTCGCATCTTGAGATGTCCACGACATCCTTGAACCTTTTGTTCAGGAAATAGACCTGAAGGTTGAACGACCAGCGCTCCATGTCCGCGTAAAAATCTGAAAGGTAAGGGTTGAAGTCAACCGATTCGAACTTCGGAGTCCAGCCGTAGTGGGCTGCCAGCATCTTTGTCAGCGTGGTCTTGCCACTGCCTATGTTGCCTGCGATCGCGATGTGCATATCCTTGATGTTTATTGTGTTCAGTCTTCACGCGGTACCTTTCACCGAATAAGTCTGCCACCAAAATACGGTCGACTTGTTTTTTTGCCGCCGGCAAAGGAGCCGCAATGCAAAATTAATAAATATTCCGTATAAACTTAAGGATGTGCGACAAAAACTCCCTTGGCGGCTCTGATGCTCAAGGCGTGGACACTTCCTTGGCCGCCCTCCAGCCCGAGGCAGGCCTTGTCAGAGCCTGAGGGAATAATCATCAAGCCGGATGCCTTTGTTGTCGAAGGTTGTCATCCTGAATATTCCAGAGTAGGCATTCCCGCCGAAATATTCAATGATCCCGTCAGATCCGAACTTGGCGCTGTAGCCATTTGTGTCCCCGCTCCTGCTGGTCAATTTCCCTTTGATGGTAATGTCGGCCTTGTGCTTGTCCGAGGCCGCTTTCCTGTAGGTTGCGAGGTAGTTGAAGCCCTCGTCGAAGTCGAAGATCGAATTCCCGTTTCGAGATCTGATCTCCCATTCGTCCTTTTCGACGCAAGTGACTGTCAATGAACCCTTGTTGATGTCCATGACCATAATTCCTTCCTTGGCTTTCATTGACAATCCGTTTGTGCTGAACTTCCCGTACAGCCCCCCGTAACCTGACACTTCGTAGGCATTATCGCCGACCTTAGAGACGGTTTTCCTTATATCCTTGTACTTATCCAGGATCTTATCATCACCAGGAGCGTCGAGATAGTCCTGGAACGCCTCGCAGAACTCAACAGCGTTCACGGCTTCGGAGACGGTCTTGCGGAAAAGCTCCTTCGCTCCGTTATTCAGCCTCTCCTCAGCCGTCGGCCAATTGTCATCCTTCCTGCAGCCGTTGAATATGATTGTGCCAAGCAGGATGGGGATTATGTACCTTTTCATTGCTTTCTGAATTTAATTTGTAGTCAAATAATTACATCTTAGCCAATTCCGAGGCGGCTTATTCTTTACCGCCGGCTGGTTCCGATGATGAGCTTTCAGTCATCGCGCGCCGCCTAAAACCTGTAGCCAATTCCTCCGTGAACCGAGAAGTACTCTGTTCCACCTCCGGTCTCCACGAAGCCGAAGACCTTCTTTCCGAAGGAGACACCGAAGACCGTGAACTGTATCGCCGGGATTAAAGACCCGTAAAGCGTGCTGATGCCCAGTCCTACGCCTGAGTACAGCCTGACTTTCTCTTTCCTCATGTAGGTGAATTGTGCCACCTCCATGATGCTGATTACCGGATTGATCTCAAGATGGTCCACATGAGAGTCTGCTCCGGTGTAGATGTAGTTGTACCGGCCTGAGTAAGAAAGTCTGGTGTTCAGCGAGAACCAGTTTTTGAGATAGTGGTTGTAGGAAATGCTGAGCAGCGGGAATACGCGCGATTTGCCTTCCTTGTCGCCGTAGATCTCCTCCAGAACACCTTTCCTTTCCCGGTCTTCGAATCCTCCCAAAGAGGCCCAGAAAGGAACAGGGGAGATTCCCACGCGAATCTCGTGAGTCTTGAAATCCTGGCTTTTCTGTGCGGACGCCGACGCGCAGAAGGCCAACAGTCCGGCCAGAACCAGCGTCGCCTTGTTAATGGTTTTCATAAGTCACCCGTATTGTTGTCAAACCAAAGCCCGAGTGTTTGCCACATTCAGGCAATTTACCTTTACAAAATCCCTCTATACCGGATTCTTGCATCTGTCTCCTTATTTTTTAAGGATTACTAAGTTCTTGTTCAAAGACAAAATGGACAATTAGGAACTTCAGGCATGGTTAGAAATACACGGTAGCCTTGGCAACCGGAGCTTTACAAAACACGTTCAGGTAAAAACGCGACTGAATGTCGCCAATCAATGAATATGTTGAATAACTCTCATCTTTTCTCTCTACTTTTTCAACACACTCATGCTTCCACTGGCCCCCAAAGCCCTTTGGGCTGAACGTGTTTCGTAAAAAGTGCTATTCGGGGTGCTGCCTCTTAGGCGCTCTTCTTAATGATTACTCAACTACCGGATAACATCCGAGGCTTTTCCGCATTGCCACCGGAAGTCTACTGGTCGTATTCCGATGGGAGACGCTCTGTCGGGGGCGGTAAAACAATTATCCTTCCGTCGGTCGGGCGGAAGGATAACGCTGATTTTGAATTCATAATTAGTCGACCTTCTGGCGTGGCCGCCTCTGTCCTTGTGTCGGTGCGTTTCTGTACTGGCTTGTAGGTCACTACGAAAGACTCGGCGACCGGGCCGCAAGGCTGACCTGGTGGCCAGGCCGTGTAAGGTCGTGATGATTCTAGTCGAGAGTGTGGATGGCGAGGCCGGAACGGAGTTTCGGCTCGAACCACGTCGTCTTCGGAGGCATGATGTTGCCGGTGTCGGCGATGTCGATGAGTTGCTGCATAGAGACAGGGTAAAGCGCGAAGGCGACCTTCATCTCACCGCTGTCAACCCTGCGGCTCAGTTCGCCAAGGCCTCTGATACCACCAACGAAATCAATCCTCTTGTCCGTGCGCAGATCCTTGATTCCAAGCACTTTGTCAAGTACGAGGTTCGAGAGGATCGTGACATCCAGAAC
>OJAM01000186.1_pt1 | contig 30159 bp, 18 predicted proteins | sample 1589071 | NCBI WGS metagenome assembly OJAM01 (sample SAMN03283243) | human gut metagenome | biome: human-associated habitat; material: feces | host: Homo sapiens | place: Peru | collected 2012
CGTCACGACCACCACGCATAAGACGCTGCGCGGCCCGCGCGGCGGCATGATCCTCTCGCGCGACGAGGAATTCGCCAAAAAGCTCAACAGCGCCGTCTTCCCCGGCACGCAGGGCGGGCCGTTGATGCACGTGATCGCGGGCAAGGCCATCTGCCTGCGCGAGGCGGCACAGCCGGAATTCAGAACCTATGCAGAAAACGTCGTGAAGAATGCAAAGGCACTGGCGGACGCGCTGCTGGCGCACGGCTTCGATCTCGTGACCGGCGGCACAGACAACCATCTGATGCTTGCCGATCTGCGGAAAAAGAACATCACTGGCAAGGAGCTGCAGACAAAGCTTGACGAGGTGCACATCACCGTCAACAAAAACGCCATCCCGAACGACCCGCAGAAGCCCGGCGTCACCAGCGGCGTGCGCATCGGTACGCCCGCCTGCACCACGCGCGGCTTTACGCCGGAGGATATGCCGGTCGTGGCTGACTGCATCGACAAGATCGCGACGGACTATGAAGCCAACCGCGAAGCCGTGCTTGCCGCTGTGGCGGAGCTTGTCAGAAAGCATCCGATCTACGAATAAGCGCCGTCTGCCTCCAATTGCGCGGTTTGCCGCTTTTTGTCTAAATCTTGTGCTTTCGGGCAAAATGTAACACAAATGAAATGTTGGACGCATTTACAAACCGGGCACAATATATTATGATAGTGGCACAAGCTCAAGAGAAGGAGGCTGACCGTCGTGAATGACAATACCATCAAGTTTGTGGTGCCGGAAGACAGTAGTGAGGAAATGAAGAGCATTCTGACCGCCGTATATGGCGCCCTCAGCGAAAAAGGGTATAACCCCATCAATCAGATAGTCGGTTATCTCCTGTCCGAGGATCCTACCTACATTACCAACTACAACAATGCCCGCAGCCTGATCTGCAAGCTCGACCGTGACGAGCTGCTTCAGGAGCTGGTCAAGCATTATCTGTTCTCATAACCGCAAACGATCCCCCGGCAGCGCCTGTAACGGCGCTGCCGGTTTTTCTTTGATACACCGGCGCCCAAGGCGTCCCTTTGACACAAAGGGACGCTCAGGTGCGTACAGATCCGCGCTGTTTGCCAAAAAGCGATTCCGGGATTGCATTTCCTATGGAAAAATGGTAAAATACCAAGATAGAATAAATTGGAGAGGTATCCGCGTGTATCTGAAATCATTGGAGATCCAGGGCTTCAAGTCCTTCCCGGACAGGACGCTTTTGCAGTTCGGCAGCGACTGCACCGCCATCGTCGGGCCGAACGGCAGCGGAAAATCGAATATTTCCGACGCCATCAGCTGGGTGCTTGGCGAGCAGAGCACCCGCGCGCTGCGCGGCGCGAAGATGGAGGACGTGATCTTCGGCGGCACGGCCAAGCGCCCCGCCGTCGGCTACGCCGAGGCGACGCTCGTGCTTGACAATTCCGACGCCAGCCTTCGCATTGAGACGCCCGAGGTCATGATCACCCGCCGCTATTTCCGCTCCGGTGAGAGCGAATACTATATAAATAAGCAGCTTGCCCGCCTCAAGGACATCAACGAGCTGTTCATGGACACCGGCCTTGGCCGCGAGGGCTATTCCAACATCGGACAGGGCCGCATTGACGAGATCCTTGCGCTCAAGTCGACCGACCGGCGTGAAATTTTTGAAGAGGCCGCAGGCATCTCCAAATTCCGCCACCGCAAGGAGGAAACAGAGCGCCGTCTAGCCAACACCGAGGACAATCTGCTGCGCATCGGCGATAAGATCTCCGAGCTGGAGCTTCAAGTCGGCCCGCTGCGGGAGCAGGCGGAGAAAGCACAGAAATATCTGACCTTCCGTACAGAGCTCAAGGGCCTTGAGGTCACGGTCTGGCTGGAAAATCTCAAAAAAATCGCCGAAAGCGCCCGCAAGGCCGAGACGGATTACGCCTCCGCCGCTTTCATCCTCGAACAGGCGCACGACGAGCTGACCGCGCTCTACAGCAAGGCCGAGCAGCTCAGCCTGCAATACAACCACCAGACGCTTCAGCTCGACCAGCAGCGCGAGCACATCAGCCAGATGGAGGCCGAACGCCAGCAGGCACAGAACGAAATTACGCTCCTGCGCGCGGAGATCCAGCACCACCAGACGAACATCGACCGCATCCGGCAGGAGCTGCAGGATCAGCAGACGCGAAGCGGCGGCATTGCGGGCCAGATCGAGGCCGAGCGGCAGAAGATCGAAGAAAATACCCGCGCGCTGGCCGCTGCAAATGACTCCCTTGCTGCCGTTCAGCAGGAGGCGCAGGCTCTCGCAGAGCAGACCGGCGAAGCCGGACAGCAGCTCGTTTCCCTCCGTGCCCAGCAGGCGCTTTTGCAGTCGCAGAGCGCCTCCGTGACTGCGCAGATCGCGTCCATGGAGGCCTCCATGGAGGAGGTCCTTGCCCGCAGACAGACGCTGGAGGAGGACCGGACTGCCGCAAAGGCCCGGCAGGAGCAGATCGCGGCGCAGCAGCTCGCCTGCAAAAAAAGTCTTGAACAGGCGCAGGACGACGCGCAGAGCGCGAAAAATACCATCGCGGGCTATGAGCTTCGCCTGAAAGCGCGTCAGGACAAGCGCGACGGCCTGCAAAGGCAGCTGAACGCCGCCGGCGTCCAGCTCGATACGCTTGATTCGAAGATCCGTATGCTCCGTGAGATGGAGCGCGAATACGAGGGCTTTTCCAAGGCCGTCCGCCTTGTCATGCAGGACGCGGCAGCCGGAAAGCTTCGCGGCATCCACGGCCCGGTTTCCAAGCTCATCCGCGTGGAAGACCGCTATACCACCGCCATCGAGACGGCGCTCGGCGCCGCCATGCAGAACATTGTCGTCTCCTCCGAGGAGGACGGCAAGACCGCCATCCAGATGCTCAAGCGCCGCGACGGCGGCCGCGCGACCTTCCTTCCGCTCACCGCGATCAAGCCGCAAAGCCTGCAGGATACCGTCTGCCAGCGCCAGCCGGGCTTTATCTCCGTCGCCTCCGGCCTCGTCTCATGCGACGAGCGGTACCGCGCAGTGATTGAAAACGCCCTTGGCCGCACCGTGATCTGCGACACGCTGGATAACGCCGTGCGCATGGCGCGTGCCTGCGCGAACCGCGTGCGAATCGTCACGCTCGACGGGCAGGTCATGAACGCGGGCGGCAGTATGACCGGCGGCTCTGCCGCAAAGAGCGCGGGCGTTCTGACGCGCGCGAACACGCTTGCAAAGCTGGCCGAGGAACGGAACGCACTCGCGCAAAGCCTTGAATCGCTCAAGGCGCAGACGGCCGAGGCCGCTTCCTCCGCCGCGAAGACCGAATTTGAGCTTACTGCCGTCCGCAGCCAGCTCCGCGAGGCGGAAGACGAGGTGCTGCGCCGCACGGAGGAGCACAAGCAGGTGCAGCTTCTGGCCGCTGCGGTCACGGAAAATCTGGAAAACATCGAAAAGGAGCTTGCCCACCTGACCAGCCGCACCGGCGGCGAGGAAGGAAAGCTGCAGGCACTCAAGGCCCAGCTGCAGCAGCAGACTGCCGCGCAGGACGCGCTGCACGCGCGGGAGACGGAGCTGACCGGCAGGCAGACCGCCCTGACCGAGCAGCAGCAGCAGCTCACGGACCAGATCACCGCCCTGCGCATGGACGCGGCCTCCATCGAGACGGCGCGCGCAGCCTCCGAGAACACCATCGCCCAGCTGCAGGCGCTCAGCGAGGCCATGCAGGGCGACGTGACGCAGAAAACAGGGCTGATCCACGAATACGAATTACAGATCTCTGCGCTCGAAGGGCAGATTCAGGAGAAGGAGGACGGCCTGACGGCCTCCGGCACACAGCTTGATTTAGCCCGGCAGACACTGAAGGAGGCCGTTGACGAGCGTGCCCAGCTCGAGGCCCGCCGCAGCCAGACCGAAAAGCAGGCGCAGGAGAAAAACCAGTCCATTTTGCAGCTCGAACGCGAAACAGCCCGTCTCGAACAGAAAAAGGCCACGAGCGAGCTTGAGGAAAAGCAGATCGTCGATAAGCTCTGGGATTCCTACGAGCTGACCCCCGGCACGGCAGAAAAGGAAACTGTCGAGATTGAAAATCTCACGGCAGCCAACAAGCGCATTACCGAGGTGCGCCGGAAAATTTCTGCCCTCGGCACGCCGAATCTCGGCGCGATCGACGAATACGCCCGCGTGTCCGAGCGCTATGAATATCTGGCCGCCCAGCGCGACGACGTGCAGCACGCGAAGTCCGAGCTTGAAAACATCGTCGCCTCCATCACGACGGAAATGACCGAAATTTTTGTCCGGGAATTTGCCCGTATCGATGAATATTTCGGCAAAACGTTCGAAGAAATGTTTGGCGGAGGAAAAGCCTCGCTCATACTGGAGGACAAGTCTGCGCCGCTCGAATGCGGCATTGAGATCCGCGTCCAGCCGCCCGGAAAGCAGGTCAAGACCATCACGCTTCTCTCCGGCGGCGAAAAGGCGTTTGTGGCCATCGCGCTCTATTTTGCCATCTTAAAGGTACGCCCCACACCGTTCTGTATGCTCGACGAGATCGATGCCGCGCTGGACGACCGCAACGTCGAGCGTTTTGCAAATTATCTGCACACGCTCAGCGACAGGACGCAGTTCATCGTCATCACCCACCGCCGCGGCACCATGGAGGCCGCCGACGTTCTTTACGGCGTGACCATGCAGGAGCAGGGCGTGTCCAAGATCCTCCGCCTGAGCCTCGACGAGCTGGCTAGGCAGCTGGGGGTTGCGAACTGAGAAAAACGCAGTAGATTTGTAGCTTTCCAGCGGGCCGATGTGGGCATCGGCCCCTACAGGGTACTGCGCAAATACCCGGAATATCATCCAGAAAGGATATCAAATACATGGGATTTTTTGAAAAACTCAAGCAGGGACTGAGCAAGACGGCCAGTTCCATCAGCAGCGTCTTTACCGCCAGTGAGCTGGACGACGAGTTCTATGACGATCTTGAGGAAAGCCTCATTGTCTCTGACCTCGGCATGGACACGACGGAGGCCGTTATGGATCGTCTGCGCCAGACCGCGAAGGAGCAGCACATCAAGACCGTCGACGAGGCCAAGCTTGCCCTGCGCGGCATTCTTGCCGATATGCTGAACGTCGGCGATCCGGCTCTGAAGCTGGATACAAAGCCGTCGGTCATTCTCGTCATCGGCGTCAACGGCGTCGGCAAGACGACCACCATTGGTAAACTCGCCCACCAGCTGCACGATCAGGGCAAGAAGGTCCTGCTGTGCGCGGGCGACACGTTCCGCGCCGCGGCAGCCGATCAGCTTGAGATCTGGTCGGAGCGTGCGCACTGCGACATCATCCGCCAGCACGAGGGCGCGGACCCCGCCTCCGTCGTTTTTGACGCCATCGCGGCGGCAAGAGCGCGCGGCAGCGACGTCATCATCTGCGACACCGCAGGCCGCCTGCACAACAAGCAGAACCTCATGAACGAATTAAATAAGATCTCCCGCATTCTTGATCGTGAGCTTCCCGGCGCCAGCAAGGAGGTCCTGCTCGTCCTCGACGGCACGACCGGCCAGAACGGCCTGCTTCAGGCCAGGCAGTTCCAGGAATGTGCGGGCGTTACCGGCATGGTTCTCACGAAGCTGGACGGCACGGCCAAGGGCGGCGTGGTCATTGCGGTCGCGCAGGCGCTGCATATCCCGGTCAAGTTCATCGGCGTCGGCGAGCAGATCGACGATCTGATGCCCTTCGACGCGAAGAGTTTTGCGGAGGCGCTGATATGAAGGTGATCTTAGCCAGCCAGAACCAGCACAAGCTGGTCGAGCTTTCCGCGATTTTGTCCCAGCTCGGCTTTGAGATCGCGCTGGAATCGGAATACGGGCTGCACGTGGACGTCGATGAGACGGGCACGACGTTTGAAGAAAACTCGCTTTTGAAGGCGGAGGCCGTCATGAAGGCCAGCGGTATGCCCGTTCTGGCCGATGATTCCGGTCTCATGGTGGACGCGCTGGACGGCGCGCCGGGCGTGTACTCCGCCCGCTACGGCCATAAAAGCTCCGACGCGGAGCGCATTGCCTATCTGCTTGAAAATCTGAAGGACGTTCCGGCGGAGCGGCGCACGGCGAAATTCGTCTGCGTCATTACCTGCCTCTGGCCGGACGGCCGGAGGATCGTCGCGCGCGGCGAATGCCCCGGACAAATTCTGTTCGCGCCCAAGGGCACGGGCGGCTTCGGCTACGACCCGGTATTTTACCTGCCGGAGCTTGAAAAGACCTATGCCGAGCTTGCGCCTGAGGAGAAAAACGCCATTTCCCACCGTGCGCGGGCGCTTCAGGCATTTTGCAGAATCTATCGGGAGGAATTTGAACATGATGACAAGTAAGGAACGCGCCGAGCTTCGCGCGCAGGCCAATCCGCTGGACGTGACGCTCATCGTCGGCAAGGGCGTTATTTCCGACACGCTGCTGGACGAGGCTGTCGTCCTGCTTGACAGCCACGAGCTGGTCAAGGGCCGCGTGCTCGAAACCTCCGGACTCACGGCCCGCGAAGCCTCTGACGCCATTTGCGAGGCGCTGGGCGCCGAGGGCGTCGCCTGCGTCGGCACAAAATTCGTGATCTGGCGTAAATCAGAGAAGCTTGAGCAGGAAAAGAAAAAAACGGCTACCAAAAAGCCTGTGAAGAAGGTCTCCGGCAACTATAACCCCGTCAAGGCCGGGCTTCGCGCCCGCAAGCAGGCAGCCGAGCAGCAGCGGAAGCAGCGCAAGCAGTACTTCCACGATAAGGCAGTCTCCGCCGCCATCGAGCGCAGCCGCCAGCAGAAGGAAGAGCAGTAAAAAAGAACACCGACAGGGGAGGGGCGCAGCATGGCAAGGATCGGCATTTACGGCGGCAGCTTCAATCCGCCGCATCTGGGGCATATTTTCGCCGCGCGCAAGGCGCGGCAGCTGCTGGGACTGGACAAAATTCTCTTGATCCCCGCAGCCATCCCGCCGCACAAGGCCGTGGCCGAAGGCTCGCCGGACGGCGAAACGCGCTTCGCGCTCACGCAGCTTGCCATAGCTGGAGAAACCGGCATGGAGGTCAGCCGCATCGAGCTTGACCGGCCCGGCCCGAGCTATACCGTGGATACGCTGCGCGAACTGCGGGAAAGCTATCCGCAGGATGAGCTGTATCTGCTGATGGGAACCGATATGTTCCTGTCCTTTTTCCAGTGGCGCGAGCCGGAAACGATTGCAAAGCTGGCCGTGCCTGTCTGCATGGCCCGCGTGCGCGCAGACAGCACACTGTCCGAACAGCTTCTGGCCCAGCAGGCCAAAATGGAGGCCGCGTTCGGCGTCCGGCCCGTCGTTTTGCAGAACGACTGTCTGGAAATTTCGTCGACCGAGGCCCGGCGCCTCCTGTTCTTCGGCATCGCGGACGAGGCGCTGCACCCGGACGTGCTGGCCATGATCGGGCGGGAGAAGCTCTACGGCGTGGGCAGAGAGTATCACGCGCTGCCGTTTGAAGCGCTGCGCCGCGTCAGCCTGTCTCTTCACAAGGAAAAGCGCCGCGCCCACGCGCAGGGCGTGTCCGATACCGCCGTGCTGCTGGCAAGAAAATACGGCGCGGACGAGACGGATGCTGCCCGCGCCGGGATCCTGCACGATATCACCAAGGCGCTCTCTCCTGCGCAGCAGCAAAAGCTGGTCGATCATTGGAAGCTGCCGGTATCGCCGTTCGAATACGCGCAGGCGAAGCTGCTCCACGCCAAGACCGGCGCGGCGGCTGCCGCACGTATTTTCGGTGAGAACAATGCCGTCGTCTCCGCCATCGACTATCATACGACCGGCAGAGCGCATATGACCCTGCTGGAAAAGATCATCTACATTGCGGATTATATGGAGCCGAACCGCGATTTTCCGGGCGTTGACCGCCTGCGGGAGGCTGTCTGGCGCGATCTGGACGAGGGCGTGCTGCTCGGCATCGATATGACGCTGGAGCAGCTTGCAAAAAAAGGCCAGCCCGCCTGCGCCGATTCCCTTGCGGCCAGAGACTGGCTCATCCAAACCCGAAAGGAACCCTGAATGAAGCTATTTGGCAATCGCCGCCGTGCGGCGCATACAAAAAAGTCCGCGCTGTCGCGCGGTACACGCACGGCGCTGATCGCGGCGGTGATCGTGCTGGCAGTCGCCGGAAGCGCGTTTGCGGCGTGGAAGCTGCTGGTGAAGCCGGTGGAGCGTCCGGCGCTCTCCGAGCCGGAGCCGGAGCCTCCCGCCGAGGAAGAAGCGCCGGAGCCGTCCGCCGTTCCAGTCACACCGCAGGAGCTTGAGCCGGAGCAGCAGCCGGAGGAGGACGTGCCCACCGAGCAGCCCAAGGCGCTGCGCGACGGCGTGTATAACATTCTCATCTGCGGCACCGACGGCGATGGCTACCGCACCGACACCATCATCGTCGCCCATCTGGATGCGAACACGCACACGGTCGCGCTTCTGTCTATCCCGCGCGATACCCCGATCGCGACCGGGGGCGGGGGACTTATGAAGATCAACTCGGTTTACGCGGGCGGCGGTGCGGACGGCATGGAACGGCTTGCCTCGCGCCTGCACAGCCTGCTCGGCTTTCCGGTCGACGGCTATGTGCTCGTCGATCTGGAGGCGTTCAAGAAGACCGTCGATCTTGTCGGCGGCGTCGACTTTGACGTGCCGCAGGACATGGACTATGAGGATGCGTCGCAGGATCTGTATATCCACCTGAAGAAGGGGCCGCAGCATCTGGACGGCGAAAAGGCTATGGAGCTTGTCCGCTTCCGCAAGGGCTACGCCACGCAGGATATCCAGCGCACGCAGGTACAGCAGCAGTTTTTGAAGGCGCTGGCAAAGCAGTGCCTGTCCGTCAGCAGCCTGACAAAAATCGGGGAGTTTGCAGACATTTTTGCCGAATATGTCACCACGAGCCTCACAACCGGCAATATGGTCTGGTTCGGCAAGGAGCTGCTGGCCTGCGATTTTGATTCCATGCAGTGCTGCACCGCAGAGGGCGAGGGCGCGATGATAAACGGCGCGGCCTATTATCCCCTCTACGCCGGCCGGCTGCTGGAAACAGTCAACGCCTGCTTCAATCCCTATGACGCGCCGATCGCCTCCGGCAGTCTGAATGTCGTCACGCCCGAACAGGCGTATGCGTATCAGAAAGCCCCTGACCCGGAGCCGGAAGCGCCGGAGGAACCGGAGCAGACGGACGAACCGCAGGATGCCCCGGAAGAGCCGGGAGATCCGGATGAGCCGCAGGAACCCGGCGCATCCGAGCCTACAGAAGACCCCTTCCCGGACGGTACGGTCTGGGAAGAACCCGATACAGATCAGAAAGGAACATAAAAACCATGCTCAGTGCAAAAGAAGTGGCCGCGCTTGCGGCAAAGGCGCTCGACGCCAAAATGGGTGAGGACATTCGCCTCATCGGCATCACCGACATTTCGACCCTCGCCGACTTTTTTCTCATCTGCACCGCCACCAGCTCCACCCACGTCAAGACGCTCTGCGACGCGGTCGAAGAGGCGATGGACGAGGCGGGCCGATGCTCTCCCGCGAGGGCCATCGCGGCGGCACGTGGGTGCTCATGGACTTCGGCAGCCTTGTCGTGCATGTCTTTACGGCTGAGGCCAGAAAGTTCTATGACCTCGAACGCCTCTGGCAGGACGGACATCAGGTGAATCTGGCTGCCGTTTTGGGCGAAAACGCTTGACAAACGGCGCAAAAAAACGTACAATGACCCGGTAAAAGGCAGAGAAGGGGAATGCCCCGCGCGATTTTTTTCAGGGACCCGGCGGCTGGTGTGAGCCGGGAAAATCAACCGGACGTCTCTCGCCCCTGAGCCGCCGCCCCGAAGGCAGTAAGGACGGACGCATGGCCGCGTTAAAGGCCGCTTGAGGGCTGCTTGAAAAAGCAGCTGAATCAGGGTGGTACCGCGTATTTTACGCCCCTGACCGTATGGTCAGGGGCGTTTTATCATGAAAAAAATTACGAGACAAAGGAGCTTGTTATGAAATACGATTTTGCAGCTATTGAGAAGAAATGGCAGGAAAAATGGGAGCAGGAGAAGCCCTATGCCGCCGTCACTGGGGACAAAAAGCCAAAGTTTTACGGCCTGATCGAGTTCCCATACCCCTCCGCTGCCGGTCTTCATGTCGGCCATCCGCGTCCGTTTACGGCCATGGATATCATCTGCCGCAAAAAGCGCATGCAGGGCTATAACGTTCTGAACCCCATCGGCTTCGATGCTTTCGGCCTGCCGACGGAAAACTTCGCCATCAAGAACCACATCCATCCCGCCATCGTCACGAAGAAAAACATCGAGAATTTCACCCGCCAGCTCAAGATGCTCGGCTACGGCTTTGATTGGGACCGCGTCATCGACACGACCGACCCGAATTATTACCGCTGGACGCAGTGGATCTTCCTGCAGATGTACAAGCACGGCCTTGCCTACAAGACCACCATGCCCGTCAACTGGTGTACGAGCTGCAAGTGCGTGCTTGCAAACGAAGAGGTCGTCGAGGGCGTGTGCGAGCGCTGCGGCGCGCCGGTCGTCCGCAAGGAAAAGAGCCAGTGGATGCTCCGCATCACGAAATACGCCGACCGTCTGATCGACGATCTTGAGGGGCTGGACTATATCGAGCGCGTCAAGACCCAGCAGAAAAACTGGATCGGCCGCTCCACCGGCATGGAGGTGACCTTCAAGACCAATACGGAAGACGATATTACCGTCTATACCACCCGCGTTGACACGCTCTTCGGCGTGACGTATACGGTCATTTCCCCGGAGCATCCGCTGCTGAACAAGTGGAAGGACTGCATTGCCAACTGGGCCGACGTGGAGGCCTACAAGCAGGCTGCCGCCCGCAAGTCCGATTTTGAGCGCGGCGAGCTGAACAAGGACAAGACCGGCGTGCGCCTCGAGGGCATCGAGGTCACGAACCCCGCGACCGGCAAGGCCGTGCCGATGTTCGTCTCCGATTATGTTCTTATGAGCTACGGCACGGGCATTGTCATGGGCGTGCCGGGCCACGATCAGAGAGACTGGGACTTTGCAACGAAGTTCGGCCTGCCCATCGTCGAGGTCGTCAAGGGCGGCGATATCACCAAGAGCGCGTTTACGCTCAAGGACGATACCGGAATCATGGTCAACTCCGGCTTCCTCAACGGCATGACCGTCAAGGAGGCCATCCCCGCCATGAAGCAGTATGCCATCGAGCAGGGCTGGGGCCATGAGAAGGTCAATTATAAGCTCCGCGACTGGGTCTTCTCCCGCCAGCGCTACTGGGGTGAGCCAATCCCGATGATCTCCTGCCCGAAGTGCGGCTGGGTGCCGGTTCCTGAGGATCAGCTGCCCGTCGTTCTGCCGCAGGTCGAAAGCTATGAGCCGACCGACGACGGCGAAAGCCCCCTGTCCAAGATGACCGACTGGGTCAACACCACCTGCCCGTGCTGCGGCGGCCCGGCCAAGCGCGAGACGGACACCATGCCCCAGTGGGCAGGCTCCAGCTGGTACTATCTGCGCTATATGGACCCGCATGACGCGAATGCCCCCGTCTCCAAAGAGGCCGAAGCCTATTGGGGCCCCGTCGACTGGTACAACGGCGGCATGGAGCACACGACGCTGCATCTGCTGTATTCCCGCTTCTGGCACAAGTTCCTCTATGATATCGGCATCGTCCACACAAAGGAGCCGTATGCCAAGCGCACCAGCCACGGCATGATCCTCGGCCAGAACCCGCATTACGTCGGCAACGTCTCCACGGAGGAAGAAAAGCAGGCGCTGATCGAAAAATACGGCAACCAGGCGCTGCGCCCGGCAGTTAAGATGTCCAAGTCCCTCGGCAACGTCGTCAACCCCGACGACGTCGTCAAGGCCTACGGCGCGGACACCATGCGTCTGTATATCATGTTCATCGGCGACTTTGAAAAGGTCGCGACGTGGTCCGACGAGGCTGTCAAGGGCTCGAAGCGCTTCCTTGACCGCTGCTGGAATCTGATGGACATGGCGAAGGACTCCGAGGCGCTCAGCGAGAAAAACGAAGCCATCATCCACAAGACCATCCGCAAGGTCACGCAGGATATCGACGAGCTGAAAATGAACACCGCCATCGCCGCCCTCATGACCATGGTGAACGAGTTCTACGCCAACGGTCTGACGAAGGGCGATCTGAAGATGCTCATGCTCATGCTCAGCCCGTTTGCACCACACATGGTCGAGGAGATGTGGGAGCTGACCGGCGAGGCGGCCAAGACCGGCACGATGGCCATGCAGCAGCCGTGGCCGGAGTATGACGAGAGCAAGACCGTCGCGTCCCATGTCGAGATGGCCGTGCAGGTGCTCGGCAAGCTCAAGGGCACGATCAACGTCCCCGTCGACTCTGAGCAGGACTTCGTCGTTGAAACGGCAAAGCAGAACGAAAAGGTCGCCCGCGCCATCGACGGCAAGAGCATCGTGAAGGTCATTCTTGTCAAGAACAAGCTCGTGAATCTGATCGTAAAGTAAACATTTTTCTGAATTTGCATCGAACAGTCGAAAAAAACACTTGACAAGATTCGGCTTGTTCACTATAATAATCAAGCCAATTATGTTGGCCCTGAAAGCAGCATGGAAATAGCCGGCTGCATCGGAGGGAGGGAAAACAATGTCTGAAGTTCGCGTCAAGGAAGGCGAGTCCCTGGAGAATGCTCTCAAGCGGTTCAAGCGCAGCTGCGCCAAGGCCGGTGTCATCGCCGAGGTCAAGAAGAGAGAGCACTACGTCAGCCCCAGCCTGAAGCGTAAGCAGAAGTCTGAAGCTGCTCGCAAGAACAGAAAGAAGTTCTATTGATCCCTTCCCGGTTCATAAGACAAAAAACGCTCCGTGCAGACGCACGGAGCGTTTTTTTGAGTATCGCCTCAGCTGACAAGGGCTGATCAGCGGCTGTTACACTTCCGCCCCCTTCCGCGACTATATAGGTGTCAGCTGACAATACGAAACATGGAGGAACCTGTATGGACGAACAACAGCTGCTTTCCCGCCTGCGGCGCGGAGACGAGCAGGCGCTCGCGGCGGTGATCGCGCGGTTCAGCGCCTACGTCGTGACGGTCATTCACAACCGGAGCCGCGGCCTGCTTTCTCCGGAGGACGAGGACGAGCTTGCTTCGAGCACCTTTTTCGCGCTCTGGCAGTCCTGCCGGACAGTCAAGGCCGGGAGCATCCGCGCGTGGCTTGGGAGCGTTGCGCGAAACAAGACCGTCGACCGGCTGCGAAGGGCGCGTATGGATATGCCGCTGGACGAAGAGCTGGCCGGAACAGACGATTTTCTTCTCGAGGAGACTGTCAAAAAGGAACAGGCGCGGCAGCTGCGCGAGGCGGTCGCGCTGCTGTCAGAGGTCGACCGCGAGATCATCCGGCGGTTTTACGACCTGTGCCAGACCGCGCCGGAAATCGCCGCCGTGCTGGGGCTGACCCCTTCCGCGGTGCGTATGCGGCTGGTACGCAGCCGGGAAGCCATCAAAAACGAGTTATGCCGGGGAGGGTTTGTATATGAATAACATTGATATGATTTTGCAGTCTGCCGATCTGCCGGAGTCTCCGGTCGATGCAATTTCGGACGAGCGGCAGGCCAAAATCCTGAGCGGTGCATTGCAGCTTGCGCGGCAGGATGCGAAAAAGCGCAGCCACAGGCGCGTGGTGCGTATCGCGGCAGCTGCCGCAGCGGCGGTCGCAGTCCTGTGCGGTGCAGCCGCGATTCTGCACTACGCATCTGTTTCCAATGAGGAAGGCACCTATCACGCCGAGGGCGTGGTCATCCGTTTAGACGGTACGCCGAATCCGTATTCCTATGATTTTTCCCATGACGCGATCATCCGCGTCGACACGGAGGGCCGGACGACAGGCACCTACTGCGGTATGAAGTTTGATTGGCTGCCGGTCCTGCCGCCTCCGGACAACACCTCGACGCTTTATGGCTCTGTTTCCTACCGGAATCCGGAGCAGCTGGAGGGGATCTCCGACAGCCAGAAGCAGCAGATGGAAGACTGCATCTATGATACATGGAGCAAAAGCACCGGCACATCTTTTTCGGCTACGTGCCTGTCCGCAAATGAGATCGCAGGCTGTGATCTGCTGGTTCTCGGGAACGATCCGCAAATCACGAAGGAGGGGATGATCAACGGGCTGTACGCAAGCTGGATCGAGGCCTCGCACGAAACCAACGCCGATGTTACGTATCACTATCTCCTACTCTATGACCCCGAAAAGCTTTGTGTGGTATTTCTGAATGGCGATTGGGAGCTTACAGAAAAAATCGCGGAGAACATGACCATCGTGCAGACAGACATCCCCACACCGGAACCGAGCCAGAATTACACATACGTTGGCGCACTCGGTTGACATAAGTGAAAAAACGGCCTCCTCTTACCGCACAGAGCGCGGCAGGAGGAGGCTTTTTATATTATTCCGGGTCAATCTCCACGGCCTTCCCCGCGGAGAAGAAATAAAGGATGCATTTCCTGACAGAAAGCCCATAAATGAGCGAAAGCGCCCGCGCATAGGCCTGCAGCTGCGGCGCGTAGCGCGCGGCCTTCAGCTGTAAATCGCCGTCAATGTAGTCAGTTTTGAAATCAAGGATGACGATCCCGTCTGCCTCCTGCCAGAAGCAGTCGACGACGCCCTGCAGCATGACCTGTTCCCCGGCAGCCGCCGGGTCATACGCGCCGGCATCGGTCAGAATGGAGAATTTGAACTCGCGGCGCAGGTCCTTCGCGTTCAAAATCCGCTTTCCAAGCTCCGAGGAAAACAGCGCCAGAATTTTCTCCGCGTCTACCGCCTCGGCCTGCCGGGCCGTCAGAAATTTTTCCGTTTGCAGCCGCGCAAGCTCCTGCTGGATGCCATCGCGCGTCGTGCAGGCCTCGTAGTGGACGAACTGCATGAAAAGGTGCGTCGCGTTTCCTTTCTCGCGGCCTGTCAGCGGCCTGTCCTGCAAAAACTGCGGCGTGCGCCATGGCTTTCTGGCAGACTCCGGCTGTGCGGGCGTTTCCTCCGCCGCTTCCAGATCAAGTCCGCGCCCCTTCAGCTGCGTGGCCGTCAGCTTGGACGGCAGCCGTGTCGCCGCCTCGTGCGCATACCGGAAGCCCACGCTTTCCAGAACCTGCTCCCGGTCGAGCGGCTGTGCTGCGCGCGGCGCTTCCGCCTGTGCCCCGCGTGCAGCGGGAGCGGCAGGGGAGACGTCCTGCAGCGTGACCAGCCACGGGTACTGGCGTACCCGGCTGTATGCGCACGGGCCGCATTCGGCGAACAGCGCGCCGGACTCCGTGCGGCACAGCGCTGCTAGCAAGATCCATTCGTCCGGCTGACGCACCGCCGCGCTCACCCACGGCCCCAGCGGGTCGGACAGCCGCAAAAGCAGCTTTTTCAGGCGCGAGCCGTAATGTGCCGCGCAGCTCGTCATGATCAGCTGCTCCTTCGCGCGGGTCATGGCGACATAGAGAACACGTAGCTCCTCAGAGACGGTCTGTGCCGTCTTGCGGTCGATGATGGCTCTGCGCGCAAGCCCATGGTAATACGACCGGCTTGCAAGGTCGACGACATTGCCGCCGATCAGAAGCTCCTCGTCCGTCAGAACAGCGGCAGCATTGTCCTGCATGTTCATCTTCCGCGCCAGATCGGCCAGAATGACGATAGGGAATTCCAGTCCCTTGGATTTGTGGATGGACATGATGCGCACGGCGTCCGACCGGGCGGGCGCGTCCTGCGCGGGCAGTCTTGCGCCGCGCTGCTGCATTTGAAGCAGCAGCTGCACAAGCTCGGACAGGCTGCGAAGCTCTGTCTGTGCGCCAGCCGTCACGAACGACGCAAATGCAGCCAGACTGCCGCGCCGCCGTTCGCCGTCCGGCAGAGCGGCAAAGACCATTTCCAGCCCGGAGGACTGCACGACGGTGTTCAGCAGTTCCGGCAGCGGCGTCCTGCGGCTTTCCTCGCGCATACGGGAAAGCCAGGACAAAAACGCGCACAGCTTTTCAGACGGCTCCCGGCAGGCGCACAGGCAGTCGTAAAGGTCTGCCTTTTGCGCCTGCGCGCGAAGCAGCGCCAGCTCCTCTGGCGTAAAGCCGAAGACGGGGCTTGCCATGGCCGCAGCCAGCGGAATATCCCGGTGCGGGTTATCGATAATTTGCAGAAGCTGGAATAAAATCTCAATTTCCGCTGTCTGCATCAGATCGCCGTCCCCGCCCACGTCGCAGGCGATGCCGCGCCGTTGCAGCGCCGCCTGATACACCCCGGCGATCATGCCGGGCGAGCGCATCAGGATCACGATATCAGACGGCTTCGCCGGGCGCAGCGCACCGTTTTCCGTGACGGAGGCCTCGCGCAGGAGCCGCTCAATACGCGCAGCGACGAATTCCGCCTCCGCGCCCGTCTTGTCACCGCTTTCTTCTTCCGATGCGAGATAATTCAGGCAGTGCAGCTCGACCTTCTGGCCGGGCGAGTCCGGGAACTGCGCGCCGGGGACGAGCGCTTCGTCCTGCGTGTAGTCCAGCTCCCCGGCCTCTTTTTTCATCACAAGCGAAAACACGTCGTTGGCCGCCTCCAGAATTTCGGCGCGGGAACGGAAATTCTGCGACAGCAGCAGCTTGCGCGGCTCGCCGGGGGCCTGTGTGCCGAGCGGCGGATAGGCGTCGTATTTGGAAAGGAAGATCGTCGGATCGGCCAGCCGGAACCGGTAGATCGACTGCTTGACGTCGCCGACCATGAACAGATTTTTTCCGTCGCGGCTGACAGCCTGAAAAATGCGCTCCTGCACGGCGTTGGAATCCTGATATTCGTCGATCAGAATCTCGCGGTAGCTCTGCGCAAGGCTTTTCGCGGCCTCTGTCGGCCTGCCGGAGCCCTTTTTCGTCAGAAGCCCGATCATGCAGTGCTCCAGATCGGAAAAATCGAGCAGATGACGACGGCGCTTTTCCTGCGTGAACCGTTCGTCAAAGCGCCGCAGCAGCGTCAGAAGCCCCCGCAGCGCCGGGAGGGTCCTGCGAAGGTCGTCTACGACCCGTTTCGACGGCGCGTAAAAATAGCTCTGCACGGTCTTGAGCAGCTGCTTTGCCTCGTCGCGCAGTGTCTTGACCTGCTCCGCGTTTTCCGCGTCCTTCGGCATCCGTATCACGCCGAAGGAGGGGAGCCCCGCCTCCACACAGCCGTCCCAAGTCGTCTCCGCCATGAGCGCATGGACGGTTTCGCGGTTTTTTTGCAGCAGCGGCAGGCATTTTTGCTCCAGAGCCGCGTCCGCGCGGCAGAGCGCTTCTGCCTGCGCAAGCATGGCGTCCGCGCTTTCGAGCGCGTCCCTGCGCGCCTTGAGATAATACGCGCCCCAGAGCGTCTGCTCCGCCGGAGTCCCCTCCGGCAGCGCATACGCGCGCAGGCAGTCCGCCATCCATGCTTCGGGGTCGACCTTGCAGCGCATGACTTCATAGCTGCGCTCGGCCAGCTCCAACAGCCGCCGGTCGTCACGTCCATAGCCGAGCGTGTCGATCATGGCGGCGAAATCCGGCTCGTCGTCAAGCTTCGCATACAGCTCGGAGAGCACGTCCCGAAGCGTCTGCGCACGCAGAGCCGCCGCCTGCTGCTCGTCCGCCACGCGGAAATCGGCAGGCAGATTCGCCTCTGCCGCATACTGCCGCAGGACGGCCTGACAGAAGCTGTGCACCGTCGAGATCTGCGCGAGATACACGCGCGTCAGCTGCCGCTGCAAATGCCGGTCGTTCGGCGTGCCGGCAAGCGCCTCGGCGATGCGCGCGGCGATCTTGCCGCGCAGCTCAGACGCGGCGGCTCTTGTGTATGTAATGATCAGAAATTCATCGAGGTCGGCGGGGTCTGTGGGGTCGGTCAGATAGCCCATCAACCGGTCGACCAGAACCTTCGTCTTTCCGGAGCCTGCCGCCGCCGCAACGAGCAGCGCGCCGCCCCGATCCTCCGCCGCAGCCCGCTGCTGCGGCGTTGCGCGGATCTCAGCCATGCTCCAGCCTCCTTTCAAGCGCCTGCCAGAATTCCTCCGGCGTAACGGAGGCGAACCGCCGTGCGTTCACGCCGCAGACGTCCTTGTGGCAGGCCGATGAAAAATCACAGTATTTACATTCGGAATCCGACGGGCCGCGGTCAATGGGGTTCGGCGCGGTCGCGCCGGAGAGAATTTCGTCGATCATCGCCTCGACCTGTCCGTTCACAAAGCGCTCCAGCTCCGCCAGCTGGGCAGGAGAGGCGAGATCGCCAATCAGCCCGTCCGGGCCGGGCGCGAAGGGCAGGTACTGCGGCTTTTTCTCATACGCTTCCATCGCGTGCAGGACCGCTTCGTCGTTCAGAAGCAGTCCCTTGCGGCGCAGATCCTTCTGCCGTTCGGCATCGGCCTGCGCAGGGTCCTCACCCGGCTTGAGCTTGACCATGTCGCACCGGCCCGGAACATAGAGCACTCCGGCCGGCTGCATGGGCGTTCCCGCCCGCCTCTGATACGATTCCAGCGCGAACAGATACAGAAGCATCTGCAGGTTCTTCCCGTACAGCAGCTCTGCATAATCAAAATCCTTATGGCCGGTCTTGTAATCGATGATACGGAAATAGCGCCGTCCGTCCGCCTCATAGGTGTCCACGCGGTCGATCTGCCCGGTTAGAAGCCCGGAGCCGGTCTTTGCGCGGTACTCGATCGGCGGCAGCGGTCCGCCGGGCGCGAACTGAAGCTCCTCCGCCGCAGGCGCGAACTGCGACAGCCGAAGCTCCCGCGCCACGTCCATCACGACGGCGGCAGCCTCCTGCCGGTTGCGTGCGGAAAGATAGCTCTCGCGGCTCGCGGCGGCCTGTCCCTGCGGGAGATAGGTCTTCATGCAGTTATCCATGCAGCGCTCTGTCAGCGCGGAAATTTCTCCGTCCGTCATGGCGGCGAAGCCGCCCTGCTCCTGCGCCTCGCGGACGACGTGCTCCAATACATCGTGCACGAACGAGCCGAACAGCGGCGCGTCGAATTCTGCCTGCTTCCATGGCGCGGCGCGCAGGCCGTATTGCAGGAAAAACGCGTACCGGCAGCCCGCGAACCGGTCGATCTTCGACGCGGAAAGCGGGATCGTCCTGCCGTAGAGCGCACGCACCGCCTCTGGCCGCATGGAGGCGAAGGAATACGCGCAGCGCTGCGAAAGCGTCCGCGCCTCCTTTTGCACTGCCTCCGGCAGCCAGTCCGGCAGCGCGCTCTGCTGCAGGGCCGCGCCCGCAGCTGCGGCGCAGTCCGGCAGGAAGGGGAAGTCCTCTGCCGCAGCCGGCTGCAAAGCCGGAAACAGCGATGCTGTGCGGCTGTACAAAAACGACGGCTGCGCCGCATCGGTCACAAGGCATACCCGCTGCTCCGCCGCGCTCAGCGCCGCGCAGACCCAGCTCATTTCGCGGTCAGAGGACGCGCTGCGCCCCGGACTGAGTTCCACGCCGAGACTGCGGAGCTTCTGCCGCTCCGGGTCGGCAAGCAGCCCGCCGGGATCGGAAAACGCAGGCAGCAATCCGTCATTCGCGCCGAGCACCAGCAGAACGCGGGTGCGGCGGTGGCGGAGCATGGGCAGCGTCGTAAGCTGGACGGCATCGCAGACGGAGGGAATGGAACCGACCGAAGTATTTTGCAGCAGCATGGAAAACAGCTGCACAAACAGCTCCGTTTCAAGGCTTGCCGCGCCCAGAACCTGATCCATCTGCTCAAGCGCGGAAATGAGCGCCTCGTAGAGCTGGCCGCATTCCTGCGCGCGCTGGGCCTGCCCGGCCTGTTCGAGCGCATCCTGCTGCGTCTGAAGCCTTCCGGCAGCGTCGAGCGTTTCCAGCAGTGCAGCGATGGCACGCACCTGCTCGTCTACCGTCCGTGCCTTTGCCAATGCCAGCCGGAGCGTGCGCAGCGGGGCCACAGCCTGCTCCCGCAGCTCGTTCAGCGCCTGCAGCGCGGCCTCATCCTCCGGCTCCATGGGCTGACCAAGCCCGCGCGGGTGCAGCTGCCACGGCTTTTCCCACGCGGAGCCGCGAATGCCCCAGTAATAGGCATAGTGCTCCAGCGTATCGCAGTCCGCCTCGCAGAGCGGCGAGAACTCCGACTTTAAAAACGCCAGTACAGGACCCGGCTCATACCGCAGAACAGCCTGCATCGCGGACAGCAGCGCCGCGATCAGCGGGTTCTGCGCGACAGGCGCACTGGACGCGCAGTAGACCGGAATTCCTGCGCGCGAGAAGAGCGTCTGCATGGGAAGTCGGTACGAGGCCTCGTCCGTCATGCAGACGGTAAAATCGCGGTAACGAAGACCCGACAGCACGCCGCTGCGCACCGTGCGCGCGGCATAGGCGCAGGCCGCCTGCTGTGAGCCTGCATGGACGAGACTGACGTTCTGCGGCGCTTCTCCTGAGCCGCTGCCGCCGAAAAACAGGCCGTTCAGCCAAAGCTGCACATCCGGCACGCGGTGCTCGCGCGCCGGGATGCTCCGACGGACAGTCTCGATACCCTGCCGGGCCGCCAGCTGCCGGAGCTGCTTTTCCGTTTCATTTCCGGTCTGACAGGCGGCGTACTGCCCGCCGGAGGTGAGGAGTGCGACGCGCACATTTTTCGCGTGCGCAAGAATTGCACTGATGATCTGCATCTGTAAGGCGGTAAAATCGGAGAAGCCGTCGAGGAAAACCTCCCGCCCGTCCAGAAACTCCGTCTCGTCCAGCAGCTCGCACAGGCGCATTTGCCGCGTCACAGGATCGCCGCGCCCTGTTTTGCAGACGGACAGGTAGCTTTCGTAGAGCAGCGCCAGCTCTGTGACCTTCTGCGCCAGGCGCCCCTCAAGCCTTGCGGCGGCTGTATGCAGCGCATCCGGCGTGACGCAGGAGGTCAGAAGCTCCTCCATGAGCGCGCCGAGCTGCTTCAAAAAATCCGGCCTTGTCATCACGGCGGCATAAAATTTCAGCTGCTCGCGCACCTGCTGCGCGGCGAGATAGAGCGTCAGAATGCGCCCGTTCTCGTCCAGATATTCTTCGCACACGCCGCCGCAGACGGAAAAGACCCGCGATGCCAGACGCGTAAAGCTCAGAACCTCGGCATACCGGCTGATCGTATCGCCGCCGCACTCGCACAGCGCACGCTCCGTTTCATGCGAATACTGCTCCGGAACGATCAGAATCTGCCCGGCAACGCCGTGCGCCGCGTTCTCACAGATCCGGGCCAGCAGCTCCATGGAATTCGCCGTCCTGTCCGGCCCGTGCAAAAGCTCCAGCATATGCCAGCCTCCCTTTCTGTTTTTTTCTCATTTTATCATGCCGTGCGCCCAAAAGAAAGCCGCAGGCACGAAAAAACCGCCGGAACGCGTCCGGCGGTTTTGGAGAAGTTGGTTATTTCTGTTCCTGAATGTAGAGGCTGACGCGGCTCTGGATGAGCTTGGAGGCTTCTTCCACGGTCTTGCTGCCCGCAAAATAGCCTGCGGCTTCGTCAGAAATGATGTCCAGCACGTTCTGGTCATAGTCCACGAAGGTCGTTGTGGAATCGATGAGGGCCAGCACGGCGTCATACTGCTCCTGCGTGACGGCGTACAGCTCGATCATCGGCTCGTTGCCGTAGCTCATGCCGCCGCTGGAGATGGGGATGGGGTTGCCGTCATCGTCAAGGATCTGGTTGCCGTCGGCATCCGTCTCGTATTCCTGCGTCATGGCCTCCTGCGCCTTTGCCTCAAAGACCGATTTCACAATGGGGTAATTCCAAATACTTTCCTGATAGTCGTCGGAGAGCGTCGAGCGGATGAATGCCCACGCGCCGGACTTGTCCTTGCAGGTCGTGGAGATGGAAAGCGTGCAGCTGGCGTTGAACGCGTTGCCGCTGGAGCCGTCCTCGCGCGGGAAGCCAACAAAGCGAATGTCGTTGTTCAGTGCGGCGAAGGTATAGTACAGATCACTGAAACCGGAAAGTGACGTCGGATAGAGCAGCTGCTTGCCGTTTTTCAGGCGGGTGAAATCGCTTTCATAATCGTCCGAATCCGACTGCCAGTCGTATTCCGCCGGGAAGGGCTTGACGAACTCCAGCAGCGCGCGGAATTCATCGGTATCAAAGCTGCACGTGCCATCCTGCCAGTTCATAAAGCTCCCCGCGTTCATCGCGATGCAGTACTGCAGCATTTCCGCCTGCGTGTAATACTTGTTGAAGACCGTCGCGCCCTCGGGAAGCCTGGAAAGCGCGTCATTGACGTCGGCCAGCGTCCATGTCGTATACTCGCCCACGACCTTGCCGAGGCCAACTGCGGTCGTGACGCCGAAATCGATGGGCAGGCGGTAGAGCTTGCCGTCGGTCTGGGCCGCGTTCAGCGGCTGCGTCATGAGCTTGTCGCGCGAATATTCGGGGTCCGCGTCGAGATACGGCCACAGGTCCTCCAGCAGTCCCTTGGCGGCATACTGACCGATGGGAAGCTCCGTGCCGTTGACGAGGATATCAGGCACATTGCCGGAAATGATCTCCGTGTTGAGCTTGGTCAGACCGGCGTTATAATCGTCGTCCGTCGCATACTCGGAATAGTCCTTGACGACAATGCGGTAGTCCGGGTTGCTCTTGTTGAATTTTACGATCTGGCTGCGGAGATTGTAGTCCAGATACAGGCAGGCCAGCGTCAGCTCGGTCTTCGTCGTGACAGCGGCTGCGTCCACGCGGTTGAGCACCAGAACCTGCTGCCTGCTGGGGCCGTTATCGGAATATTCATAGGTCACAGCGACGATGCGCCCATCCGACAGGAAGCCGAACTGGTCGCTGTTGATATTGTTGCTGTCCACATCGCAGGCCACCCAGTCGACGACTTTCTCGACCTCGCCGGTGTCCCTGCGTTCGCCAAAGATATTGCCGTTATCCATAAAGAAATAGGCATAGACATCATTGCCGGGGAGGATGTTCCACGCGCGGGAGGAAACGGGCGTTTCCTTGCCCCAGTCCTTCGTCTCCGGGTCAAGCTGCTTGAAGACCATCTTGCCGTCTGCGGAGGAGGTCGTCATGCCGACCTCGCTGGCGGACAGCTGGCAGATCTGACCATTCAGCTCGTCGCCGGACTTGCTGAACACAAAGCTTCCGTCCGGACCGTAGACGTTGACGGTCTGATAATCATAGGTATAGACATAGCCCTTGTCGTCGGAGAGGATGGAATCGATGTAGGTATAGCGCCAGCTGTCCGTGTCGTCCGTTTCTTCATCGGAAACGGGCGTGATGGTGCGCAGCAGCGTGCCGTGCGCGTCAAGCTGGATAAGCTCGGAGATGGAATCGCCCTCCGTGCCGTCGTCCGCATAGCGGCTCGTCTGCCGGTAGAGCCAGAGCGTGCCGTCCGCACCGGCGGCCATGGTCTGGATGCTGGTGCTGCTGTTGAAGGTCTGCATGCTGCCGTCGGGATTCATGGTCACGCCATCCGGCATGTCCGGGTTTTCCACGACCGGCTCGGCCACATAATTGTCGAGCTGCACACATTCGCCGGTGTCGAGGTCAAAACGGAAGATGACCTCGGAATAGGTATCATAGGAGATCTCTTCGCCGTTTTCATCGGTATATGTCTCCTTGCCGCCATCCGGGACACTTGCGGTAAAGTAGAGCGTGTCGCCGGTAACGCAGCTCGTGCCGATCCACTGAATATCCTCCGGCAGATCAAAATACTGCGCCTGATACGCGAACTGCGTCGAGGTCTTGTCCTCGGTATCGCTCTGTTCTGTCTTCTTCGTATCGTCCGCCGTCTGCGCCTCATTTTTGCTGCACCCGGCAAGAACGCCGAACAGCAGAACGAGCACAAGGCAGACGCAAAGCAAACGTTTTGTCATAAACGTGACTCCTTTCTGGTTCCGATATGGTTTGCTCCATGCTGCCACATGGTAACAGAAATATACCCAAAAAGAAACCCCTTTGGGACAGATTTAAGAAAGAATTAAGTAAATCGAATGGTTTTCATACGTCTTGGAATTCATCAAGATCCGTGTTATACTGTAGAAAAACCGCAACAGGAGGCGCTTTATGCCCGCGCATATCATTTCCAGCGAGCAGCAGCGCGACCGGATGCTGCACACGCCGATCCCGAAGCTGATCGTGTCGCTGTCCATCCCGACGCTGGCGTCCCAGCTCATTTCCGTGTTTTATAACACCGCCGACACCTATTTCGTCTCCAAGCTCTCTACCAGCGCCTCAGCGGCGGTCGGCGTCGTTTTTTCGCTCATGTCCATCATTCAGGCCTTCGGCTTCGGCATCGGTATGGGCTGCGGGTCGATCATCAGCCGCAGTCTCGGCAACCGGGACAACGAGCGGGCCGACCGCACCGCAAGCAGCGCGTTCTTTTTTGCCGCCGCCGTGGGGCTTCTCATCTGCATTGCGGGGCTCTGCACGCTCCGGCCGCTCATGCGCCTGCTCGGCTCAACGGAAACGATCCTTCCGTACTCCGAAAGCTACGCGCGCATCATTCTGCTGGCCGCGCCTGTCATGTGCGCGTCGTTCGTGCTGAACAACACGCTGCGCTCCGAGGGCGAGGCGATGCTCTCCATGTACGGCATCTGTGCGGGCGGCCTTCTGAACGTCGCGCTCGACCCGCTGTTCATCTTCGTGCTCGGTCTCGGCGTGCGCGGCGCGGCGCTGGCGACGGTGATCTCGCAGGCAGTGTCGGCCGTGTGGGTGATGACGTTCCTCACGGGAAAGAAGACGCGCTGGCACTTAAAGCGCGAGAACCTGCACGTGGACGCGAAGATCGTGTTGCCGTGTATCGCGCTGGGACTTTCCCCGTTTGTGATGCAGTCGACGGAGAGCCTCATCGCCATCTGCTTCAACTCATCTCTCCTGCGCTACGGCGGCGACATGGCCGTCGGCACGATGACAGTGCTGACGAGCATCATGCAGTTTTCGAACATGCCGCTTCAGGGCTTGACACAGGGCGCACAGCCCATCGTGAGCTACAACTTCGGCGCAAAGAACGCCCAGCGCGTGCGCGACGCCTATTTCTGCCTGCTGCGCGCGTGCTTTACTTATTCAATGGCCATCTGGCTTCTGGTCGAGCTCTTCCCGCGCGCGTTCATCCTGATTTTCAATAATGACCCCGCGCTGGTCGAATACGCGGCGTGGGCCGTGCGCATCTACATGGGGTGCAGCGGTATTTTCGGCATCCAGATCGCCTGCCAGCAGACGTTTGTGGCGCTCGGCAACGCGAAGACGTCGCTCTTCCTCGCCGTGTGGCGCAAGATCATCCTGCTCATCCCGCTCATCTATATTCTGCCGCACTTTTTCGCGGACAAGGCGTTCGCGGTGTTCCTGGCCGAGCCCGTGGCGGACTTCGGCGCGGTGGCGCTGACGAGCTTCACATTCTATCGCCAGTTCCGCCGCTCAATGCGCGAGCTGGAAGGTGCGGAAGCGACTGGGGAGCGGTAAAGAAAATTTTTAACGCAAAAATAAAAGGAGAGGGCAAGCCCCTCTCCTTTTATTTTTTACGCCTGGCCGCCGCTTTCCATCGGCTCTTTCTCGCGGAACAGCATCGTGATGCACCAGATGCCGGCAAGGCCTACGAGCGTGTAGATCACGCGGCTGAGCATACCGGTCTGTCCGCCGAAGAGAAAGGCGACGCAGTCAAAGCCGAAAAGGCCCACGCTGCCCCAGTTGAGCGCGCCGATGATAGCAAGCGTCAGCGCGATCTTGTCGATGACCATGAAGTTCCCTCCTTAAAAAGATGGTTTGGTCTTCGGTAGTCTTCCCGTGATGGGCGAAAATATGCGTACGGCGTTTTCTGCGTTGCCCGAAAAAGAAAACTATGATAAAATTAGGATAAAATATTGATAACTTTAAGAGAGAAAAAGGGGGAAGGACGCTTGCTGCACATACTGATGGGACGCGCGCGCACGGGCAAATCCGAGCGCGTGCTGCAAAGGATCGCCGCACTGGGGGACTCGTCGCAGCAAATCCTGCTCGTGCCGGAGCACGCCTCGCATGTGGCGGAGATGGACCTGTGCCGTGTTTGCGGCGACACCGCGTCGCGCCATGCCGAGGCCTTGACGTTCAAGCTGCTCGCCTCGCGCGTGCTGGGCATCTGCGGCGGCAGCGCGGACGTGACGCTCGATTCGGGCGGAAAGCTCCTGACGCTCCAGCGTACGCTCACGGAGCTTGCGCCGGTGCTCAAGGTCTACAAGCGCCCGTCGCAGCGCGCGGCATTTTTGGAGAGCCTGCTCGCCGTGATGGAGGAATTGCAGGCCTACGCCGTATCGCCCGAGCAGCTATCCGAGAGCGTAGCGCAGATCGAAGGCGAGAGCGGCGACAAGCTACGCGACCTTTCGCTCATCTACGGCATTTACCTCAGCAAGCTCCACGCACCGGGGCACGACGCGCGCGATGTGCTTGAAAAGCTGGAGGAAAACCTCGAAGCGTCGGGATATATTGACAATAAAGACATTTTCCTCGACGGTTTTTCGTATTTTACGGGGCGTGAGCTGCGCATTCTGCGTATCCTGCTGCGGCGCGCGAAGAGCGTGACCGTCACGCTCCTTGGCGACACGCAGGACCGCGAGCTCTTTTCCGAGAGCCTGCGCGTGCGCGAGCGGCTGTACGCGCTCGCGCGCGATGCCGGCGTCGCATGCGAGGAGGAAATTCTTCCGCAGGGCGAGGTGCGCGGCGCGCTCGACCATATCGAGCGCTGCTTTTTCGGCGCAGCGGACGAATTTACCCAGCCGACTGACGCCGTCGCGCTCTATGAGGCGGGCAGCGCGTACAGCGAGTGCGAGTGGGTCGCGTCGCAGATTTTGAAATTAGTGCGTGAGCAGGGCTACCGCTACCGCGAGATCACCGTCACGGCGCGCGATCTCGACTCCTACGCGGGCGCAATCGAAAACGTGTTTGCCCGCTACGGTATTCCGCTTTATTATGCCCACCGCAGCGATATTTTGAAAAGTCCCGTGCTGACGCTGCTGCTCGGCGCGCTCGACGCCGCGAGCGGAGGCTTTGAGTATGAGGATGTGTTCCGCTGTCTCAAGACCGGCCTCGCCGGCCTCAGCATGGCGGAATGCGACATTCTGGAAAATTATGCGCTCAAGTGGGAGATCCGCGGCGCGATGTGGACGCGCGAGACGCCCTGGTCGGCGCATCCCGACGGCTACGGCGAAGAATGGACGGACGAGGCAAGGGCGCGGCTCAAGACGGTCAACGCACTGCGCGAGCACGTGCAGGGGCCGTTTGCGCGCCTAAAAAAAGGCGTGGGCGACAGCGGTGAGGCCGAGCAGAAGGTGCGCGCGCTGTACGGCTATTTGGAGGAGATCAAACTGCCGGAGGTCTTGCAGACGCAGACCGAGCAGCTTTTCGCCGCGGGCGAGGCCCAGCGCGCCGAGGAAACGGCGCAGCTGTGGAGCATTCTTTGCAGCGTGCTCGACCAGTTTGTGGAAATCCTGGGCGACGCGATCCTCGACGCCGAGGAGTTTGCGAGTCTGATGCGCCTTGTGCTGACGCAGTACAGCGTGGGCACGATCCCCGTGACGCTCGACGCGGTGAACCTGTGCGAAATGACGCGAAACGACCGCCACACGGTGCGCGCGCTGTTCCTGCTCGGCGCGAACGACGGCGTGCTGCCTGCGGCGGAGAACCGCGGCGGCGTGCTGCGCGACGAGGACCGCGAGGCGCTCGAGAGGCAGCAAATCTTCCTCGCGCCGCACGGGATGGAGCAGTTTCATCTGGAAATTCAGAATCTTTACGCCGCGCTGGCCCAGCCGACGGAAAAGCTGACGGTGTCCTATCCCGTTTCGGACGGAAAGGGCGCGGAGAAGCGGCCATCGTTCGTCATCGGGCGCATCGCGCGTCTGCTGCCGTCGATCAGCGTCGAAACAGAGAGCGCTGACAAGGAATATCGCCTGTCAGCAAAGTCGACGGCGCTCGAGTATGCGGGCGAGCATATCGGCGGCGCGCTGTGGCAGTATTTTGAAGGACAGGGCGACGCGGAGCGTGCGCTTGCCGCGATGAAGGACGCTTCGCGCTATACGCGCGGGCATCTGTCGCGCGACGCGGTGCACGCGCTCTACGGCGGCGCGGTGACACTGTCCGCCTCGCGCATGGACATGGCGCGCTCATGTCACTTTGCCTATTTCATGCGCTACGGCCTGAAAGCCAGGGAGCGCACGGGCGCGGGCTTTGACGCGCCGCAGATCGGCACGTTCGTGCATGACGTGATGGAGCACACGCTGAAAAAAGCACGCGAGTGCGGCGGCCTGCACACGCTTGAAAAGGAGCGGCTGCACACGCTCGTGCGCGCATCCATTGGGGAGTACATTGCGCGCGCGCTGCCGGACCTTGCGGAAAAGTCCGCGCGCTTCCGCTATCTCTTCGACCGGCTCTGTGCTGCGGTGGAGCGCATCATGGATGAGGTAGCCGACGAGCTGAGATGCTCGGATTTTGAGCCGCTGGCTTTTGAATTGAAATTCGGTGCCGGCGCGCCGCTGCCGGCTATCAGCATTCAGAGTGCCGCGGGCGCGGCGCGCCTGAGCGGCAAGGTAGACCGCGTGGACGGTTGGCTGCACGACGGAAAGCTCTATCTGCGCGTGATCGACTATAAGACCGGCAAAAAGGCCTTTGATCTTGCCGAGCTGCGCTATGGGCTGGGGCTGCAGATGCTGCTCTATCTTTTTGCGCTCGAGCGGGAGGGCAGCGGGCTCTTCGGCGGAAAAGAGATCGTTCCGGCGGGCGTTCTGTACACGCCGGCACGCGAGCCGCTGCTGCGCTGTGCCCGCAGCACGGAGCCGGAGAAGATCGAAAAGGCGCTCAAGAAGGAGCTGCGCCGCAGCGGTATGGTGCTGAGCGATCCGGCCGTGCTGCGGGCCATGGAGCACAGCGCGCTGGAAGCGCCGTGCTATCTGCCTGTTGCGGTGAAAAAGGACGGCGCGGTGAGCGGCGGCCTTGCCACGGCGGAGCAGTTGGGAAAGCTGTCAAAATATGTCGATTATCTGCTTGGACAGATCGCAGGGGAGATCTTCTCCGGCGATATTGATGCCGACCCCTGCGCGCGCACGCCGCAGCAGCCGGCATGCACCTATTGCGAGTTCGCGCCTGCCTGCCACTTTGAAAACGGGCGCGGGAGCGACCGCGTCGAATATATCCGCGCGACGAAAGGTGAGGAATTCTGGCGCTATGTGGACGAGGTGAATGAAAGGGGGGCGCGCAGCGATGACTGAAACGCTGACAAAAGAACAGCAAATGGCGGTGGACAGCCGCGGGCGCAGCCTGCTCGTTTCGGCGGCGGCGGGCTCGGGCAAGACAAAGGTGCTCGTTGAGCGGCTCTTTTCCCATGTGGAGCGCGAGGGCGCAAATCTCGACGATTTTCTCATCATCACCTATACGCGCGCGGCGGCGAGCGAGCTGCGCGGCAAGATCGCCAGAGCGCTCACCGAGCGCATGGAACGGGATCCCGGCAATGAGCATCTGCGCCGCCAGATGCTGCGCGTTTACCGCTCGGACATCAAGACGGTGGACGCCTTCTGTACCGCGCTGCTGCGCGAAAATTGCCACCTGCTCGGCGAGGATGCGTGCGGCCACACGCTGCGGCCCGACTTCCGCGTGCTGGATGAAGCCGAAGCACAGACGCTGCGCGAGCGCGTGCTTGCGCGCACGCTGGACGAGTTTTACAGTCATCTGACAAGCGGCGGCGCGCTGCTGGCTGATACGCTGGGCGCAGGACGCGACGACAGCGCGTTGGAGGAGCTGGTGCTGGAGCTGCATGCAAAGCTTCAGGCGCAGCCCTACCGGCAGAAATGGCTGGAAACGCAGCGCGCGCTGTGGAGCAGTGAGCCGGAGCATATCGAGCAAACGGCATATGGCGGGCTTCTGCTTGCCGGTGTGCAGCGCAAGGCACGCCACTGGAGCGCTCTGCTGCGGGCAGCGGCGCAGGAGATGGCGCGGAATGACGCGCTGAACGGAAAATATGCGCCGGCGTTCCTCGATGCGGCAGGTCAGCTCGAACTGCTGGCGGCGAAGACGGATGAGGGCTGGGACGCTGCGCGCGGTGTGAGCGTCGTGTTTGCGCGTCTGGCGCCCGTGAAGGACAGCGACGGCGGCGAGATGAAAGCGCGCATGAAGGAGCTGTGGGACGGCTGCAAGGCGGCGGTCAGGGACTTTGATGAGCTTCTTTCCGCATCGTCTGCGGAGGCGGCGCAGGATCTGCGTGCGATGGCGCCGGCCATGCTTGCGCTCATTGACCTGAC
>OJAM01000187.1_pt1 | contig 30118 bp, 29 predicted proteins | sample 1589071 | NCBI WGS metagenome assembly OJAM01 (sample SAMN03283243) | human gut metagenome | biome: human-associated habitat; material: feces | host: Homo sapiens | place: Peru | collected 2012
AGGGTATAAGAGGTAGATTATTTTCTTCATTGGAAACTGCTTCTAATTTAAGTCATGGTAAGGTTGTTATTGATGTAGTTGGCGGAGAAGATATTGTTTTAAGTGAAAAGTTTGCTTGTCCATATTGTGACTATTCTTTGGATGAGTTAGAACCCAGAATATTTTCTTTTAATGCTCCATATGGTGCATGTCTTCAATGTAAGGGACTTGGTGTGCAATATAAACTTGATTTAGATTTAATTATTCCTGACAAGAATTTATCTATTAATGAAGGTGGAATTGATGCGATTAATGTTGATGAAACTAGTAATATTATATATACACAACTTAGTGCAGTTAGTAAGAAATATGATATAGATTTGGATGCTAAAATAAAAGATATTCCAAAAGAGAAATTGGATATTATTTTATATGGTTCTCCGGATATGCTTGATTTTAATTATGTTAGTAAGAATGGTAATACAAGAAATACAAGAGATTATTTTGAGGGAATTATTACTAATTTGGAGAGGCGTTATATTGAAACTAAGAGTACTTGGATTAGAGATTGGATTGAACAATATATGACAGAAATGAAGTGTTCTGTGTGTAATGGGACAAGACTTAAGTCTGATGTTTTATCTGTTTTAATAAATGGTAAGAATATATATGATGTTTCTTGTTTGTCAATTAGGAATTTGAGAGAATTTATGAATAATTTAAAATTAAGTAAAGAAAAGATGGAAGTATCTGATTTGATTGTAAAAGAGATAAGTTCTAGATTGGATTTCCTTATTAATGTTGGACTTGAATATTTGACATTAAATAGAATGGCTGGAACATTATCTGGTGGTGAGAGTCAGAGAATAAGATTGGCAACACAAATTGGTTCTAGACTTACGGGTGTTTTGTATGTTTTAGATGAACCTAGTATAGGATTACATCAAAAAGATAATGATAAACTTATTAATTCATTACTTGAAATGAGGGATTTAGGTAATTCTTTGATAGTTGTAGAACATGATACGGACACTATGATGGCTAGCGATTATCTTGTTGATATTGGTCCTTATGCTGGAGATAATGGAGGATATGTTGTGGCTGCTGGTACACCACAAGAGGTAATGAATACGGAAGGCAGTTTGACAGGTAAATATTTGTCTGGTAAACTTAAAATTGAAGTTCCTAAAGTTAGAAGACACGGAAATGGATTGTTCTTGAAAATTAGGGGAGCTAAAGAAAATAATTTGAAAAATATTAATGTAGATATTCCATTAGGGAAATTTGTTTGTATAACTGGTGTATCTGGCTCTGGTAAGAGTAGTTTAATAAATGAAGTTTTATATAAAAGAGTATCTAATTATTTGTATAAATCTAAAGATAAACCTGGGTTATGTAAAGAAATTAAAGGCCTTGAAAATATAGATAAGGTTGTGCATATTAGTCAAAATCCTATTGGTAGAACTCCTAGAAGTAATCCAAGTACGTATATTTCATTATTTGATGATATAAGAGATGTTTTTGCTGAAACTAAAGAGGCTAAGATAAGAGGGTATGATAAAGGACGATTTAGTTTTAATGTTAAAGGTGGTAGGTGTGAAGCTTGTTGGGGTGATGGTGTTAAAAAAATAGAAATGCACTTTTTACCTGATGTGTATGTTCCTTGTGAGGTATGTAATGGTACTAGATATAATCGTGAAACATTACAAATTAAGTATAAAGGTAAAAACATATATGATGTACTTAATATGAGAGTTAGTGAAGCTATTCCGTTTTTTGAAAATCATCCTAAAATTATTAATAAACTTAAGATTCTTGAAGATGTTGGACTTGACTACATTAAGCTAGGTCAAAGTGCACCAACTTTATCTGGCGGTGAAGCTGCTCGTGTAAAACTTGCCAAAGAACTTCAGAAGAAACCTACGGGTAAAAGTTTGTTTATATTAGATGAACCAACGACAGGATTACATAGTTATGACATTGATAAATTACTTAAGATTTTAAATAGAATAGTTGATAATGGGGATACGGTTATTGTGATTGAACACAATCTTGATGTTATTAAAGTGGCAGACTATATTATTGATCTTGGACCAGATGGTGGTGAATTTGGTGGAGAAGTTGTAGCTTTAGGAACACCTGAAGAAGTGTCTAAGAATGAACATAGTTATACTGGTCAATATTTGAAGAAGGTTTTATAAACTTTCTTTTTTTGAATAAATATGTAATTATGACATATTATTTATTGAAAAGAGGTTTATATGGAAAAAATTGAAGTTATAAAAAATATTGCAAAAAGAACTGGTGGAGACATTTATTTGGGTGTTGTAGGGGCTGTTCGTACTGGTAAATCAACTTTTATAAGAAGATTTATGGAAACTATAGTTGTTCCAAATATAGCAGATGAATTTGAGAAAAAGAGAACTTTAGATGAATTACCACAAGCTGCTTCTGGTAAGACTATAATGACTATGGAGCCTAAATTTGTTCCTGCAACAGCTGCTAAAATTAATATTGATGATTTTTCTTGTAATATTAAAATGATTGATTGTGTTGGATTTGTTATAGATAATGCTAAGGGTGTTGAAGATGAGAATGGTGCTAGATATGTTATGACACCTTGGTATTCTGAGCCTATACCTTTTGTGGAAGCTGCTTCAATTGGTACTGAAAAAGTAATTAAGGATCATTCTACGATTGGTATTGTAGTTACAACAGATGGATCTATTTCTGATTTTGAAAGAAATGATTATGTTAAGGCAGAAGAAGATGTTATTTCGGAATTACAGATGCTTGGTAAGCCATATATTGTTATTTTAAATACAACACATCCAAATGACACTACTACGCAATCGCTTAGTCAAGAACTTAAGGATAAGTATAGTGTTCCTGTTATTCCTATGAATATTTTGAATATGCAAGAGAGAGATATGTATGATATTTTGAGGGAAGCATTGTATGAATTTCCTGTATTAGAAGTTAAAATCAATATGCCAGAGTGGATTACTGTTTTAAATAAGGAACATTATTTAAAAAAGATGTATATTGAAAAAATTAAAGAGAGTGTTGTTAATATTAATAAAATAAGAGATGTAGATACTATTACAGATTATTTTTCGGGTTGTGAATACATTGATAGGGCATATTTATCTGAAGTAGATCCTTCTACGGGGGAAATTACAATTAATTTATCAGCTCCACAAGATTTATATAATCAAGTATTAAATGAAATTATTGGAATTGACTTAACTAGTAAAGTTGATTTGATAAAATTATTTCAAGAATATAATGAGGCCAAGTATGAGTATAGTCAAGTAAAGACAGCATTAAAAACTGTAAAGCAAACTGGCTATGGAATTGCTACACCATCATTAAGTGATATGAAATTGGAGACACCTGAAATTATTAAACAGGGTGGACGATATGGTATTAAGCTTAAGGCTAAAGCACCATCTATACATATGATTAAAGTTGAAGTTGAGTCTACGTTTGAACCTATTATAGGTAGTGAACTTCAGAGTAAGGAATTAATAAATTATTTGACTAATAATAAAGAAGGAAATGATATTTGGAAGAGTGAAATATTTGGAAGAAGTCTAGATGTTATTGTTCAAGAGGGGATTCAAGCTAAACTATCTATGATGCCTGAAAGTGTAAGGTATAAACTGTGTCAGACACTTACAAAAATTATTAATAAAGGTAGTTCTACCATGATTGCAATAGTAATTTAGTTCTAGAAATAGAACTTTTTTATTTTTTGTGTAATTGTTGTGTAAAATGCTTGATTTTATTGTATATTTGTGTTAATTTATATTCATAAGCATATAAGCATAGTATGTGCTTAGTAAAGGATGGAGGTATAAATATAATGACAAAAGCAAGTTTAGTAGATTATATTGCTGAAAAAGCAGATTTAACAAAAGCAGATGCAGCTAGAGCTCTTGATGCTATGTTAGAAGGAGTAGAAAAAGGATTAAAAGAAGAAGGGAAAGTAACATTAGTTGGATTTGGTACTTTTTCTGCTAAGAAAAGAGAAGCTCGTACTGGACGTAATCCTCAAACTGGTGAAGAAGTTAAAATTGCAGCTAGAGTTGTTCCTAACTTTAAGGCTGGAACTAAACTAAAAGATGCTTTAAATTAGTTTTAAAAATGGTTATAAAACCATTTTTCTTTTATATATGCTATAATTTGGCATATAATTTATTATGAAAAAGTATGGATTTATAATGATTATGTGTTTCTTTGTTTTTGTTTCTTTTTTATCTAAAGTTAATGCTTTTATAAATGGATATGAATTGTTGGGTAAAGTTATATTTTTAGATGCTGGTCATGGTGGCGTTGATGCAGGTTCTTCATATAATGACATTTTAGAAAAGGATATAAATTTGCAGATAGTTAAGAAATTGAAAAGGGAATTAATTTCTAGGGGAGCTACTGTCTATTTAACGAGAGATAGTGATAAGGATTTATCTGTTACTAAGGTAGGTAGAAAGAAAAATGATTTAACAAATAGGGCTATTCTTATTAATAAGTCTAAAGCTGATATGTATCTTTCTATACATCAGAATTTTATTATTGGTGATAAATGGAGGGGAATACAGATTTTTTACAATGATAGAGTAAAGGAAAATGAGGTTATTGCTAAGACTTTAACTAATACTTTAAAAAAGCATTCTAAGTTGGTTCGTGATGAAAAGAAAAATAATGAATATTATATGTATAAGCAAATTAATGTTCCAGGTGTGTTGATTGAAACAGGTTTTTTATCTAATCCGGATGATAGATATTTGCTTCAAAGTGAAGAATATCAAGAAAAATTGGTTAAACATATTGCGGATGGTATAGTGTGTTATTTTTCATGATTTTATTAACTATTAAAAAGTGACTTGTTGCTTTTTCTTTTGCTTTGTAGTATGTTAGTTATGAGTGTGAGTAGTATATGTTATGAAATATTAGAATGGAGAAAATATGATATATAAACATAAATTTTTAGTAGGAATAAATTCAGTAAATAAAAAATTTAAAATGAAAAATAAAGCTATATTAGAATGTCTTGAGAATACGGCATCTTTACATTCTATTGATATTAATCAAGGTATTGAAGAAATATATAAAAATAACTTAACATGGGTTTTAGTGGAGTGGGATTTGGAAATTTTGGAAAGACCTAAGTATAATGATGAAATAGAAGTTAGAACATGGGCTAAGTATTCTGATTCAAAATTTACATATAAAGATTTTGAAATATATATTAATGGTAAGAAGTGTGTTAATGCAACATCTAAGTGGATTATTATTAACCTTTTGACTAAACAAATTGTACCTATTACAAGGGAATATGTGGATTTATATTCTCCTGAACAAAAAGAGGCTATAAAAGTTTCAGAACTTGGAAGAATAGAAGAGGAAGAAAATTTTGATATAAGTAAAAAAGTAGAGATTAGAAAAAGTGATATGGATATTAATGGTCATATGCATAATTTAAATTATCTTGATTTGATTGCAGAGTTGATGGATTTTGATGAGGAATTTGATAAATTTAGAATTATATATAAGAAAGAAATTATATATGGTCAAGATGTTTATGTTTTAAGAAAAGATAAAGTTGATAATATACAATTTTTGATTAAGGATAAAGATAATGTTTTATATTCAATTATTGAATGTAAAAGATAATATATAAGTTGCTTATTTTCTTTATATGATATATAATCTTATTAATGTTTTGAGAGGTGTTATATATGGAGAGAATTCAAAAGGTTATTTCTAATTTGGGATATGCTTCAAGAAGAGAAGCTGAAAAATTAATTTTAGATGGTAAGGTTAAAGTTAATGGGGAGATTGTTCGTGAATTAGGTACCAAAGTTACTAAGAAAGATGTTATTACTGTTTGTGGTGATGTTTTAGATAAAAATAAGAATTATGAGTATTATATTTTGAATAAACCAAGAGGTGTTATATCTTCTGTAAGTGATCCTTGTGGTAGAAAAACGGTTGTTGATTTAATTGAAACTGATGCAAGAATATATCCAATTGGTAGACTGGATTATGATACGACAGGGGTTCTTTTACTTACTAATGATGGGGAACTTGCTAATAAGTTAATGCATCCATCTAGTAACATTGAGAAAACATATGTTGTTAAAGTTGATGGTCTTGTTACGGGAAAAGATATTAAAACTTTACGTAATGGTGTTATTATTAATGGAAAGAAGACTTATCCAGCTAAAGTAAAATTAAAGAGTTATAATAAAAAAACGGATAAATCTATTGTTGTATTAACTATTCATGAAGGTAAAAATCATCAAGTAAAGAATATGTTTAAAGTATTGGGATATGATGTTTTAAAACTTAAAAGGGAAAAATATGCTGATTTAGATTTGGTAGGATTACGTGTAGGTGAATATCGTAAGCTTACTAATAAAGAAGTTAGTGTTCTTTATTCAAAAATAAAAACAACAAAGTAGTTTAATTAATTACTTTGTTGTTTTTTCTTTTTTCTATCTTTTTCTTTATCTATTTTTCTATATTCATTTAATGCAGATATTTGTGCTACCAAGGTTGTTAGTATAGCAATAAATATTATTTTAAAATCTAGTTTTGGTATATATGTTAATATTAGTGTTGTAAATAATAGAGCTGTTTTTACTTTTCCATTTATAGTGGATTTTGGTTTATTATTTTTTGCTTCTGATTGTAGATTAATGTAACTTATTGCAAATTCTAAAAGTAAATTTATGAGCAATATAGGATATTTGGTAATTGATGGGATAATTAATCCTATTACAAATATTTTGTCACATACACAGTCTAATTTAATTCCAAATTCTGATACACAATTATATTTTCTGGCTATTCTTCCATCAAATAAGTCAGTTAAGGCAAATATTATCAATTCGATTATAGCTAATTTAATATTATTTGATAATAGGGTTGGTATTATAATAATAGGCGATATTCCTCTTGTTAGTGTTAACAAATTTGGTATTTGTTTTTTTATACTTTTTTCTTTTTTGGTATTTTCTATTTCTTTTTTTATGTCATTTAAGAAATTAGTTATAATTTTTTTCATGTGCCCTCCCACTTTTATTTTAAATCTTTATATGATACTTTTCCTACTAATGTCATAGGCAAGGAATCAACGTAGACGAATTCTTTAGGAATGGCGTATGATGCTAGGTTTTTCTTTAGGTGTTTATTTATACTTTTTTTGATTTCAAATGTAGGTTTTAATCCTTCATTTAGGACGATAAAGCATTTTCCTACTTCTCCTTTATATGGATGAGGTATGCCTATTACAGCTGCCATGTATATACTTTCGTGTTGTTTTAGTATTTCTTCAATATAACTTGGGTATACATTATAACCGTTTGTTATATACATTCTTTTGATTCTGGATTTGAAATATAATAATCCATCTTTATCGATACAACCTACATCTCCTGTATGTAACCATATTTTTCCATCTGTGTGTTTTATTAATGTGTTAGCTGTTTCTTCTGGCTCATTTAAATATCCTAACATGACATTTGGACCATTAATACATATTTCTCCATCTTCATCTATTCCTAATTCTTTATGTGTCTCTGGGCTGATTATTTTATATGTGCAGTTTGGAAAAGGAATGCCTATAATATCTTTTTTATTTTCCATTCCTTCTGGTGATAGACAACAAGCACCAGCACATTCTGTAAGGCCATATCCGCATCTTAAGTCTGTTTTGGAACCATGAGCTTTAAGAAAAGCATTTACTTTTTTCTTATTTTCAGTTGTTATGGCATCTCCACCACATACGGCTAGTGTAAGACATGTTAAATCTTTTTTATTTAACTTTGTTTTAGTTAGCGCATCATATAATGATGGTACTCCGGCAATAACGTTTGGTTTATATTTTTTTATTATTTTTCCAAATTTTTTCATGTCAAATTTTGGTACTAAAATAATTCGCATACCATTATATAGTGGAGTATGTGTGCTAATTCCTATACCAAACGCATGAAAATTAGGTAGTATTGTAAGAAATGAATTACCAGGTTTCATAGTGTCAGACATATATCTACTTTGAATAGCACCAGCATTGAATGATAGATTTGATAACATAATTCCTTTTGGTTTACCAGTTGTTCCACCACTATAAAGTATTATGGCTAAATCATTAGCATTTCTTTTGATATAATATTCTTCATTATAGTAAGTTCCGACTTTTATAAATTTATCCCATGTTAATACTTTATCATCTTTTAATACTTCTTTTCTGCCTTTAAATAGCCAGTAAGCACAATCTACGATGAGTCCCATTGATTTTGTGGCAGATGTTACAATTACTTTTTCTATTTTAGTGTTTTCTATTACATTTATTACTTTGAAGTATGTTATATCTATGGTTAAAATGATTTTGCTTTCAGATTTGTTTAGATAAAATTCTATTTCTTTTTCACTAGATAATGGATGTATCATGTTAGCGACGGCACCAACCATATTTATGGCATAGAACATTATTACAGATTCTGGAGTGTTTGGCATACATATAGTAACAACATCATCTTCTTTTATTCCTAATCTTTTAAGTGATTTAGCACATTTTTTTATTTCATCAATTAATTCTTTATAAGTGAATTGGACGTTGTAGTAGTCAATTGCAACGTTGTTTGGGTACATAGTGGCTGATAACATAATGGCATCTATTAATGAACCAGTATCATATTTGATTTTATCTGGTGTTTTTGTATAGTATTGTTTCCATTTGTTTTTTTTATTATAAAATAAGTTTCTTATTTTCTTATATAATTGAACAATCATTTAATCATCTCCTGTACTAACTAATTATATAATATTGTATGAAAAATATCAATAAAAATCATTATTATATATATTACTCTATAATAATATTTTAATGACATAATTATAATTTTATGTTACAATAATATTACATAAAAAATCTGATTATTTTTATGTTGTTGGAATGGGAGTGATTGTGTGAGAGTTATTTTTATAAAAGACTTAAAGGGAAAAGGTAAAACTAATGAAATAAAAGAGGTATCTGATGGATATGCTACTAATTTTTTGATTAAGAATGGATATGCTGTTAAATATACTAAAGAAAGTAGTAAAAGATTAGATACAGATATTAAGAATAACGAGATAAGAGAAAGTAATTTAAGAGATTCTGCTTTAAAGTTAAAAGATAAATTAGAGAAAGAAAAAATAGTTTATGATGTATCAAGTGGTGTTGGTGGTAAAGTTTTTGGTACTATATCTTCTAAACAAATTGTTGATAGTGTTAATAAACTTGGATATAATATTATAAAGAAACAAGTTAAATTAGATATGCCAATTAATACTTTGGGATGTCATTTGATAAAAATAGAATTATATAAGGGAATAATTGCTGAATTAGAAATTGAATTAAGAAGTAAGTAGGTGAACTTAATGAATAATAAAGGATTACCAAATAATATAGATGCTGAAAAAGGTATTATTGGTTCTATGTTTTGGTCATATTCTTCTTTACAAAAGGGTTGTGAAGAGGTATATAAGGAAGCATTTTATTTAGATAAGAATGCTAAAATATTTGAGGTTATTAAAGATTTATATGATCGAAAAGAGCCTGTTGATATAAATACGGTAACGACAGCTCTTGTTGATAGGAAGTTGTTAAATCAAGTTGGTGGTGTGGAATATTTATCAGAAATAACAGATAGTGTTTCTACTGGTGCTAATATTGAATATTATATATCAACAGTATTAGAAAAATATACTTTGAGAAAAATGATTGAAGTATCTACTGAAATTATTAAGAATGCTAATCAAGATGAGGTTGATGTTTCTTCTTTGGTAGAACTTGCTGAAAAAGAGATATTGGATGTGTCTAAGACAAGAAGAACTACTGAATTTAGAAATATAAGAGATGTTTTAGATAAGACACAAAAAGATTTGGATATGTTAGTTAAAAATAAGGGTAAAATTACTGGACTAACAACGGGGTTAAAAGATTTAGATTACGTTACAGAAGGTTTGCATCCTACGCAACTTATAATAATTGCAGCTCGTCCTGCTGTTGGTAAAACGGCATTTGCTTTAAATATTGCTGTTAATGCTGCTAAGACTACTAAGAAAAATATTGCTATTTTTTCATTAGAGATGCCTGCTGAACAATTGGTACTTCGTATGATAAGTTCGTTGGGACAAATAGATAATAAAAAATTGCAAACTGGTAGACTTGAAAATGAAGATTATCGTAGACTTAATGAAGCTATGGCTACTTTGGCTGATACGAATATATATTTTCATGATGCTGGTGGAATAACGGCTAGTGAAATTCAGGCTAAATGTAGAAGATTATCGGCACAAGGTGAGGGACTTGGCTTGGTTATTATTGACTATTTGCAGTTGATTGAATCATCTAATAGGTATGCTGGAGCAAGACAACAGGAAGTGTCTGAAATATCAAGAAAGTTAAAAACTATGGCATTAGAATTAGAGGTGCCCGTAATTGCTTTGTCGCAATTATCAAGAAGTGTTGAAAAAAGAGAAGAAAAAAAACCAGTTCTTAGTGATTTGAGAGAATCTGGTGCTATAGAGCAGGATGCTGATATAGTTGCTGCTCTTCATGCTTCAGAGGTGTCTTCTGATGTTCCTAACGATGATAGTATTCCTTCAGCTATACAGTTAATAATACTTAAACATCGTAATGGTCCTACGGCAGTTATTGATATGTTATTTAAGAAAAAAACTTCAACTTTTTTATCTCTTAAAAAGGATGGTGGAACTAGTGAAAAATAAATGGACTATAGGGCTAGTATTAATTACTATTGTTTTGTCTTTGTCTGTTATATTACTTGGTAATAACATTAAATTTATTAAGAATAATCCTAAGGAAGTTTATGCTGTTTATTTGGATGGTAAAAAGATAGGGGTTGTATCTTCTGTTGATGATTTTAATGGATATATAAATGAACAAGAGAATAAATTGAAAGAAAAATACAATGTAAATACTATATATACTCCTAAGGGAGTTGAGATTAAAAAGACAATTACTTATGATGATAAGATTGATTCTAATGAGAAAATATATAGAGACTTGGTAGATACTAAGAATTTTACTATAAAAGGTATAGAGGTAACTATTACTTATTCTAAGGAAGAAGAGAAAGATCCTTTAGTAATAAATGTGTTAAATAAAGATATATTTGATGATGCTATATTAAAGTTAATTAAGGCTTTTGTTAATGAGGAAGTTTATGATAAATTTATGTCATCTAGTCAGGAAGAAATTGTTGATGTTGGTGAAATTGTTGAAAGTATTTATATTAAAGAAAAAGTAACTTATAGGGAAGATTATATTTCAACAGATGAAGAGATATTTGTTAATGCAGATGATTTGACTAAATATTTATTATATGGTACTACTGAGGAACAAGATACTTATGTTGTTAAATATGGGGATACTATTGCTGATGTTGCTATGGCTAATAAACTTAATACTCAGGAATTTTTAATTGCTAATACAAGTTTCACTAGTGAAAATAATTTACTTTATGAGGGTCAAGTTGTTAATGTTGGGTTAATTAATCCTGTTTTGTCTATAGTGGTTGAAAAACATGGTGTTGCTCTTGAAGTTCATAAGTATGCTACGGATATTAAGTATGATAGTGATTTGGTTGTAGGTTACTCTTATGTTGAGCGAGATGGTGAAGATGGTCTTGATAAGGTTACTAGGAAATATCAATATATAAATGGTCAGTTAGCGGATGTTGCTTTGGTAGGTTCTATTGAAATTAAACCTTCTCTTAGTCAAATTTTAGTTAAAGGTGATAAATATATTCCTTATGTTGCTGATTTGTCATATTGGGCTTGGCCTACATCTAAGCCTTATACTATTTCTTCAGGTTATGGTTATAGATGGGGATTTTTTCATGATGCTATAGATATATATGTTGGTCATGGTTCTGCTATTTATGCTGCTAATAATGGAACTGTTGAGTCAGTTGGAACAGGATGTGTTGTTGGTAACTTAAATTGTAATGGTAAGGCTGGTAATAATGTTATAATTAATCATAATGTTAGAGGTTATTATACGGCATATATGCATATGGATAAAGTTTATGTTAGACCTGGTCAAACGGTATCTAGAGGTCAAAAAATAGGAACGATGGGTAATACGGGTAATGTTTATCCTATACCTGCTTATGGTTCTAATTCTGTAGCTGGTACACACTTACATTTTGGAGTATGGATAGGTAGTCCACCTTATGGAGGGGGGTATCACGTGAACCCTTATAGTTTATACTAATGAAAATAGAGGTTTTATCATCTGGTAGTAAAGGTAATACTACATATATAGAAACTGATAAATCTAAGATATTAATTGATGCAGGTAATAGTGCTAAATATATAGTTAGTAAATTAGAAAGTATTGGGGTATCTGCTGATAAGTTGGATGCTATACTACTTACACATACTCATTCTGATCATATTAATGGACTTAAAGTTTTACAGAAAAAAACTAGTGCTATTATTTATATGACAAAGCCTATGCATGATAATTTAGATTATATTATTAATTATAAGTTTATAGAAGAAGGTAGAATTACTATTAATGATTTAGTAATAGATGTTATAAGTACTAGTCATGATGCTAAGGGTTCTGTTGGCTATGTACTTAGTAATAATGGTAAATCTTTAGTATATATAACAGATACTGGATATATTAATAAAAAATATTTTGAATTGTTAGAGAATAAAGATGTATATATAATGGAAAGTAATCATGATGTTGAATTACTTAATAATGGTCCTTATCCTTTTGAACTTAGACAAAGAATTTTATCGGATAAGGGACATTTGTCTAATTATGATTCAGCTAAATATTTAACTAAATTTATAGGTGTTAGGACTAAGTATATATTTTTGGCACATTTATCTGAAGAAAATAATACTAAGGAATTAGCTTTAAATACATTAAAAGATAAACTTGTAAAAGAAAATAAAAGTGTGGATAATATTATCGTTGCAGAACAAAATAAAGAAACGGAGTTAATTATGATATAACTCTGTTTTTATCGTTAAATCAATCTAAAGTGCACAAATAAGTGCAATTTACTATAAAATGTGTATTTTCAATAGAAAGCGAACATTTTTCAATGGCTTATAACTATTTATTTTTGATAAATATGTTATATATACGACAAGGAAATTTTATTCCACGTCAAAAAGTGTAGATTTGGAGGCATTTTTAAAACTAAGTGCACATATCTACATTAAATTTTATTTTTTAATGTTAGGCAATTTATTTGTCAATTAGATATTTATAATGAACGCTTATAAATATCTTTTTATTTTTTTTGTTTTGAAATTACAGCACTTCTTTTTTTAAAATTCAACTCTGTTTTTATTAGTAATTTTTTTAAAATAGTTAGTAAAAAATATATTATTGTGTTATACTAAATATGGTGATATTTAATGGGTAGAGAAGTAGTGAGAAAGAAAAAGAAAAAAAGAAAGTTAAAGCTTAAAAGATTAGTTATTGTTTTAATTATATTTGTTTTACTATTGATAGGTTTAATTAAGATTATATCTAAAACAAAAGATGTATTAATTACTAATACTTATTATATAGCATCTAATACTAATAACGCTTTGTTATATTCATATGATGAAGAGAATGAGACTTTGAATGATGTTGATAAAATTGTTAGGGGTAGTGAGGTTACTTCAAATGATAAAATAAAAGTTATTGATGATTTAGAGTATTTAAAAATAAAGTATAATGATAATGAATACTATATTTTAAATAATAATGTTGTTAAGAATAAAAAAGATATTGTTTTAGAGAAAGAAAAGTATGTTAGAACTTCTGTTACGGTATATGAAAATAATGAAGATGCAAAGATTGAATCTTTTATTAAGAAGGGAAATAAGTTAGATATATTAGATTATGATAAGATAGATGATAATGGCTTTGTTAATATGTATAAAATAAAAAAAGATGATATATCAGGTTGGTTATATTCTAAGTATTTAGTTGATACTTTGGAAGAGGCTAAGGAAGTTTATAATGAAAATAGTGTATATGATACTCATAAAGATAGAAAATATTCTAGAGAATTATATGGTGGTATGGCTAGTTCATTAGATTATTATCCTTATGATAAACCTAGTTTTAAGGATAATAAGTTGTTGGAGAAAGCTAATGCAATATATTTAAATGGTAGTGTTATTAAGAATGTTGATACATATATTGATTTGGCTAAGAATACTGGTATTAATGCTATGGTTGTTGATATTAAGGATGGTGTTCTTGCTTATGAATCGAATGTGGCACGTGAATATTCTCCTACGGCGTATAAAAATGCTATAAATAGTTTTAGTGATTATCAAAATGCTATAAAGAAAATTAAAGATGCTGGTTTTTATGTTATAGGTAGGATTGTTGTATTTAATGATTCACATTATGGGAAAGATCATCCTGATGATTGTATTGTTTCTAGTTCTTCAAGTAGGTTGTGGCCATCAGCTTATAGTAGAGGGGCTTGGGAGTATAATGTTAATTTAGCACTTGAAGCTGCTAGAGAAATGAAATTTAATGAGATACAATTTGATTATGTTAGGTTTCCTGAAGATGCTTATAAGATGTCTACTTCTGGTGGTACTGATTTTAAAAATATATATGATGAGGAAAAGGCTGAAGCTATTCAAAACTTTTTGTTCTATGCTGCAGATCAAATACATAAGGCTAATGTTTATTTTTCGGTAGATGTTTTTGGAGAGTGTTCTAATACTTATGTTACTGCTTATGGTCAATATTGGCCTGCTATATCAAATATTGTTGATGTAATTAGTGCTATGCCATATACTGATCATTTTGATCATAATCCTGTTAGATGGAATAATCCATATCAAACAATGAATGATTGGGGTAAAACGGCTGCTGCAAGGCAAAAAGAAATTCCTACACCAGCTATTGCTAGAACATGGATTACGGCTTATGATACGCCGCATTGGAATCCTACCGTTGTTTATGATGCAAGTAAAATTGCTGATCAAATAAGAGGTCTTAATGATGCTGGGCTTAATGGTGGAGTAATGACTTGGAATGTTCGTAGTAGTGTTAATAAATATAATCAAATTAAATCGGCTTTTTCTAATGATTAGGAGGTAATAATGATTGAAATAAATAATATTAAATATGATATTGTTAAAAATTATAGAGATGCTTTTGATAAAGATGAATTTATTGAAAAGTGTACGGATTATTTTAGTGATTATGATTATATTGTAGGAGATATAGCATATGGTAAGCTTAGATTGAAGGGTTTCTATGATTCTAAGAATAAGAAAGTTAAAGATTTAAATAATTTTAAAAATTTAGATAGTTATTTAAAAAACAATTGTGCTGTTGATTGTAAATATTTTGTTTTAAAAAAGAGTAATAATGAAGGTTAAAATTAATGAAAATGAGTATATAGAATTACCTAAAGATGATGATCCTTTGTATGAAAGTGATGAAGAAAGAGAGGATTTAGAAGATACTTTAGAATTTTTATTGAGGGAATTAACTAATGAATAGGTTAAAGTTGTGTGATGATTTTTTGAAGAGTGCTGGTAGTATTGCCGAGGAGAAAGATATTAATGAAGATAATATTTACCACATGTTAATTAATTTAGGTGTTCCTTTGGAGTATCAAAGAATAGAGACTAGTCAGTTGTTTCATTATTGGATTTTACAATTTAAAGATATTGAAAATATAGATGTTTTTGTAGATGAAAATGTCAATTTGTAAACTGCCCAAATAGAACATTTGGAAACGTTGATCCAGTTAAAATGTATATTCCTTTAAAACCAGAATATTTATATCAGGGTGCTAACGAATTGTTTACTTTTATGGCTCGTGGGAATATAATTCATCAATTAAAAATAGGATCTCATATTAGATTTGATGATATTGTTATTTGAGTATATAGTATTTCTGATGCTGAGAAAATTCAAAATTTTATAGATAATAATAAAACTATTCAAGATGATTTATTACATTCTTCACCATTTGCTGTCTGTAGAAATGGTATAGCTTGTGCTATGGATGATAAGATGAGTTTTAACTTTTATCTTTCTAAATTTATTTATAATTATATAGAATAAAAAAAGAAAAGTAATTTGTTGTCTTCTGTTAGTATAGATGATTTTAGGGATATTTAAATGATTTTTATGTTAATACTTTTATTGAAGGTAATAATCATGATTTTCTTAATTCTTTGTGTTCTAATAAGGCTGTTAATATTGAACAGACATTAGAATTATTGTTAGTTTCATTAATGAAAATTGTACTTATCAAGATTTTATGAATCATTTTTTTAGTTGTAATGATGTCAATTATATAAATGGACTTATTAATGATATTTCTTTTATTAAAGAAAATGGTGAGAGAAGCAGTGTTGAAAATTTTGAAATGTTACTAGAAGAGTATGTTATGCAGATGTTTTGTTATAGTGATTGTTTATTAGAAGGTACATGTAATCAATTAATGGGTTATATTAGTGATAATAATGGTTTATCTATTACTAGAAAAAATAATATGAGAGAAAATGTTGTTAATAATTTATCACCTGTATTGATAAAAAAATTATTTCTTTAAGAAGTGGTGGTAGTTTAGCAAAGTATATAAAATATGTTTTAAATAAATATGATAAACAGAGTAAAGTTCTTTATGATGTTTCTCATGTTATACGAATGTATTTAATTAGTAAGGGATATAATAATATTGATAAACTTTATCAAGAATATGCTTATAATGTTTTAAATACTGATAAAAAAAGGAATTGACGGTTTAAAAAAGTCTTAAAATTACGTAAATTGTAATTTTAAGACTTTTTATATAGATTAATTAATTTAATTTTTTAACACTTATAAATTTTACTTGGTTTGATATATAGTTAGGGTTATTATAAGTTATATTTTTATCTGTAAGTTCTGTAGATAGATATTTTTTATTATCATCACTAAATACAGTTATGGTGTTTGGGGCTATTTCATTTAAAAGAATTGCTCCGATGGCGTAAGCACCACTAGATAGACCTACACCTAAGCCTAGTTCTTTAGATAATTTTCTACTCATATTTATAGCATCATCATCTTCAATTGAGAAAACGCCATCAATTAATTTTTGATCTACGATTGATGGAATAAAATCATCGGCTATACCACTTATTTTACTATGTCCTGATATTTTTTTTCCTGATAGTATAGGCATATTACTTGGTTCAACACAATACGTTTTAATGTTTTTGTTATATTCTTTTAATCTTTTGGCTATACCAGTAAATGTTCCACCAGAGCCTATTCCTGCTACAAAAGAATTGATGTTATTTCCTAGAGATTTTATTATTTCTTCTCCTGTTGTGTAATAGTGGGCATTTACATTATCTATATTTTCAAATTGCTTTGTTTCATAAGCATTATGTTCTTTAGCAAATTTTTGACTATTTCTGATTGCTATGTTAAAGGCATCGTGTTCATCATTATTTATATGTAGAATTGCTCCATAAAGTTCTAATAGTTTTTTTCTTTCTTCAGAAACGAATTCTGGCATGAATATATGAACTTCATGTCCTAGTAATGTACCTATGGCTGCAATACCTAATCCGAAGTTACCACTTGTTGCTTCAACAATAGGTTGATTTTCTTTTAGTTGGTTATTTTCTATGGCTTTTTTTATTATATAGTAAGCTGGTCTATCTTTAATACTTCCAGTTAGATTATAGCTTTCTAATTTGGCATAGAATTTTTTTAATTTATTTTTGTATATGTAAGTTATTTCTACTATCGGGGTATTTCCTATTGGTAATTCTTGTAATTTCATATTAATCCCTCTTATATATATTCTATAGTATTAATACGAATTATGTTATAAAAAATGTTAGAAAGTTAAAAAAGTTTACAGTTATGTGTAAAGATAATTTTATTGTTAAGGTTGTGTTCAACTTTATGACTGAATTTCAGATAGTTGTGTTATAATTATATTAGCCAAACTTTAAAAATTATAGAAAGGAAGTATCCTTAATCAGTTAGTCTCTCTATAATTTTAAGTTTGGCGATTTAAAAATGATTGGGACTAACTGATTAAGGATATTTTTTTATTATGAATATAAAAGAATTAATTAATGATTTAGATCCAGTAACAATTATCGAATTTAAAAATTACATAGTTGAGAATTTAATGACTTTTTGCTCAAACTCAAAAATAATTTCGAGTCATAGAAATAATATTTCTATTTATACATCATTTAGACTTAGGCACAAAATATTATTAGCACTTAATTCATTTGTTAAAAGTATTAAATTAAGTGGTAAGACGCAGTCAGACGAAAAGTATTTTCCAATTAATTTGAAAGGTACAAAGACAAAAATATGCCTAGATATTCTAAGAAAAGAACTTCAACATCTTCACCATACACAGGAATTAATCACCATATAATTTGTGTAATTTCAACTTTAGATGAATATGATAATCTAATATTACAAATAGCTGGTTTAGGAGATGTACAACAAATATGCTAAAAGAATGCATCGAATCAAGATTAAACAATGTTAAAACTATGACAACAGATAGTGCAAGTGCTTATCAAGAATTTTGTTCAAATTATAATATTGAACTTCAAGCAATACCATCAGGATTTCACAGCATAAATTTTTAATATTGCCGAGATAAATGGAATACATTCTCAATTAGAAAGTTGGCTTAGTAAATTTAGAGGAGTATCAATAAGACATTTACAAGAATATTTAGATTTGTTTGTTTATATTTTTACAATGAAAAAAAGATTCAAATTAAATAGATTAAAAAATGAGTCTTATCGCAACATTATTTTAAATAATAACTATATTAAGTCATATGATATATTTTCAATTGAAATACCAATTGATTTAAATATAGCATATGGCGAATATAAAAATCAGTCATTATGTTGAACACAACCTATTTAATAAAAAAGGCCTTAACTTTGACCCTTCAATATTATCTTAAAAAATTAACTACAACACTTCCAACACCACAATCAAGATCTATCTTATTCATTCCATTACCAATAATACTATTATTATTTATATTCTTGCCATCAACACTTACTGAACCTAAACCTTTTGAAATATCAATTTGATATTCCACAGCATCACCCAATAGATTTATAATAGCTTCTCCAACACCATGATCAATATCACTATTACCTAGTATTGTTGCTGTAATAGAAAATCTACCAATCCCCATATCTAATTCTAAATTATTAATATCACTATTTTTAATAACCGTCTCTCCTGCCCCACCATCAATTGAAGCACTATTAAATACCATCAAATTATCAATATTAACACTTCCTGCTCCCAAATTTAAATTTAAATTTCTAACAGAAAGCTTATCTACATCTATCTTACCAGCTCCACTATCTATCTCTACATCATCCAAAGTCATATCACTAGGTATATATATAACCAATTTAGAATTATCACTATTAAACAAACTATGTTTCTTTTCAGTAACTTTAATCTTTTTCCCATCTTGTTTACAATCTATATACTTATTATCAGTATCAATTTTAAAAGTATCACCAACTTTAATTAATATATTACTACTAGTAACAGAAACATCTAAAACATTTATATTATCTTCCGTCCCCACTAACTCCAATACATCTTCTAAAACTTCAGAATCATTACCATTGAAAATATTCCCAACCAAAGATAAACCAAAAGAAATACCAGAAATAATAAAAAATATTAAAAACATAGCCAAAGCAATTGCAAAATATTTAATTATTTTTTGAAATTCACTCACTTAACTTCAACTCCCCCAAAGATAGAAGTAGCATTAATATATAAAGTATTCTCAGCATCTTTATTTTTATTCTTTATATCATTAGAAACTCCACCAAAAATTGGTGTAGAATTAATAACTACTTTTACTCTTTCGGGAACAAATATTGTAATACCACCAAAAATTGCACTTGAATTAATCACTACATCTCCATTAATAATAGCATCTCTTAAATCACATTCTATTCCACCAAAAACAGCAGTTAAATTACATCCTTCAAACTTTTCTTTGGAATAATTAACTTTTTGTTCACCAAAAGTAGTACAATATTCCTTCATTCCCTTCTTATTAATAACCTTATTATTCTTATTCTTAAAAACATCTTTAAATATAAAAGATAATCCTATCATTATTAAAATAAAAGGTAACATTAATTTCCATATTAAATCAAAATCTATAATATTTTGACATCCAAGTAATAAACAAATACCAATAATTAAACCAATAATATTTCCACTTTTATCTTTATTTTTAAACAAATCAATAAAACAAGGAACAATAATAAATAACGTCCACCATCCATCAAAAAAAATATTAATATCAGCTATATCTAAAGCATTAAGACCAAAAATAATTCCTATTAAAATCAACACTAAACCCCATAATATATTACTTAATTTCATAATTTCCTCCTATATCAATTCACTTTTCTTTGGCATAATAATAGCTGCTACAATATAAGCCAAAATTCCTGTACCAACGCAAAAAACTAAAAGAACCCATAACAATCTAACAATTGTAGCATCTATATTAAAGTATTCAGCAATTCCCCCACATACTCCACATAGTTTTTTTCCATTTTCTATCTTATATAAACGTTTTGCCATATTTCACCCTTCTTTCCCTAAAAAATATTCATTAAATACACTATTATTATATATCTTGTTACAACAAAAGTATATATTTTTTTCAAAATAAAGAAGAAATTAATTGAAATTTCTCCTTTTTATTTACAAAAACATAATCTATTTTTTCTTAATAGGAAATTGTATCTCCGTCAAATAATCATCCACATTATCTTTATTCCAACAACCATCTATATAACATTCCAAATCCCTTATTTTATCTTACTTTCCACAACACTGTTTGTATTTTTTACCACTGCCACATGGACATTGCATTAGGAATTTTGAGAGCTTTTCTGAGCACTTGGCTCGTTAATTCGACACTTGGTATCTTCCGGGAGCACTTTGTAGCACTCGGCAAACCTAGCAGAACTTATCTAAAAACTTATCTAAAAAAATTTAATTTTAATTTTTTACAATTTTTAAATAATTATTTTTTATACCCAATATAAATGGCATGTCCGCACATATCAATAATAGATTGTTCTTCTGATGTTCTTTCTATTAAGCTAATAACTTTATCAAACATTTCCTTTTCTTTTATACCATAAAGTGAATCTTCTTTTTCATATCCGAAACCACGAATTGATCTAATCATTATTTTATCAAATCCATTCTGTGAAAATAATTTTTCAATTTCTTTTGTTGATGGATAATATCCCTCTTGGAAGCCTTTATCAGATGAATTATTAAATTTACCGGACTCAAATACTTCCGATAGATTATTTATATCAACTTGTTCTGGATGTCTATAGTATCTATCCAATATTGCAATACTTCCAGACAAATATGGGATAAAACTAGCAAATACTTTCCCACCAGGTTTCAATACCCTATTAATTTCAGAAACACATTGTTGTCTTTCTGACTCTTCAAGTAAATGATAAAGTGGTCCAAATAATAATACAACATCAAATTGATTGTCATTATAAATGCTAAGATTAGTTGCATTAATAACATCACATGATATTAAATTTTCAGCTGTTTCTTCTTCTTTTTGAATCTTTGCTTGGTTTATCAAATCATTTGATAAATCGGATAAATATACTTTATACCCTTTATTTGCAAGTGGAAAAGAATAAACTCCAGCTCCACCACCTAAATCCAAAATAACTCCTTTTTCCGGTAAATTATTTTCTAATATTTTCATTGTCATATCATATTCTAATTTTCCACTATTATCATTTTGTAATCTATTTTTTTCATCAAAACTCTTATAATAATTTTGAACTTTATCAAAATTTGTCATGTTATCAACTCCTATATTAATTATATCATATCATAAGTGTTTTTTCTTTTTAAAGGAATGTATTCTAATAATTTTTCTCCAAACAAGGTAATATGAAATCTTTCAATATTCAATGCATTAACTGTACCCAATGTACTATGATAATATAATTGTAAAACCCCTAATCTATCAAGTTTTATAAATGATCGTACATAATATGCCCAGTTCATTGTTTTTTCTCCATTTTCATTTATTCCTTTGTCTAATATCATATATTCCATTTCACCAACATTTACATTATAAAATTTTGAAAAATCTTTCCAAAAAATTGTTTTATTTCCAATTCTTATATCCCTATCAGAGAATCTGAAATCAAGTTTTTTAATACCTTTTGTTTTTGAATTGTATTCTCTAATTTCTTCATTTTCATTTTTTCGTTCTTCCACACGATTTCTTTTGGTCATCTCACTAGATATGTAGTATCTTTTTTCCCCATATTTCATAAAAGTTTTAATCATTTTTAATAATAACAAATCATTTTTATTTAAATCAGACAATATTTCACAAAGATCTTCATTTGCAGAATTAGTATCATTCGTTATTAAATCAATCCATATTGAAATATATATATCAACAGTATCTGGAATGCAATTCAATAATATATTACTTAAATTATTTCTTACAACATACATATTATGCTCTGTTAAATTTGTAATTTTTTCTTTAAATTCTTCAATATTAATTTTCTTATTATTTAATTGTTTCTCTATTTTATTAATTCTCTTAACTATATCATCAGTGCAAACATATTTATTTATTTGTTTTATCACAAATGTAATTATAGTTAATCCTGCAAAGGCAGGATGTATAAGTGACAAAACATTAGCTGTTGAATCTATTCCGTCAATTACTGCAACACCATTATCATTTCTTTTAGTCAAGAATATCACCACATTTCTTCTATATAAACTATACCATATTTCTACTATATTATTTTTACTATTACTACTTTTGAGTAATAAATTACAATTTAGATAATTTTTAGATAAGTTTTGTATTGAATTTGAAATTGATACCTTAATATGTGTTTTACCCTTATTTTATAAGGGCCTGTGCAATTTTAATAACTTATCTAAAACTTATCTAGGACAGTGAACATGTCAGTTTTTGCCTAAATATTGTAATTATAGAAAAACCCACAATCCCTTATTTTATGCGGGTTTGCAAGCTTATTTACCACAACATTGCTTATATTTCTTACCAGAGCCACATGCTCATGCTCTTTTAGTATATATAGTATTATTGTTACTATCGTTATTATTGTTATTTGAAAGCAAAAGTGGTTTGGTAACATTTGGTACATATAGTATTTATGTTACTATTGTTACTATGGTTATTTCATTTTTTGGAAACAAAATGGAAACATTGTTTTCATTCGTTTACTGAAATAATTTTATCATCTATTTAATAGTATTATAATAATATTTCTATTTTTTATGTTCTATAAAATAATCATAATTACCAAAATATTCTTTAATTTGTTTATCTGATATATATAATACTTTAGTCGCTAATTTGTTGATAAAATATCTATCATGAGATACGAAAAGTACTGTTCCTTCATATGTTTTAAGTGCTTCTTCTAAAGTTTCTTTTGTTGAAATATCAATGTGATTTGTAGGTTCATCTAAAATTATAAAATTACAATGATCTTGTATTAAAGCAAATAATTTTAATCTAACTTTTTCTCCACCCGATAATTTAGATATCTTTTTAAATACATTTTCACCATAAAATTGAAATTTACTTAATGCACTTCTTAAGTGTGATTCTTCTCCCTCAAAATATTTTCTAGCAAAATCTAAAATAGTTAAATCACTGTTAAAATTTATTTGTTGAGGTATATAACCAATTTTAACATTACTTCCAAACTTTATATTTTCACATGAATTATCAATTATTCTTTTTAATAAAGTGGATTTACCACACCCATTACTTCCTATAATACATATTTTATCCTTATAATTAATTTTTAAATTAATATTTTTTATCAATTCTTTAGTTTCTATAAATAAATCATAATTAGTTATTGTTAGAACGTCCTTACCAGACCTTTTATCGATTCCAAAATTGATTGGTAATTCTTTTTTTATAATTGGTTTATCTATTTTTTCTAGTCTTTCTAATCTTTTCCTAATGTTTTCAGCTCGTTTATAAAATGGTTCTCCACCTGGATATGCTAATCTACCGAATTCTTCCAATTGTTTTATTTTCTTTTTTAAAGCCATTATTAATTTTTGCTGATCCTTATATTCTTTAAATTCAAGTTCTACTCGATCACTATTTTCTTTTAAAAATTTAGTGTAGTTACAGTGAAAAACTATAGTTTTGCCATTTTCTATTAGAATTGTTTTATTGGTTACCCTATCAAGAAAGTATCTATCATGAGAAACTATTATTATAGTACCCTTATACTTATTTAAAAAATCTTCTAACCATTCTATTGTATCTATATCTAAATGATTTGTTGGCTCATCTAATAGTAATATATCAGGTTTCTTAACAATTATAGATGCTAAAACAACTCTTTTTTGCTCCCCGCCAGATAAATCTTCAAATGTACTATTCAATAAATGACTTATATTAAGTCCATGTGTTACCTTATCAATTAGAGTATTTATTTCATATCCACCCATATTTATAAACTTTTCTTGTATATTTAAATATTTATTAATAACATTTATGTTTCCAGGTTCATTAACCATTTTAACTTCATATGTTTTTAGTTTTTGCTCATAATCAAGTATTTCTTTAAAACCTTCAGATATTATATCTTTAACTACTTTATTATTATAATTATTTTCTGGTTGCTGGTTCAAATAACCTATTTTAGCACCTTTTCTTATTGCCAAACTTCCACTATCGATACTTTCTATAGAATTAATAATATCAAGTACCGTTGTTTTTCCACAACCATTTTCACCAATGATAGACACTCTATCACCTGTTTTTATTTCAATATTTAATCCATCTAATATATTTTTAAATCCAAAAGATTTTTTTACATTATTTAAACTTATTTCTATCATAATCTATTTCTCCTTTAATTCAAATAAAAAACCAAACAGACGTAACCACATCCATTTGGCGGATGCAGGCACGACAAAAACTGTCATACCTGCTAATAGATTTTTTATTACCAGGTATGACTATGCTAAAACATACATGATTGTGCGTTCAAAATAATTTAACATAATCATCTCTCCTCGATTAGTATTTTATATTATTAATTAAAGAAAGTCAAACTTTTGACTCATTATAAACAAAAAAAGTTCTAATTAAAGAACTTTTAAAAATTGTTTCCATTTAGAATTTCCTTATTTTACAGGGATTTCCAGCTGTTTTGGAAACATTTCCATTTTTTATGGAAACAAAATGGAAACATTTTGGCTTTTTTTACAATTTTTTGATTTTTCCAAATTCTCGCAAGCCCTTATTTTATGGGCTATTTACCACAGCATTGTTTATATTTTTTCCCGCTTCCACAAGGCTTTTTGTATTGGGGCTTTTGAGAGCTTCCGAGAGCACCCGAGAAACCTAGCAGAAGGTATCTAAAAAGGTATCTAAAATTTAAAAATGGCTCTTTTTCGAGAAAAATTTGTACGGCTTATCTATGCATGCCTGTTGGCTCAGTTTTCTCCTCTTGATTTGCATAGGAATTAAGTATAATTTCTAATTCATCTATACTTTTTTCTTGTAATCTTTTTTTAACCATGTTCATTGTATCAATTCTTTGACTTACATCTTCTAATGGTATATGAGAAAATTCACCTGCATCAGCCATTCTTCCTATTATATCATTTATTAATGAGTCATTATTTTGATATTCTTGTTGAGCTTGCTGATTATGTGATTGATTTCTTATCATATTCTTTTCATCTTGAGTAACTGTAATTTGATGAATCTCGCCAGATTCAAAACGAACTTCATAAGTTGAATCTGGATAACCAGTAACACTTATTATCTCTGAAACTTTTCCTAAATTAGAATTTTTTGTTTCAATGAAACTAATTAAATTTTTTTCAAAGTCGTCATAATTTGAAGTAGATGTTTTTTTTATTTCTGGCATTTGAATCTCTTTATCAGATTGTTGTTGAACTGGTTGTAGTGGTGATTCTGGTGTTAAAGGTGATTGAACTTCTGGAATAACTTCTTGTTTTTTACTACCATTTATGAATTCTTGCAACTCTTCATTACTATAACCTGAAAATTGTTCACTTAAATTTTTTATTTGTAATTGACTCAAATGATAATCTTCTGGAACCATTAAATCTTTTCTTATAGCCTTACCAATTAATTCATCTCTAGTAGCTTTAGCTTCTTGTCTTGCTTTTTCTTCTGCTTCCTTTTGCTTTATTGAATCAGCTACTTGTTCATAAGTCATACCTTGATATTCTTGTGGTATAGTTTTATTACCTAGATCATATGCAGTATATAAACTACGATTGCTCTTAAGCCTTTCATTTTCAGAACTGTGGATTAAATTATAAATATCTTCTTGTTCTTTTTCGATTGCTCTTTGCTGTTGCCTTTCTTTTACCATTTCTTGATATCTTTGGTAATAACTTTCATATACTGGCAATGCTCCTTGATAAAGTTTTAGATTATCAGATACTTTACTAAATCTTTCTTTTAAATCAGATATTTGATTTGCATTTCTCAAAAGATTTCTTACTTGCTCTTTACTTTGTTGAAATTGTTGATACTCCTCTGGATACCTTTCAGCAATTTGTTTTGAGAAATATGATCCAAGTGTTTCCATAGAAATTGTTCTTAATCTTTTTTCTATTTCTAATCTTTCATTTTCGATTCTGTTAATTTCTTGTTGCAAATTAATTAGTTCAATTTCTCTTTGTTGTCTTTCTCTTTCTCTTGCAAGTTCATCTTCCATTCTTTGTTGATCTATTTCCTGTTTTTGTCTTCTTAAATCAGCCATATTCTTTTCATGCAATTCATTTTCTTTTTCTATATCTGCTTTAATTTCCTCAATTTGTTTTGCGTAAGGATTAGAATATTGTCTTGATTCTTCATATGAAATAATTCTATCAGGATCAATTCCAAAAGAAGCTGCTTGATTAACATTTCTATTTACATATGCTGCATTTTCTCTTGCATTATTATTATACATTTTAAGTATATCATTTAACTCTTTAATTTTCTCGTAATATCTATCCTCTTCTAATCTTATTTTTTCATCTATATCCATAAACATACCTCACTTATAATACAATTATACCATAATTTTGTCTCTTTTTTCTATTTTTTTATTTTCGATGTTCAATGTCATTTTGGCACTGGACACATTTTCATCTTTTTTTTATTATAAAAATCTCTAAAATTCCTTATAAATAAAGGAAATGTTGCAATTTTTAGTCGTACAAAAATTTTGTGTTTTAACCCCATTTTTGGGTATCTAGATACCTTTTAGATACTCAGCGGAAGGTATCCAAAAAGGTACCTAAAAATAATTTTAATATTTTGAGGCATCAAAAAAGCCTTATTTTACAAGATTTTTACTATCTTCCACAACAATTTTTGTACTTCTTCCCCGATCCACAAGAACTATTTTTTCTAGTATTTATAGTATTTATTATATTATCATAACTATTGTTATTTCTTTATTTACTAGACTAATAACAGTTTTTATTTATGGTATTATTGGTACTATTAGTATTATCTTTTTTTGTGATTTACAAACAAATTACAAACATTGTTTGCATTTGCTTAATCACATTATATAATAATAAACATTAATAGTAAAATGTACAAAATATAAATTTGCAGTTTTGTTATAAAACAATGTGGTTCATCTACATTTAACTAATATTATTATACACTTTTTTCAAAGAAAAAACAATGCTATACCTCGTATTTGATTATTTTATTTATAACATCAGAATTCATAACATTGTCAAAAATAACAGTTGCTTCTTTTCTCGAATCATTAGTGCTTGATATGTAATAGTTTTCAGTAGTTTCAACATTATTGTGTCCTAATATATCAGCAACATCTCGTAATTCTGTTCCATTCTTTAATATCGTCGTAGCATAACTTCCTCTTAAATCGTAAAATCTACATTTTGTTATTCCTAATTCATTATGTATAATTTTAAAAGGATAATTTATTAAATCAGTTCCAACATAAGTTCCATCTTCCTTAACAAAAACTAAATCAATTTTTTGGGAGTTTATATCACTTAAACTACTTTTAACAATTCTTTGTTCAATTTTTTTACCATACTCGTTTACAACATCCTCTATATGATAATAATTATAATTTAAACTGCTTATTTTTTTTATATAGTCTTGCCTTTTCTTAAAATTTATTAGAGCATTACTTAAAGTTTCACTCATATATATTTTTCTTTTACCTTTGAAAGTTTTTGTTGTGCCTATATACCATCTACCTTTTATATCTTTTGGCTTATCATAGATACTATGTTTAACATCAATTATTTTATTCTCAAAATCAATATCATCCCAAGTTAATGCAAATACTTCTCCTGTTCTCATACCGGTAAAACAAGATGTTAAAAAGGCACAAGTAAATGGACTATTATCTTTAAATCTTTCAAGTATTCTTTCTATTTCTTCCTTTGAATATAAATGCTTAATATCTTCTTCATATTTATCCATCTTTGGTAATCTTAATTGTATAGCAGGATCATATTTTATAAGACCATATTTAGTACAAGCATCACGAAAAGATCCTTTTACTACTTTTAATATATTTTTAAAATATGATCTTGAAAAATCATACTCCTCACATAAATTACTTATATATGTATTTAGTCCAACACTTGTTATAGTTGAAAGCTTATACATTCCAATTTTCGGCTTTATATATTTATTTATTAGTGATTTATAAGATTGTATTGTATTATATTTAAGATTAACCTTACAATAATTTTCTAACCAATAATCTAAATAATCACTATAAGATATATTACATTCCTTAAAAGGTACACCAGCAGTTTTATATTCATTATATGCTTTATTACCTGCCTCAATAGCTTCTGACTTAGTTCTAAATCCTGATTTGTTTATATATTTTCTTTTACCATTAACAGGTGCAATAGCAAACTGATATTGATATACCTTCCCTCTTTTTTGTATATAGACATTACCCATTTATTACTTGATTTTTATAGATAAATCCAAATTATCAACATTTGATAAATTAGAAAAATCTTTTCCCTCATTTTCTTTTAAAAAGTTTTCTAATGAAGTTTTTAATACTTTAACACTACCCAACTTAATAGCTGGTAAGTATCCTTTTTCTATCAAACTATAAACATAATTAGGGCTAGTATGTAATATTTTTGCAACTTCTTTAACACTATAAATTAACATATTTTCCATTTTAAGCTCCCTTAATTTTTCTTCTTATTTTTTTAATTTTAACTTTTAAATCTTTTTTAACATAAGGCATATCAAGTAATTTAGTTTCATTAACAATATAATCTAATTGTTCCATTACTCCTTTTTTATCTTTACCATCTAAATCAAAGACATATTTTTTTATTACTATAACCTTATATCTTTCCATTATTTACCTTTACTAACATTTCTTTGTTATTGATTTCAATTACATAATAGTATTTAGTAATATTATTTATATCAATATCCTTTAAATCAGAGTTAAATAACTCCCTTGCTTTACTCATTGCTTCTTTCTTATTTTTAGCACTTACTACTATTTCATTTTCACTTACTTTTTTAAATTTTATATTATATTCTTTTTCTTTCATTTTTATCTTTCCTTTCTTATTTATGTATTAGAATTATACTCACTCCCCTAATACAGGGACTTAACAAACGACTAATTGCTAATTAGTTCCATAGGAATTTCACCTCTCTGTGGTTCTCACAGAGTTGCACCCATTGATTGAGTCTGTAGCTGTGCAAAAGTATCATTATACTCATTACTTGTTATCGCAGTATTAAGAGCAACTTAATATTTATAGTCAAGTATTTACCGACAAGCGTACTTACTAATGTGCTAACCGTTTCCAGTTATAATGAGAATGTATTTGTTAAGTGATTAACCAAATTGTCAAAGATCAGTTTGCTTCAAAAAATGAAACAAGTGAGAAAAGATAATATTTATCCCTCTCACTTGTTTGGCACTTTATGAGCATTTT
>OJAM01000189.1_pt1 | contig 30006 bp, 18 predicted proteins | sample 1589071 | NCBI WGS metagenome assembly OJAM01 (sample SAMN03283243) | human gut metagenome | biome: human-associated habitat; material: feces | host: Homo sapiens | place: Peru | collected 2012
TTTGTTTGAAAAGTTTTACCGGACAGCAATAAATTGAAATCTAATGCCGATTTGGGTTAAAAAAGGTTGTCGATGGGGCTTAGAGCACGCTTTGGAACGTGAAGCAGTTGGTAAAGATGGTGGCCAGGTCCTTAGGCTCCTCGCGGAAGATTCCGAAGAGGGCCGATCCCGATCCACTCATGGCGGCATACACGGCGCCCATGTCGTAGAGCTTCTGCTTGATCTCTCCGAGCACGGGGTGCATGCGGAAGACAGGTTCCTCAAAGTCGTTCACCAGCTCGTGGCGCCACGTTTCGATGGGTTGCCTAACAATGTCGCGGCAGCATTTTGCGGGTTTCTTGGAAACGATCTGGCTGTAGGCGTCGCGTGTGGAAACAGCCACGTCGGGCTTCACGATGGCAATGTAATAGCCGTCGAGGTTGCCTTTCGGTCCGTCGGCAGGCTGTAGCACCTCACCGCGCCCCGTGGCAAACGACGGCTCGGCGGTGATGAAGAACGCACAGTCGGATCCCAACTGGGCGGCGTAGCGCTCCATCTCGGCATTGCCCATGTTGAGGCGGAAACGCTCGTCGAGCAGACGAATCATGAAGGCGCAGTCGGACGAGCCACCGCCAAGACCAGCCTGCGAGGGGATGCGCTTATGCAGGTGGGCGTGGATGGGCGGCAGGGTGAAGTCGGCGGCCAACAGTTCGTAGGCGCGCACCACAAGGTTCTTGCGCTCATCGCAGTCGACCTGTGTGCCCGTCACCTTGAGGTCGCAGGGCGAGTCGTGTGGGAAAAGCGGATCCATCAGTTTTATCTCCAGCGCGTCGGTGAGTGGCACGGGATAGAAAACAGTCTCCAAATCGTGGTAACCATCGGGGCGGTCAGCGGTGATGTTGAGGCCGAGGTTAATCTTTGCACAAGGAAATGTGAGCATGGTAGTATGGTGTTTACTTGTCGATGTTGATTATCTTGTATTTCTTAGAGCCCAGACTGATCTTCTCAGCCCAGTCGATGGTGTGTGTGTGCCGTGCTGCTTGTCGATGCGCTTCAGCAGTGCGGCAAGCGCCACAAGGATGGTTTTCATCATCATTGGGAATGTTTTTAGTGTCGTTGTAATTGCAAAAATAACGTTTTTTGATGAAAAATAATCCTCTTGTCCTCACTTTTTGGCCTGTTTTCCGTAAAAAAGAAGCGACAAGGAGCAGCCAATGGAGCTACTAACGCACAATGAAGAGCTATTCCGTTTCAATCTTATGGAATAAATGAAGTTAAGTGTAGCAAAACAAGGGCGAAACGAAATAAAAGCAGTATTTTTGCAATCGCAAATCAACATTTATCATCATGAAAAAGAAAATGCTATTCATGAGCCTGGCGCTATGCGCTTCGAGCGCCTTCGCACAGACCGCCCCTTCGTCGGGCATCGACCCTAAGAACCTCGACACCAGTGTTCGTCCCGGTAACGACTTCTACCATTATGCTGCCGGAGGATGGCTGAAGAGTCACCCGCTCGACGCTGAGCACACCAGCAATGGCGCGTTCACCGATCTCTTTGAACTCAATCAGAAACGCATACAGGACATCATTTTGCAATATGCTTCGGCCCAGCAGACCCAAGGTTCGCTCGGACAGAAGATAGGTTCGCTCTACAACCTGATGATGGACTCTGCGCGCATGAACCGCGAGGGGTACGCTCCCATCAAGCCCACGCTGGCCAAGATTGGTGCCATCAAGAACCGCAAGGAGTATCAGCTGGTCATGGCGCAGCTCGACCGCAATGGTGAGGGTACCATGATGTTTGGCGTAGGCGTAGGCGCCGACCAGAAAAATGCGGAGTGGAACATCGTTGGAGTGAGTCAGGGCGGACTCGGATTGGACACCCGCGACTACTATCTTTCCGACGATGCGCAGAACAAGCGCATCCTTGAAGCTTACAAGGCTTATCTGAAGAAACTCTTCCTCATGACGGGCAACGACGAGGCTGCTGCCGAGAAGAAGATGCAGGCCGTTATCAATATTGAAACGCGCATCGCCAAGGCCAGCTACGACCGCGTGAAGTTGCGCGACATTGAGGCCAACTACCATAAGATGACGTATGCCCAACTCATCAACGACTTCCCCGGAATTGACTGGGGCAATGTGTTCTTGGCCAGCGGATTCCCCGCCTTCGACTATGTGGACGTAGGCCAGCCTGAGCCTATCCATGAGGTGGAGAAGATCCTGGCGGAGGCTTCGCTCGACGATCTTAAGAGCTACGCTGAGGCCAAGGTCATTGGCGGCGCTACGTCGGTGTTGGGCGATGAGTTCCGTAAGGTGTCGTTCGAACTGAGCAGCGTCATGACAGGTGTCAAGGAAGACCGTCCGCGTTGGAAACGTGCCGTGGGACTGGTGAGCGGCACTCTGGGCGAGGCCATCGGCAAGCTCTATGTGGAGAAGTATTTCCCCGAGTCGAGCAAGAAGCGCATGCTTGAGCTTGTGCACAACTTGCAGACGGCGCTCGGACAGCGTATCGACGGACTGGCTTGGATGAGCTCGACCACAAAGGCGCAGGCAAAGGATAAGCTGTCGAACTTTATCATTAAGATTGGATACCCTGATAAGTGGAAGGATTACAGTGGGTTGCAGGTGGTCGACAGCCTGTCGCTCTATGAAAACATGAGTCGCATCAGTCGCTGGATGACCGACGACTACATTGCGCGCACCGTGAACAAGCGTGTCGATAAGGCTGAGTGGGGAATGACTCCTCAGACCATCAATGCATACTATGATCCGACTTCCAATGAAATCTGTTTCCCTGCTGCCATACTCCAGCCGCCGTTCTTCAATCCTGATGCTGACGATGCTGTGAACTATGGTGCAATCGGCGTGGTTATCGGACATGAAATGTCTCACGGTTTCGATGACCAGGGACGTCTTTTCGACAAGAACGGAAACAAGGTGAACTGGTGGACTGCAGAGGATGCAGCCAAATTCGACGAAAAGGCAAATGTGCTTGTCTCCCAGTTTGACGAGGTGGAAATCCTTCCTGGTCTCAAGGCAGACGGCAGACTTACCGTAGGCGAGAACATCGGCGACCACGGCGGACTCAGCATTGCATATTCCGCTATGGAAAAAGCGATTCAGAAAAACCGCCCGGGCCTCATCGACGGCTTCACTCCTGAGCAGCGTTTCTACCTTTCATACGGTATCGTGTGGGCAACCAACATCAGAGACGCTGAGAAAGAGAGACTTACGAAACTCGATGTGCATTCTCTCGCAGAGAACAGGGTCAATGTCTCACTTCGCAACTTCCAGACATTCTTCGATGCATTCGGAATCAAGGAAGGCGACCCTATGTACAGGCCTGAGAGCGAACGTGTACATATCTGGTAGTGAACGCTTCCGGATTCATATCACGGAAACTTAAGTTTCAAGGAAAGATCGCGGTGGCTACTACGGCCATCGCCTCTTTCGTCATAATTATTTCTGTAGCAGTCTCTTCCGGTTTCCGGAAGGAACTTCGCAGCGGAATCGCATCAATATCCGGAGATATCAGACTGACGTCTCCGGATTTGAATTATGTCAATGAATCTTCACCGGTCCGCTCGGACGCCTCGTATATCCCGTCCATAGACTCGCTCGAAGGCGTGGCCTCCATTGTCCCTGCAGTTTACAGGGCCGGTATCGTCAAGACAGATGAAAATATCCACGGAGTCCTTTTCAAGGGGGTGCCGGACGGGGGAGACAGCCTTTCCGCCAGCATTCCTCAGAGGCTTTCAGCTATTTTGGGAGTCAATGCAGGTGACGACCTTACTGCATATTTCATTGGTGAAAAGGTCAAGGCGAGGAAGTTTCACATCAAGTCTGTATATGAGGACGTGCTCGGCAGTGACGACAAACTGCTGATAATCACCGGTCTTTCGGATATGCAGAGACTGAACGGCTGGAGTCCTGACGAAGTGTCTGCGATTGAGATCAGACTCGAAGACAAATACCGTGATCCTGTCTTGCTGAGGGAAATGACTCAGGAAGTGGGGGCGAGAGTGCTTTTCAACACGCCTGAAGATGAAGATACCGTGGTCGCGTCGTCGGCCCTGAACATGTATCCTGAAATCTTCTCCTGGATAGAGCTGATCGACTTCAATGTGTATTTCGTCCTGATACTGATGATCCTGGTGGCAGGGGTCAATATGATTTCTTCGCTTCTGATAATGCTTTTCCGCAACATTTCCGCTATCGGAACACTCAAGTCAGTCGGAATGACGGACCGCTCCATCGCAGCAGTTTTCCTTAAAGTGGCATCCTCTGCAGTCATCAGGGGTATGGTCATAGGAAATGTCGTGGCTCTGCTGTTCTGTCTTGTGCAGGGCACCACTCATCTGATAAGTCTTAATCCTGAAAACTATTTCGTGTCCTTTGTGCCTGTCCACATTGACATAGTCCTCGTGCTGGTGGCGGACATCATTTCTTATCTGGCGATGATGCTGTTTCTGCTGCTGCCGTGTCTTTTCGTGTCGGGCGTGGATCCGGCGAAGACGGTCCGTGCCCAGTAGTTCCCGGGCCAAATGAGGATTTCGTTCCGGAAATCGCTGCGAATGTCCGGCTCAGGTCAGTGAGCTTTTTCACATAGTTTATGGTTTCGTAACCCTGGAATTTTCCGAGCTTTACAGTGTCCGCTTCCAGGATGGAGTCTTCTCTCATGTCCGGAATCACGGCCACTATGTCTTCCCATCTGCTGTGAGGCGCCCCTATGGATGCCGCATAGTTCATACAGTCCTTTATCCTGCCTTCCCCTGCATTGTATGCCGCAAGTGTAAACTTCATAAGCTCCTGCCTGTCAGAAGTATATGGCCGGAACATGTTCTGAAGATGCTTGAGATAGGTGACGGCGGTCCTGATGCTGACTTCCGGGTCCAGGAGATTGTCCGCCTGGAATCTGTCGGCAGTACGCGGCATCAGCTGCATAAGGCCTACGGCTCCTCTTCGCGACTGGGCTTCGATGTGGAACTGGGACTCCTGCCAGATGAGTGCGGTCAGCATTGTCCTGTCCCAGCCGAGTTCTGCCGAGTATTTCCTGATGAGGTCATCGTAAGGGCTCAATGTCCTGTAGGTCCATCCCTTCCTCAGTCGTCGGTAAGGTTCGTATCCCGGTGAGAACCGTCCCTTGATGATCTTATGCTCGTCTGTGATGTTGAATGTCGAGAGCCAATGGTTCACTTCATAATGTTCTGGGCGCAGCCGTCCGTGCACCAGCCATGAACTGCTGTCCGCAAGCGGGATTGACGCGAAAACGCTCTGGTCGAAAATCAGCGAGTCGTCAAACGGCATCACCACTATGTCCACGGCTCCGTTCTTGAGTGAGTCGATATACTCTTTACCTCCTAGCATGATGTCGGTATTCTTGCCCAGCTGCCAGGCGAAAAGCTGAAGCATTTCGTAGTTGTATCCGACCGCATATCTCATTGACGGAGAATTCTTTATGCCTATCACGCAGCGAAGCGTGTCCTTTTCGAAAGACTCGCGTCTGCTGGTTGTCCTTTGCAACAGGGGAACCCCCACCATCACTATGACGGTAGGAATGAGATATTTCAGAACAACTTTGAGTTTCTTGGATATCTTCATAGTTTCAGTGTTGTTGTTTTCAGGAAATGTCCCTCACGGTCAGTTCCTAAAATGTATTTTGTGTGGCGCTTCTTCCTGAACCGCCTCCGAATCCTCCTCCGAATCCGCCGAGTCCTCCTCCTAACCCGCCAGAAGAGCCTGAGCCCTCTGAATTTGATGATCCGCCGCCTAATGAACTGCCTCCGCTTACCGCCTTGTTCTTGGAAGGCTGTATATAGAATGGCCAGTAGATGCCGATCTTGAATGCCCTCTGTGGCCTTATGTAGCCGTGTGCGCTGAAGTAGTCCGCGCTGTCCAGAGGCCAGCCCATATTGACATTGATCACCTTGACGAATATGCAGGCCCTCTTCCACTGGATGTTCACGAAAGCATCTATATAAGGGCAGTTGCCGTATTTTTCGACTTTCTGGTTGTAGAACATGCCGAGCGCAGGGCTGTATCCCGGCTCGTACCACTTGGTGGTGTAGGTGACATTGGCACCTATCTGCATCTGCATCACTTTCTTCACGACATTGAACTGCCAGTACCACCGCGCATTGACAGCGACCATAGGAAGCGGAATGACATCGTCATTCGAAGATATCTGGAACAATGCCCTGTTGTCGAAGTGCAGACCCTTCAGTTTGAAGTTCTTGGTTACCCCTATCTTCAATACGCTGATGGCGTCGGTGCATTGTCTTGCCATCGCCATGCCGTCGTAATATACGTGGTTCTTCAACAGAGACCAGCCGGCTGACACGTCGAAGTTCCAATGCGGAATCGAGAACGAGCCTGTGAGCCTGGTGTCGGAAATCTTCGAGAAATCATTGTCCCATTTGTAATGGTTCGAATAATAGTGCTGCTGATAGTAGTCAGGCTCGTCGAGCGTCGTCTCGAAATGTATGTTGAATGACATCGGACTCTTCTTGTAGCGCCTGAAAGGGTAGATGTTGAATCCCATATTGGCATTGATTCCGAAGTCGTTGATTTCCTTTCCCGCGAAGGTGTAGAAACCGTCGGCGTCCCAGTGGAAATAGTTCTTGAACTGGCCTTTGACGCCGCCGTACAGATATGCTGAGTTCCACACCACGTTTCCGCCCTTCTTCTTGAGGTAACTGTCGGGGGTGAACATATAGTAGTTCAGCAACTTGTCTCCGATACCGGCGTTTATGGACGATACGATGGCGTCGTCAGCCCACGGCTGGAGTTTTATGAACACTTTGTTCTCGAATTTCATGACTCTCAGGGAGTCAGCGGATTCCAAAGGATTCAGGTAGAACTTTCCGTTGTACAGGTCACGTGCGTTCGTGTCATCAGCATTGATTTTGTCCTTGTATATCTTGCGGTATGTGGAGTATTCGCTCGAATGTCCGATAAATGCTGTCGTGAGGTCGGTGTCCAGCGTGTCTTTCGCCGAAGCCTCCGCGCGCTCGTCCGCCTTGGCCTGAAGCAGCTCCTCCATCCTGATGATGGCGATGCTGTCTCCGGTAGCCATCACGCTGTCCCTGTACATCTGTTCCTTTTTGAGGACCTTCTTTTCCTGCAGCTTGCGGATGAATGTGAACGGAATCCTGTATGTCTGGTCGAGGAATACGGTGTTCTTCTTTATCAATGTCGAGGCGTCCTTCAGCCTCACGTCGATTTCCCTGGAGCCGACCGTGGTGTCCCTGATCCAGAAATTGTCCACGATTCCGCCGTTCTCGCCCTTGTCCATCTTGTTGTAGATGTAGCCGGCGTGGGCAAGGTATTTCTTGCCTGTGAAGTTCGTGGAAGCGGCAAATGTCCTGTTGTCCACCCTTTCGTTTTCGAGCATGCCGTTCGCTCCGAACCTGTCGTATTCCAATGTGAAGTTCCATGACGGCAGGATATTCTGCGTCGTCATTATGTGGAGATTGTTCTCCGCCCTCTCCTCATTTGCGAACAATGTTCCCCAGTATGCAAGTTCCGTATATGGGGTCTTGGTATTGTAGAAAGGAAGGGAGTACGGGTTGTAGCTGTAACATTCATACGGTGTGTAGAACGTCACGCCCTCCGCGCTCTTTCTCTTGAAGAAGTCGTAATACTGTGTGGCAGAGCCGACTATGCCGAGATATGAGACGTTTACATCTTCGCGGTAGAACGGATAGTCGTTGAACCTGTAGTTGTAGGACGTGTCCAGCTTCTGAAGGTGTACGTCATTGAAGTAACTTCCTTTGTTCCAGGTCAATATCCTCTTGTAGTACAATGAATCAGGCACCGCGAACGTCTCCAGGATTCTCGGAGTGTTCTCCCTGATGCTGTCCCTTATGGCGAGCAGGCTGTCCTTGGCATTCAGGATGCTGTCTATCATCACCTGGCGTGCCTTCATCTTCTGCTCGAAGTCGTATTTCTTGCGGGCTGCCTTGTCGAGCGAGGCATACCATTCATTGAACTTGCGTATCGCCGTTTCCGTGGAATCTATCTTGTACAGGGAGTCCAGTTTCGGCCAATCGATGCTGTCGCCGGCATTTTTCAGGGAGTCTCTGACGATTACGTGAGTGAGGGAGTCCTTGATGGCGACATAGTACTTGTATCTGAACGGGTCTGTAAAGCGCAATGAATCAGGAACTTTCATCGTGTCTCTTGCCGTGATGACGACTTCGTTCGAGTCGCCGGACGTCAGTTCGAATGACATGGAGTCCTCACGGGCCCGTTCATATTCTGACCTGAACTTGGTGAAGATGTTGTTGCTGTATATGACGGTGTCACGGGATGCCTCAGCTCCGCGTGAAGCCATTGCTCTTGAAAAATCGGATGCGAAACTCTGTACGGCAACTATTCCGACAACCAATGCCGGAAACCATATCTTGGATATTGCGGATAATACTCGTTTCATATATGTCACAAGATTTGCATAGATCCTGCCATGCCGGCGGAATTGCGCATCATCTTGCAAATGTAGTGATTTTTTCGCTATTCCTCATTTTTTGCATTGTCGAATGCTTTGACGATCTTGGTGACCAGCGGGTGACGCACGATGTCTTCATTGGTGAAGAATATGGTGCCGACCCCGTTGAGGTCTTTCAGCAGTGAAATGCCACGGAGGAGTCCGGAGTCTTCCTTTTTCGGAAGGTCCACCTGGCTGGCGTCGCCTGTGACAATGAATTTGGCATTTGTGCCCATTCTGGTAAGGAACATTTTCAGCTGGCCGAGGTTGGTGTTCTGCGCCTCATCCAGGATTACGCAGGCCTTGTCCAGCGTGCGGCCTCTCATGTATGCCAATGGCGCTATCTGTATGGTCCCGTCAGTCATGAACTCCTGCAGTTTCTTGACCGGAATCATGTCTCCGAGCGCATCGTAAAGCGGCTGAAGGTACGGATCCAGCTTGTCTTTCAGGTCTCCGGGCAGGAATCCGAGTCTCTCGCCGGCCTCCACCGCAGGACGGGTGAGGATGATCCGCTTGATCTCCCTGTTTTTCAATGCCCTGACTGCCAATGCTATGGCTATGTATGTTTTTCCGGTTCCGGCAGGGCCCACCGCGAAAGTGAGGTCATTGAGGAAATAGGATTTGACCATCTCCTGTTGTCTCTGGTTTCTGGCTCTGATGGGCTTGCCGTCAGTTCCGTGCACGATTACCGCATCCCCGTTCAGCGTAAAACTGTCCGGAGAAGTCTCGCCGTCGAAGATGTCCTCCACATCGAATTTGGTGAGGTTCATCTTGTGCTTCCTCCTCTCTATGAGTTCTTCGAGCTTGTTCCCGAACTGCTCAATCTGTGCCGGCGAGCCGTCCAGTATTATCTGATTTCCACGCGCCGCCACCTTCAGTCCGGGAAAATAAGAACAGAATTCTTCCAATATCTTGTTCCCTGCCCCATATATCTCGATCGGGTCGATTGCCTCCAATGTTATGACATTCTTCATTGTCTCTTCAATATTCTATATTCTTTATATTCTTTGCAAATTTACAGCATTATCCCGTCACTTGAAAATAAATATATTGAAGACCCGACCTGTCTTGTCCCTGTTCCGTCACATTCCCCTCCCTTCCCGTGATAATGTGGCACACGGATAGGTGTCAATGAGTTAGCTTATGTTTGTGAAAAATGTTGATAACTTTTCCGGTCGAGATGCTTTGATAAGGAGAAGGGATTTTATAATTTTGTAGGTCCAGTCCGGAATGTCCGGAGAGAACTTTTTAGTTTTGATTTTTTCTAAACAAACTACATGCCTGGCTGTCAGACGTTTGCCTTTAAAATGGTAAACTTTCTGGTAAAAACGGCATTGCAGGCGTTTAGAATGGCATAAATCGACGTGTTATTATGGATGTTTACAAGACAAACGGCTCCTACGAGGAGTATGACAGAGAAAAACTTATCAAAGGTATTCATGAAGCTTACAAGACAGCAGGAGAGGTTTGCCCGGAAGCAGTGGTGATTTCCATTGTCGATAACCTGTATATCTACGACAAGATAGCCAGCAAGGAGATCCGTCGTCAGGTGGAAGAGTCACTGATGTCCATTAACAAGAAGGTGGCGCTCGCGTACATCGAGAAATTCGATGCCGGAATGGACTTGCGCAAGAAACGCGACTTCATCCGTGACTACATCAAGGCCTCGAACGCGGCTACCGGCTCCAAGTTCGATGCCAATGCCAATGTCACCCGCAAGAATATCGTGACCCTCGGTCAGGAACTCTACAAGGAAAACAACATCAAGCAGAACCGCTATATCATGAAGGACAAGATCAAGGCGATGTACAGCAGGCGTCTTGCCGAACAATATATCGAAGACCTTGAGAGCCATGTCCTCTACAAACATGACGAGAGCGGTACACCGGGATATCCGTATTGTGTGGCCATCACGATGTATCCGTTCCTCGAGAGCGGACTGAGGGAACTCGGAGGCGTTTCCGTTGCTCCGACCGACCTCAAATCATTCTGCGGCGAGTTCATCAACCTCGTTTATTCGATTTCATCGCAGTTCATGGGTGCGGTCGCAACTCCTGAATTCCTGATGTATTTCGACTATTTCATCAGAAAAGACTACGGCGAGAACTATCTTGAGCGCCTGGATGAAGTAGTGGAGAACAATGTAAAGCAGCGCACGCTCGTAAAAGTCATTGACAATTATTTCCAGCAGGTCGTGCACTCGATGAATATGCCTGCCGGCAACCGCGGCTATCAGACCGTTTTCTGGAACATCGGCTATTTCGACCAGCCATACTTCAAGGGCGTGTTCGGCGATTTCCGCTTCCCGGACGGAACGGCACCGAAATGGGAGACATTGTCCTGGCTCCAGAAACATTTCATGAACTGGTTCAATGAAGAGAGGAACAATTATATCCTCACATTCCCTGTCGAGACAATGGCGCTTCTGACTGACGGCGGTGATGATTATGCGGACAAGGAATATGCTGATTTCACAGCGGAAATGTGGTCTAAAGGTCACAGTTTCTTCTGCTACATCTCCAACAGCCCGGACAGCCTCTCAAGCTGTTGTCGCCTCCGTAACTCATTGAAGGACTTGGACAATACCGATGAGGAGCACAACCATACGACACACCAGTACTCGATGGGTACAGCATCGGTGGCCACAGGTTCAAAATCCGTGATGACCATTAACCTGAACCGTCTTATCCAGATCGCGACAAGGAAGTTCTTCAGAGAGACACAAGGCGTGGAACTGCCTGACGGCCAGCCGATTCCTAAGATATTGAAATACGACAGACATGAGCTGTACAAATGCATTGACGAGGAAATCAGCGAAATGACCTCCCGCGTGCACAAATATCAGACTGCCTTCAATGAGATTATCCTCGATTTCCTCAAGGCCGACATGCTCGACGTCTATAAGGCCGGCTTCATCGATATGCGCAAGCAGTATCTGACCATCGGAGTCAATGGATTGACCGACGCTGCCGAGTTCCTCGGATTGACGATATCCCCTAACGAGGAGTACAAGGAGTTCGTGAACACGATCCTTGAGACCATCAATATCTCCAACCGCAAGGACAAGACCCGCGACACCATGTTCAACACCGAGTTCGTCCCGGGAGAGAACCTTTCCGGAAAGAACTACAAATGGGACAAGAAGGACGGCTTCTTCGTGTCGCCTGAGCACAATATGTACAGCTCGTACTTCTACAATCCTGAGGATGACAAGCTTTCGATGATCGACAAGTTCAAGCTCCACGGAGAGGACTATGTGAAGTATCTGGACGGCGGTTCGGCCCTGCACATGAACATAGCAGAGCACCTCAGCAAGGAGCAGTACAGGCAGCTGCTCAATGTCGCAGCCCACTATGGCACGAACTATTTCACATTCAACTGCCGCAACACCGTCTGCAACGACTGCGGCTACATCAGCAAGGATACATTGACAGTCTGCCCTAAATGCGGCAGCCGGAATCTGGACTACCTTACCCGTGTCATCGGTTATCTGAAACGCGTTTCGTCATTCAGCGAGATGCGTCAGGAAGAGGCGAACCACCGTTTCTATGCCGGGGAGGAAGGTCAATGCTGAAGTACGTTCCGCAGATGACCAGCGTCGTGATGGAGGAAATACCCGATAGAGTGACGTTGGCAGTGGACATTTCGAACTGTACGGGACTTTGTGAGGGATGCCATTCACCGTTTCTGCGCGGCGACGTCGGCGAGGAACTTACTCCGGAGGTCGTGGACAGGCTGATAGGCGACAATTTCGGCGTGAACTGCTTTCTCCTGCTCGGGGAGGGCAATGACCGCAAGGCACTGACGGATATCGCATCGTATGTGAAGCGTGCGCATCCGTCTCTCGAGTTGGCCTTGTATTCCGGCAGGGAGACGGTCGAGGATGACATCTTCGACATTTTCGATTACGTGAAGGTAGGGCCTTACCGCCCGTCGTGCGGCCCGCTGAACAGCCGTACTACCAACCAGAGGCTGTATAAAGTGAAGCACGGCAGCACCCTCACAGACGGAAAATCCTACACCCTCGAAGACATCACCTCCCGTTTCTGGCACAAAGGCATTGACCCGTCAGCGCATTGAGTACATTGACATAAATCCTATCTGAAATCATGGCACTGGAAATCGAAAGAAAGTTCAAGGTGGCAGGGGAGTTCAAGTCCCTTGCGAAGTCGTCGTCTCATATCTGCCAGGGCTATCTGTGCGCTGATGGCGTCAGAACCGTGCGTGTCAGGCTGCGTGACGACAAGGGCTACCTTACGATCAAGGGAAAGAGCGATGCGGCTGGCCTGAGCAGATTCGAGTGGGAAAAGGAAATCAGCGCGGACGATGCGCGTGAACTGCTGAAATTGTGTCATCCCGGAGCCATCGACAAAACAAGGTATCTTGTGGATTATCAGGGCCATACGTTCGAGGTGGATGAGTTCTACGGAGACAATGAGGGCCTGCTCATGGCTGAAGTGGAACTGAAAAGCCAGGACGAACCATTTGAAAGGCCATCCTGGCTTGGGGAAGAGGTCACGGGCGACAGACGCTATTACAATGCGGCATTGACCCGTAACCCTTATAAGAACTGGAAGTGATTACTGCAGCCTGAAAAGCTGGGCCTGCTTGTAATCCTCTGATTCCGGTGCGAACACTCCGAATTTCTTTCCGCCCGTGAAGAATCCTATGCCGCCTATTCTGCCCGTAGGCTCACCTGAGATCTTGAATTCATGTGAAGAGATCAGGACTGTTCCGTCAGTTACGGTGATGCCCCAGAAGAAGTTGGACTGAGTTACAACATTACCGTACCAGAATTTTCCTACATAGCTGACGGCCTCTGATACATTGCCCGGAGCTTTCAGATATGGCTTTGAACCAAGACCGCTCATCTTGATGGCATATCTTCCTGTAAATGAGTCAGTTCCGTCCTCGAGCGTTACTGAATAATTCATGATTTCGTCCGTCTTCTCAATGCAGCCTTCCGCATCACAATTTATGGTCTTGCATTCGAGATACCCGTCACTATCGCTGTTGATGGCCACATAATAACTGCTTTCGGTTTTTTCGGAAACGATCAGATATGTGCCACCTGCCACTATCTGGGACTGCTCAGTCACTTTCACGAATTTCTGCTCCGCAGGCGCAAGCGGCTCGGAAAGCTGGACGTTTATCCTGTAAAGACCTCTGTCAGAGGCGGTAAGGTCCATTGCGCCGTCACTGAGCGTATATGTGTTCTTGTCGGTGGTGATTTCCAGGCGGACACCTGTGTAGGAGTCCTTTGCCAGGACCAGATATGCATATTTGAAGTCTTTCAGCAGCGGCGTGTCCGGAAATGTGGCTGAAACGGTATTGGATGTGCCCGTAAACTTGTAGCCTTTCTCGTAAGACGTAGAAACTGAGTATGTTCCAATGCATTTTCCGTCGGTGGTAAGCGTGATCCCGGAAAGTTTCTCCTTCGAGTGTCCTACAGTATCGACAGATACGCGCAAGACAGCTGCAAGAGGAGTGAAATCCACATCGATTTCCGCAGCCTTGTCGTCCGGAACATTTGCCAGAGCTACCATCGGAAGCAGTTTCCCGTCGAATTCAGCTGTGCTGTTCGCGTCAATGACGGTGCTCATCGGAATCTCAATGCTTGAGGCGCCCTCTGTCGCAGAACCGCCCCAGACTGCGAGGAACTTGTCTTTTGAAGTGGCCTGAGCCGAAATGGTAGCCTTGAACTTGTTGGCCTTCACGGTAGCTAGCCCGAATCCCGAGCCGAGACCTGCCGCGTCACTTGTGATGTAGGAAACCTGGTCGCTCTCTTTCCATACAAGATGGGAAACATCGCCCTCGTAGGCAATGCCCGTTTTTGTCAATGTAGTGGAGACCGTAATCTCACGCGTTTCGATGGAGGCGCCTTTTTCATTGACCTCTTTCTGGCAGGCGCAAAGACTCAGCGCAGCTGCCGCCAAATAATATATCTTTCTCATTTTCAATGTCTTTTGGATTATTTGCCCCAAGGGTCAATGTCTTCGTCGCCCCAGTTGTCCGTCTTTACGTCACTGTAACTCTCAGGATCTTTTTCGAACACTTTGGTCGTGGCCTCGTCGAATGCCAGTGAACTGTAATTTGCCCCCGGCCTTATATATATGGTCTTCAACAGCGGGCACTCGGTCGCGAACAGGAAGTTCATCTTCTCATTGCCGCTGAAATCGAGTGTGGAAACGCTGGTCCTTCTGCAGTCCACATAGCGGAGCGCCGTGCAGCCGTAGAATGAAACATAGGCGAGGTCGGCATTGTCAGAAATGTGGAGCTCGTCGATGGCCACGCATCCGCGCAGGTCGAGACGCTTCAGTTTGTTGTTCTGGAACTCGCATACGCTCACCTTGTCCAATCCTTTGACTTTCAGTTCGGCCAGCTGGTTCTTGCTGAGTAGAACCTCTTCGAGAGCCTTGCATGAAGTCAGGTCCAGGCTTGAAATCGCATTGTCGGAAGCGTCAAGTGTACCGAGTTTGGAAAGTCCGTTGACCTTCAACTCCTTGATAGCGTTCTCCTTGCAGTCGAGGAAGTACATTTCCGTCGCGCATGGAGTCACGTCCAGAGAAGTGAGGCTGTTGGTGTAGATGGCGAGGCTTCCGAGTGACTTGCATGAGCTGAGGTCCACGGAGGTCAGCTTGTTGTTGTAGAGGTACAGTTTCGTAAGCGCTGAGCATCCTGCCAAGTTGACGGATGTCAGGCTGTTGTTCTCAGCCTTCAGTATCGTGAGTGCCTTGCAGGGAGATACATCCAGGGATGTCAGTTTGTTCTCCTGAAGGTTCAGTTCCGTAAGTTTCGAGTTTGCGGAAAGGTCAATGTCTGTGAGCCCGCCTGTGAAACCGAGGTTCAGTTTTACCAGGTTCACATTGTTCCTGACATCGACGGCGGTAATGCCTGTCTCGTATAGATTGAGCTCTGTCAATGCGCTGCAGCTGCTGACGTCAATGGACTTGAGTCCTGTGTTCCTGTACGCGATGAGCTGGACGAGCTTGTTGCAGCCTGAGACGTTCAGGCCTGTAAGATTTGCTTCCCAGGCTCCGAGATAGGTCAGTTCAGGGCAATGGCTGAAGTCCACGGCAGAGTTGAAATTGTTGCTGCGGATGTGGACTGCCTTGAGCTTCGGGCATTTGGAAAGGTCAATGCTCTGGAGCTGGTTCATCGACATATTGATCTCCTCGAGTTCAGGACTGTCCTTGAGACTGAGGGTAGTGATGGCATTGTCCTGAAGGCTGACTTTCTTCAGTGCCGCACAGCCAGTCAGATCCACTTCTGCCAATGTGAAGACCATCTTGCTCTGCTCGTTGTAGCCGTAGTTGTCGTTCGCTACAAGCGTTTCCAGGGCGCTGCACCCGCTCAGGTCCAGTCTGCTGTAGAAGTTGTGGTCAGCATTGACGGTCTTGAGGTTCTTCAGCCCGCTCAGGTCCAGGATTCCGTCAATGGAGTTGTACCTGCAGTTCAGGGTGGTCAATCCCGTCATATATTTGATGCCTTCGAGAGAGGTTATCTCCCTCTCCTGGCAGTCGATTTCAGTGATTGCGGCCGCTTCTTCCTTGGAAATCTTTCCGTCCCCGTCAGTGTCGAAATTCTCCACACAATATGATTTGAACTTCTCGTCGGCGAAATAGACATGCTTGCTTTCCGCTGCATTACGCGAGTACTGGAGAATGGTGAACAGCTGTTTGTCCGCGCCGCAGATGATGCTGAATACGGCTGTCCTGTCCTTGTCCATATCGGTATTCTCCGGAATGGAAAGTTCCACGAAAGTTTCTCCTCCCGCTCCGTGCGTAGGTGTCACGGAATACCAGCGCTTGTCCGCTTCGAGTCCGTTCTCGTCCTGGACCATCCAGATTCCGTCTGCTGTGAAGAAAATGTTTTGGGTGGTGGCTTCAGCCTCGAATGTGAGGTTGAATTCCTGGTCCTGGCTGAAGGTCAGGCTGCTTTTCTTTCCGGATGACTCAGATTTCTTGCATCCGCCCAAGAAAACGACACCGACTGCTGCCAGAAGGCATAGAAGATGATTTTTCATAATCGGCTTCATAAATGATAGTTTTTGGTTTTTATGTCGAAGTACAAATATATGATTTTTTTCGACTTCTGCACCATATATTTTCACTATATTTGCCAAATTGAATATAACAAAATGAACTATGATTACATTTGGGTACAAAAATAAATTCAGCGGCGTATTGCGTGCATTGGCCGCTATTGCAATAGGTCTGGTTATGGTATGCAGCACCGAAGCCACGACCAATGTGGTAAAGATAATTGCGGCATTCCTGTTCGCGACCGGACTGATATCATTTGTCTATGGTTTTGCCCACAGAAAGGAGGGGGTGTTGAACCTGATGGTGATCAATGCAGGAGTCGATATAGTAATAGGTGTTCTCCTGTTCGTCTTCCCTGCGCCGATAGCCAGTATAATCGTCACATTGATCGGAATAGTCATATTCATTTTCGGACTGATACAGATTTTTGCGCTCGCGGGCACAGCCTCACTGCTGGGCTCAGGCATATTTTCGTTCATACTCTCAGGCGTGGCCCTTGTAGGTGCTGCCATATTGATATTCAATCCGTTCACCGAACGGGTGATGAGCATTCTCGCCGGCATATTCCTGATCTGCTATGGCGTCAATGACCTGATTTCCACCTACCGTGTCAGCAAGGCGCAGAAAGAGTACGAGATCCATTTCAGCTCGACCGAGAGTCAGGACCAGTCCGACATGGACGGATTCGGGGATGTGAAGGATGTGGATTATAAGAAAATCGACGAACAGTAGGTCTGCAGCCGGATAGAAATCCACGTGAAGAAAGTATATAGGATTATAGGTATAGTCAATGATTCCCCAGGATACTGTAAATAAGATTCTGGACTCGGCGCAGATAGTGGATGTGATAAAGGATTTCGTCTCGCTCAAGAGACGGGGTGCCAATTACATCGCCTGCTGCCCGTTCCACAACGAGAAGACACCGTCTTTCTATGTCTCTCCGTCAAAAGGCATCTACAAATGCTTCGGCTGCGGAAAGTCAGGATCGGCTGTGGGCTTCGTCATGGAACACGAGGGAATGACTTATGTGGAAGCGCTCAAGTATCTGGCGAGGAAATACGGCATTGAGGTAAAGGAAAAAGAGGAGACTCCGGAAGAGATAGCGCAGAGGCAGAGGAGCGAGAGCCTGTATCTGGTGATGGATTTCGCGCAGCAGTTCTTCAAGGACAGTCTGAAGACTCCTGAGGGACGTTCCATCGGATATGAATATTTCAGAAGCAGAGGCCTGGAGGATGCCACGATAGACAAGTTCGGGCTCGGCTGGTCTCCGAAAGACGGTTCTGCACTGTCCCGGACGGCATTGGCCAAAGGCTATAAACCTGAATTCCTTACAGCAGTGGGCGTGAGCATCCGGCGCAATGACGGCTCCCTCATCGACAAGTTCTATGACCGCGTGATGTTTCCGGTGCATTCGGTAAGCGGCAGGGTCATTGCTTTCGGCGGAAGGACATTGATTTCCGATTACAAGAAAGCCAATATCGGAAAATACATAAATTCCCCGGAAACGGAGATTTATGACAAGAGCAGCTCTCTCTACGGAATTTATTTCGCGAAAAGCGAGATATCCAGACAGGACAAATGTTATCTGGTTGAGGGCTATCTGGATGTGCTCTCGATGCACCAGCTCGGAATCTCCAATGTGGTGGCTTCCAGCGGTACTTCATTGACAGTCAATCAGATTCGTCTCATCAAGAAGTTTACCGACAACATAACCATCATGTATGACGGTGATGCGGCCGGAATCCATGCGGCCCTGCGCGGCATTGGACTTATCCTGAAGGAGGGGCTCAATGTCAAGGTCGTGTTGATCCCTGACGGGGATGATCCGGATTCGTATGCGAGAAAGCACACGCTTGACGAGGTCAAGGATTTCATTGACAAGAATGAGCAGGACTTCATCGCATATAAGACTGCATTGCTGAAAAGCCAGGCGGGGAACGATCCGCTGAAGATAGCTGAACTCATAAACGACATTGCCGATACGATAGCATTGATTCCGGACAAGATCAAGCAGGCGGTTTATGCGCAGAATTCGGCGCAAGAGTTCAATATCGACGAGCAGATGATTTTCTCGCGGATTTCCGAGACAACGCGCAGAATGCTCGAGGATGAACGGAAGGAGGCTGAGAGGGAAAGGCGTCGGGTGGAAGCGGCTGCAGGCAGTCAGTCGGGTACGGACGTCCAGAGTGGAGCAGCGCCGCAGGGTGATGCCGGAGTTCCTGGCGGAGGCAATGCGGGGGAGGCAGGTGGTGACAGCGGATCTGATGCGGCTGATGTCCCGGGGAGTGCAGGCTCTTCTGGTGCCGCAGGCGGTTCAGGAAGGAGAACAGGACTTGAGGCCCCGATGATGGAACCTTCGGAAAAGGACCTTCTGTGCCTGATACTCAAATACGGTCAGAATTACCTGGAGTTCGAATCTGATTCTGAATACTATGACTCGGAAGAGAAATGCACGGTGGCGGACTTTATCCGTGATGCAATCGAGGACAACCCGTTCCAGAATACTATATACAAGAGGGTTTACGATATGTATTTCGACATGTATGACAGCGAACTGCCGCAGGATACTATCGTGAAAAGATTGTTGGACGGCCCGGACCGCGTGTCGTCAGGAATAGTAGCGGACCTGATTGAATACAAATATCAGCTTTCCGTGAAGAATTTTGTAAATTCGCTGACTGCAGTGCCGTCATTCCTCGTGCTCAATGTACCGAATGCCATTATGGTATATAACTCAAGCCTGGTGAAGACGCAGGAAGAGGAGATTGCTTCCAAGTTGAGGGAATTGTCGCGGGTGGAACAGACGGAGGAAGTGATGAAAGAGCAGGACGCGCTTCTTGTGAAGATGCAGAAGGTGGCGGAACTCCGTAAGAAAATCGCTGAACGTCTCGGCAGGGTGCTGTAGAGCTTGGGGATAATAGACAAATAATTAAAATTCAATATATTATGGACAACAAATTCAAGAGAACGCTTGTGACTTGCGCGCTTCCGTATGCCAACGGACCAGTGCATATCGGTCATCTTGCCGGAGTGTATGTCCCGGCTGATATCTATGTGAGATATCTGAGAATGCGTGGCGAAGATGTCCTTTATGTGTGCGGAAGTGACGAGCATGGAGTGCCTATCACCATTGCCGCTAAACGTCAGGGATGTTCACCTCAGGACATTGTGGACAAATATCATAAGATAATCAAGGATTCATTCTCCGGTCTGGGCATCAACTTCGATATCTATTCCAGGACATCATCCAAGGTCCACGAGAAGAACGCATCGGAGTTCTTCCGCAAACTTTATGATGAAGACAAATTCATCACCAAGGAGTCGGAGCAGTTCTTCGATCCGGAAGCCAAGACCTTCCTTGCAGACCGCTATATTACAGGAACTTGCCCTAAATGCGGCAACCCGAATGCCTATGGCGACCAGTGCGAGAAATGCGGCAGCACCCTCAGCCCGGAAGAGCTGATCTACCCGAAATCCACACTTAGCGGCAGCAAGCCTATAAAGGTGATGACCAAGCACTGGTATCTGCCTCTGGACCAGTATGAGCCGTGGCTCCGCGAGTGGATTCTCGAGCAGCACAAGGAGTGGAAGACCAATGTCTATGGTCAATGCAAGTCCTGGCTGGATGCTCATCTTCAGCCACGTGCCGTGAGCCGTGACCTGGACTGGGGCGTTCCGGTGCCTGTCGATGGAGCGGAAGGTAAGGTGCTCTACGTATGGTTCGACGCGCCTATCGGCTACATCTCCAACACTCAGGAACTGCTTCCGAAGAGTTGGGAGAAATGGTGGAAGTCCCAGGAAACCAAGCTGGTGCACTTTATCGGAAAGGACAATATCGTCTTCCATTGCATCGTGTTCCCGTCAATGCTGAAAGCTTATGGTGACGGCTACATCCTCCCGGACAATGTCCCTGCCAATGAGTTCCTCAATCTCGAGGGCGACAAGATATCTACATCCAAGAACTGGGCTGTATGGGCTCACGAATATCTGGAGGAATTCCCTGGAAAACAGGATGTCATGAGATATGTGCTTACTGCCAATGCTCCTGAGACCAAGGACAATGATTTCAGTTGGAAGGAGTTCCAGCAGCGCAACAACAGCGAGCTCGTGGCCATTTTCGGAAACTTCGTGAACAGGGCCGTTGTCCTGACCCACAAGTATTTCGATGGCAAGGTTCCTGCTGCGGGAGAGCTGCTTGACATTGACAAGGAAACATTGGCACAGGTGCCGTTGCTCAAGGAATCATTGGCGAACAACATTGAGACTTATCATTTCCGCGAAGCGCTGAAGGATGCGATGTCCATCGCCCGTCTCGGAAACAAGTATATCTCTGATACTGAGCCGTGGAAGGTGGCGAAGACGGATATGGCGCGTACTGCGACGATTCTGAATGTCAGCCTCCAGATCTGTGCTGACCTCGCTATCGCATTCGAGCCGTTCACGCCGTTTGCTGCCGAGAAGCTTCGCAAGATGCTGGATGTCAGCTTCTGTGCAGGCGTGGACCACAGGCATGGCGAGCAGGAGACCGTCAATACATACAAGGAAGGTGAAGGTGCTGCTCTTCATACCGTTTCGGCTCCGGAAGGTGCTGATGTGAAGGAAGTTGCGGCTGCATGTCCTTGTCAGGGTGTATGCCTCGGATGGGATGTCCTGGGAAATGACAATCTGCTTCCTGAAGGTCATCAGCTCGGTGCTGCAGAATTGCTTTTCGCCAAGATTGAAGATGACGCCATCAAGGTTCAGACAGACCGTCTTGATGTCATCCGTGCTGCACGTGAGGCTGCCGAAAAAGCTGCTGCAGCAAATCAGGTGGCTCCGCAGAAGGATGAAGTGGAGTTCGATGACTTCGGAAAGATGGATATCCGTACTGCCACTGTCTTGGAGGCGGTCAAGGTTCCTAAATCTGACAAGTTGCTGAAGCTCACCATAGATACGGGCATTGACAAGAGAGTCATCGTGTCCGGTATCGCCAAGTTCTACACTCCGGAGGAGATGGTAGGCAAACAGATCTGCATCCTCGCGAACCTGAAGCCGCGTACGATTTTCGGCATCGAGTCCAAGGGTATGATTCTGATGGCGCGCCAGGGTGACGGCAAGATGCGTTTCATCACGCCTGCCGAGACCTTGCACAACGGCGCCGAAATCGGTTAGGCGCATCGCGTTAGTTGCTGAATATCAGTATTTTAGCCACTTTCAGAGTTGTGAAAACAGCAACTCTGAAAGTGGCTAAATGTTTGATTATCAATGGTTTACGTGGTGAGCCTGTTGTAATGCCACGTCCACCTGGACATCTACCTGGATATGTATCTGGATATCTATCTGAATATACACCTGAATATACATCTGGACGTCTACCTGAATATACACCTGAATATACACCTGGACATCCACCTGAACATCCACCTGAACGTCCACCTGCACCTCTACCTCACCTTACCTCCACCTCACCTCACCTCGCCGCTAACCGCTTCTCGACCTCCGCTTCACTACCTCGCTCCTCAGTCCGTCAACGCAATCAGAGTCCAGTCGCTGGTCTTGCCCTCCTCATCTACCGTGAACTTGCGCTCGTAGAAACAGTCGAGAGTTACAGGGAATGCGCTGATTTCCTGGACATTGCCATTGAAATCCGTGGTGGAGACGATTCTCGAGCCTTTCAGACCGAGCTTCATGTCAGTAATGACCAGTTTCGACCTGCTGTCCACGGCACTGCCTGCAGCCTTCTTTACCTTGATGCTGACCTTGCGGGTTTCAGGGAATATGGTGGATTCACCTATCTGGTTCTCGCATTTAACGTACCTTTCCACAGGCTGCTCAGACGTGATGGTCCATTCATATTCACGGAAATTCGACAGCGTCACCTTATATGGAGACGACAAGTCTATAATCCCGCCATCAGTGAATCCGGCATCCGGGCACTTGGCCCCGTCAGAAATCTTTACGGTCTTGATAATCAGCTTGTCAGCCCTGACCTCTTCGCCCAGAACAACATTGACAGAAAGATTGGATGCGTCTATTCTGGAGGAAACCTGTCCCTCGATCTCAAACGAGGTGATCTCCGCCGGAATCTTCGGCAGCTGCATGTCATTCTTGATGCTGCAGGAAACAGATCCCGCAGCAAGAAGAACCAATGCTATGTGATGCAGTCGTTTCATATTACAGTTCAGCCGGGTCGTAAACAAATGAGAACTCGTCCAGATACAGCACCGTGCCCTTGCCTCCGGTGAAGAAATCGCCGTACTTGCTGGCTGCAGCCACGATGACTATCATATTCGGCTTTCTGGTCAGGTCCCTGTACTCGAGCTTGATTTCAAAAGGCTCATAACCATTGACAAGACCCTCCTTGGTGCTGGTCACCGTTCCGCTCTCAAGCTTTCCGTAAGCGATGACATCACTTCCGTTGATGTCCACAAACTGCTTCTTCTGAGTGTCAATATGGTACATCGTGGTTCTGTCAGTCAGGAAAATCTGAATCTGGCAGGTGTCAGGACGGCCTTTGAGTTCAGTGTAAGGAGACTTGGCATGAGTGATGGCAACAGGCCTGTAATCCATGTAGCCCTTCAGTGCAAGAGGACGCGAATAGAACGGCGTTCCCCAGTCCAGAGTCGCTCCAGGATTGGACAGGCTGGCAATCGCCTTGCCGAATTTGCCCGTGAAGATGTTGCCGGCAGCGAAAATGTCCATAGTGGCTGCGAGACTCTCCAGTTTGGCTGCCTTCTTGCCCTCTCCCGGCACAGCCACGTGGCTGCTTTCAGGATTGGTAGGAACAGTTCCCAATGAAGCGGAACCAGGGTTCGCGGTATCCCAGATAAGCGGTTCACCCTGAATGTCCGGCATAGGAGCCTTGCCGTTCATATACCATGAGTCGAAACTCATATTGCTCAGGACCGCAGCGGCCTCTGTGGTGAATGCTATCTGCTTCTTGCCCGCTTCCTTGTCTGTCTTGGCGCGGACGACATAGTTCTTGCCCGGTGTAAGACCTGTAAGCCTTGCCGTAAACGACTTGTTTTCGGCGTCAGTCTTTATCTCGCCTGTGAAATCAGTCCACTCCTCGGTCCCCACCATCTTGTACTGAAGCTTCAGCCCGGCAGGTACAGAAGTCGATTTCAGCGAACCTTTCACGTCGGCGAACAGCGCCCATGCATTCACGCTCTTGGCCTCAGCCTCAGAACTCGTGAAATCCAGCAGGAGGTCGAAACTGCGCTCCGTCATCTCGTCATCGAGAACGATCCGCAGTCCGGCCGCTCCGGTATTCGGGTCCACCGTCGCCACCTTGAAGTTCAATGCATATTTCTGCTTTCCTTTCACGTCGGCGTAAGTCTCTGACCTTGTGAAGGTTCTGTTTGCATTGTTTGTCAATGAAAGTGTCCAGGTCAATGTCCCTGAAGGCTTGAAATAACCTGTCTTTCCGAGTGTGCCCTCAGCCTTGTTCCAGACCAGAGACCCTGTGCCGTTGCTTACGGTCAGGGACCAGTTCTTGAAATTGACGTCGAAATCAGCCTCTGCGAAAGTAGGCTCTACCAGCACATCGGAAAGCGTGCAGGTAACATTTGCATTGACCACCTGGTCCGGAAGCACCGTCACATCGGCCTCGCCATAGTAGCGTGGTGAATCGAATACGGCTTCCACGGTTTCGCGGTTCTGTGCAGTTACCTTGTATTTCGCGCAGTTCAGCTGGAGCGGCTCGGTGAGCAGCGTCCTGTGGTCGCTGATGGTTTTCATCAGTTCACTTCCCTTATAGATATTCAGCGTGAACGGGTCATCCGCACTTACGTCAGCCTTGGTCTTTATGACATTGACGGACATGTCCTGCTCAATCCCGGCCGTGAGGTATCCGTGCTTCCCGGAATCCACAGCCTCCCTGCTGCAACCCAGCAAAGCACTGACCGCAACCGCTGAAAGAATGTATTTCTTATATTTTACAATCATGATAATTTCCTTTTCAAAAGTCTGACAATCAAGTTTTTCCTACTTCTTGTAGTAGAACGTGGCCGCTTTTGAAAGAGTCCTCCCGGCCTCATCTTTCAGTTTGAGGGTGAAGACGTGATTCGTATTGTCATAAGTGTCAGGACTTGCGCTTGTGATGCTGTAAAGCATTGGCAGAAGTCCTGAAAGCTTGAACTCCACATTGTCCTTTCCTTTCAGCTGGTCGCCGGTAGGGAGGAGGGCGCTGAGGTTTTCGATCGCAGTAGCGTCGTCGATGAGGTCGAGGTCCACGCTGCCGTCAGAAAGCACATTCTGCGGGCTGACCATGTCAGGCAGAAGCGAGTTCAGCGCAGGTGAATTCACATTGACAATGAAACTGCTGATTTTTCCCGGAGCCTTGATATTGATGGTGACGTCCATGGTCTCGGCGAGCGGCTGGGCAGCGAAATCAGGATTGCTTGCCCATACGAGCTGAGGCGCATTTTCGTCCGGTTCCGGTTTCTCGGGATCAGGGTTGTCCGGTTTCGGCTTTTCAGGATCCGGAATAGGGATTTCCTCGAATCCTCCCACTGTGACATTTTCGTTCCTGACATTGACGCTGCCGTCCACGGTGAGCGTAATCTGCTGAACCTCACCTGTTACACGCGCATCGAGGTTCAGGATGATGTGGTCCTTAGGATGCACATTCTTGATGGTCTGGGTCAATGCCGCTGTAGAGCCGTCGAGTGACCTCTCGCCGTCTATCTGTACATAGAGTTCGGTAGCGGTGAAGTATCCATGCCTGTCCAGGTTGTTTCCGCTTTCATTCTTGCTCCAGGTAAGGAAGTCATTGTCATTGGCCGAAACCTTGATGTTGAAGGTGCTGAGCTCGGTGATGAACGTGTCGGTGCATTTTACCGAAACCATAGCGTTCTTCAATGAGCACTTTACATTGACAGGAGACGTGGCGCCTGCTACTACTGAGAAGTTCTGGACACCCTCGAAGAGAGGCTGGTCCCAGGCTGCTGTCTTTCCTTCCGGAGAGCCTGCCGTTATCTGGTACGAACCTGTAGGAAGTTCGATGGCCTTGTCCAGAATGTCGCTGTAGGAGTAAGTCTGAGTGCCGCCTCCTTCGAGGTTGCTCTCGATCTTGACTACGAAGGAATTTACATCTGCCAGCTCAGCAGGAGTCGCTTTGGTAGCCGCGGTAGATATGTCGATGTCATTCATCTGTCCGTCGGCAACTACTGATTTGAGGACGAAGAAGCCTTTCTCGGAATTGCTGTCCACATTTGTCTCCTTGCATCCTGTCAGGACTGCGGCGACTGCCATTATGGAGAAGATTGTACGTTTCATATGTATTTTTCTTTTTATCTGGGTTGGGTTATTCATAAATCAGTTCAATATCATCCACATACAGTGAACTTCCGAAGTGTCCGGCCTGTGAAGAATTGCCTGCCACCTCGAGTGTGCTGTTGGCGTTGACGCCCGGACTGCCAGAAGAAGACGACTTGAAGCTTATGTAGATGCTTGCTGCCTTCCTGGTGATGTCATTCCAGTCCAGTGTAGTGCTGTATTCTGTCCATTCTGCGGCTGCCGGGCCCTCGGTGTCCTCCTTTACGGCTATGACATTGCCCTCTGCATCCTTGAACTCCACCTTGACATAGAATTTCTCGCTGCCTTTCGGGGAGAACTTGTATTTGAAAGTGAATTTGTCCGGCCTGCTCGTGAAAGCATGTCCGTCAGACGAGTGGTTTCCGGAATCGTCCGCCTTGCCGATGAACAGCTCTCCCGGGTATGACGTGCCGGAAGCGATAGCGTCGGTGTTGTATTTGCCGACATTGACAGTATATATGTGCGCGGATTTTATGCCGCTTGTGCAGTCAGGCGAGTAAGCCACTGTCGGGAAGGACTTTACGCTAGTCTTTGTGGTGGCCATAATGCTCGTAGGCATACTCTTCTTGCTTGTTACGGCCCACCAGCTGCTGCCAGCATCGGCGTAAGGCAGATACCAGTCGAGGGTCCTGTCGCTTGCCAACGCTACCGAGATCTTTATCGTCTCTGTAGTCCAGTCCTCGAAACCGTTGTTACCCACCTGAGCGTCCGCCTCGGTTCTGACCTTGACGATATCGGTGCTGTTGTACGGATTCTTGTTGTAAATCGCCCTCACCTCGTATTCTGAGTCAGGAGCAAGGCCGGAAATCTTCCCGTAGGAGATGGCGTTTCCGGCGACGGTGCCCTCTGCATTGGTCCAGCTTCCACCGTCCAGCCTGTACTGGAGCGTGTATTTCTCAGGCTTGCCGGTCAGGACATCGAGCGATACGCCTCTGAAACTTCTCGCGAAGGCATTGGCCCCGGAGATGTTCAGTGTAGCCGAATTCTTGTTCATGAGGAAGGAGAACTCGTCGGAAACGGCCTGTGCCCCGTTCTTGTCCTCCACAGTGAGCTTGAACTTGCCCTCGAAAGGCACGGCCTCATACTGAACTTTGTCAGTCATTCCGCTGAAGTCAATGTAGGAGAATCTCGTCTCAGGCGTCATCTTGAGTATCTGGATGCCGAGTGCCGAGAACTTCGCCCTGGTAGCCGCATCGAGTGCGGTAAGGTCCAGACGTTCAGCGAATCCCTTGGCTTTCAGGTATTCGGAGGTGATGTCGAGCCACGCGTGGGCAAAACCCGCAGGCGTATTGATGTCCACGAGAGTACCGCTCAGGTCGTCGCCCTCGAAGAATGTCACCTGTCCCGCCTTCAGCCTGTCGCCGAGCTTGATGACCGGAGCCTCGGTCGCGAAGTCCGTCGGATCCATGTCAATGTTCTTTTCAATGACTTCAGTGCTCTTGTCAATGATGATGTTCACTGAAATCTTGCCGATGAAAGGTTTGGTGTCCAAGTTTACGGTGATGAAGTCATTCGGCTCAGCCTGAATCTCGGTATGGAAGTACTTCATCTTCGCATTCGCCTCAGCAGCAAAGAGTTTGAGGGTCAATGTCCCGGCAGGAATGAAGCCGGCTCTGGTCTCGTTCCCGGTGAATCCGAGAGTGTCTGTCACATTGGCCTTGTCCGTCGAAACTGACGCGCAATACCTTGAATAATAGGTCTTCAGGGACTCGCCGTAGTTTACCGCGAACTTTACGTTGGCAAGTTTGGCGGTCCCGGAAATGTTCACTCTCCTCTGTCCCTTGTCGATGGTGAAAGGAACTTTTGCCTGATAGAATGCCGCATTGAATCCGGCTTTCAGCGAGTCGCCGTGGAAAGCGGAAAGTGAGTAGTCGCCTGCGTTAAGTCTGATTTTCTTTGAAGTCGAGTTAGCGTAAGTGTCTCTGTAGAGTCTTGTATTGTTTGCTTTCTTGAAGATCTCCACAGTGAAATCATCAATGGCAGGTAGAGTCTCCTCTGCTACTGATTTCGTGTGATGTGTGCCGTCTGTGTCGATAGATAGAATCACTTCTGTCTGTCCGTCTGCAACCTCCACTCCGGAAGTGCCGCAGGATGCTGCAAAAGCAGCTAATGCACAAACTGACAATGCTTTGTAGTAATTCATCAGTTTTCTTTTATGATTATACGAATTACAAAGATATATATTTTTTTTAATTGTGAAATTGGAGTTGAGGTTTCAGGAATTCGCATTGTTTTTTCCAAAAGGGACAGAAGATGGACAGAATAACATAATTGAAAAAAATATGATTATATTTGTGGAATGCAGAATTTGCACTCTTTGCATAATGAACAAGAAAGCTATATATATATGTACAGCGGTGCTTGCCGCTCTTGTGGCGTTTGTCATAGGAGCTGTGGTCGTGCTGTACTCGGACAAGACGGAAACTTCTTCGATTGATAAGGAGGAACTGCTGCAGAAGGCACGTTCAGCCCGTCCGCTTATGAGTGCGGTGCCGTCAGATGCCGCTCTCGTGTTCTATGGGGACAAACTGAAAAGTTCATTGGAAGTGTTCGAAGACAGCACCTATCTCGTGGGCACGCTGTTCTCCGGAACCGGCAAGTCCAATTTCGGAGGATGGCTCTCGAAATTGAGCAAATTCATTGACACAGAGGCTCCTTCGGGCCTGAAGAATGCAGAAACAGTAGTGTCAATGCACTATAGCGGGGATCTTGCACCTCTGCTCGTGGTGGACGCAGGCAGGATTTCTCAGGATTCTCCAGTACAGAAACTGTTTGCTCTGGCCGACTCTTCATCGGTGTCACATCTGGTGATAGACCTGACGGAGAACCGTGAATCGCCGTTGAAAAAGCATTGCCTTATAGCATTTTCGACGTCTGAGACGCTGCTCAAATCCTGTTCAAGACATATAGAATATGGGGTTTCGCTGTTGGATGACGAAAGCCTTTCTGCTGCTGTGTATGGCACTTCCGGAAACAAGGTGCTGTTCGTGAGCGGAAACTACGTGGACAAGCTGGCCGGCTCATTCCTGTCCCGCCAGCGCAGAAGCGGCAGCCGTTTCCTGAAAACATACGCGGAATGGACAGGCATTACCCTCACTTCGGCAGATGAAAAGACTTTGACCATGACAGGCCGCTCGTTCTCGGTGGACAGCCCGGCCTATTTCAGCAATATCTACAGGAATCTGCTTCCTGGCGAGTCCCTTTTCCAGGAAATAGTACCGGCCGGAGTCCGTTCAGTGTACTCGGTCCAGGTGGCGGATGCTCAGGCATATTCAGACAGAATGGAGAAATATGTCGATGCAGTGGGGAAACTCGACAGCCGAAGGGCCAGATGGACGGCCTTGAAAAAGGAGTCCGGAATATCTCCCGATGCGTGGTACAAGGCATTGGCTGTCAGGGAAGTGGCTGTGGCTGAAGTGCCGTCCGGTTCAGGCTTCGGGAAGGTGATACTTGTCCGTCCCGGCAAGCAGGACCTCTCCGTGATTTTCAGGGGAAGCGGAATCACCAGCCTCCGCTCTTACGACGGCAAGCCGATTGCCTATCCGTTCAGAGGCTTTGCTTCCAGTGTATTCGGCGATATGTTCAGTGTCCCGGATTCGGTATATATCTATAGGAACGGATGGATAATCGCAGGCGAGGAACGTTCTCTCGAGGCGTTTGCGCCTGAAAAATACAAGACATTGGCCTCATTCCTCTCTGAAGCGGGTGCCGGCAGGATAATCAGCCGTGAGGGAACGGCATTCCAGGCATATTATTCCGCATCTGCCTCTCCGGACGAGTTCGCGTCGCTTTTCTCCAAGAACATCTCCGCTTCGGCCTGCAGGATTCTCGACAAGGTGACCTCATGTCCTATGACATTGGCCATATATCCTGGAGAAGATGCGAGGATGGAATTCAGTGTCGCCCGTATGGAATACACCGGGGCGAAGGATGAAGTCCCTGTAATGAAGAAAGATACTGTGGTGACAGTGCCGTCCGGTCCGTTCAAGGTGAAGAACTGCGGTACGGGAAAGACCAACCTCTTCTCCCAGCAGAAGAATATGTATCTGACCCTGAAGGAAGAGAACGGAAAGGGCATATGGGGCGTTCCGTTCCAGACACCGATATGCGGGGCCGTGGAAACCATCGATTACTTCGGCAACGGGAAACTTCAGTTCCTCTTCGCCTCAGGCAGCAGCCTTTACCTCATCGACAGGC
>OJAM01000190.1_pt1 | contig 29986 bp, 25 predicted proteins | sample 1589071 | NCBI WGS metagenome assembly OJAM01 (sample SAMN03283243) | human gut metagenome | biome: human-associated habitat; material: feces | host: Homo sapiens | place: Peru | collected 2012
CCGTGTTCAACGTCTTTCCCATCCCGCCGCTCGATGGGTCGAAGGTGCTCTTTTCCTGCCTGTCCGACAAGGCCTATCTCTGGCTCATGCGCTATGAGCGCTACGGCATGGCGCTTCTGATGCTCCTGCTCCTGACCGGCGTACTCGATGTGCCGCTGGAATTCCTACGCGACGGGCTGCTGAATGGGCTGGAAGCCATCGGCACATGGCCGGTGCGGCTGCTGCTTGCGCTGCGCTGAACTTATTTTTTGGAGTTATATCTGCATGGATGAACCGCGATACCATCTCGGCAGCGTCGTGCACGCGAAGGGCGAGACGCTCGAGGACTTCGACGGCCCGCTGGACGTGATCCTGCTGCTGCTGAGCAAGAATAAAATTGAAATACAGGATATCCAGATCTCCGCTATTCTGGAGCAGTATCTGGCGTATCTGGACGAAATGAAGCGCATGGATATGGAAATTGCCAGCGAGTTTATCGCCATGGCGTCCTATCTCATGTATATCAAAACGCGGATGCTCCTATCCAAGGCGGAGCAGGAGGAAGCGCAGAGCGAGATGGACAAGCTCGTCGAATCCCTCCAGAAGCGACAGCGGCAGGATGCATATCAGCAGATCCAGAAGGCCGCGAAGCAGCTGGCCGTGCGCAATGAGCTTGGCCTCGGCCTGTTCACCAAGGGGCCGGAGCCGTACCAGGCGGACAGAACCTACCGCTACCGGCACGACAAGTCCGATCTGACCGCCGCGCTTGCTGCCATGCAGGACCGGACGGAGCGCCGTCTGCCGCCGCCCGCGTCCAACTTTGCCGGGATCGTCGGCACAGAGCCGTACCCGGTCACGCAGAAGGCCAAACAGGTCATCAGCCGCCTGCTTGCCCACGGTGTCATGCGCTTTCTGTCCCTGTTCAAGGGCAGCCGCAGCCGGTCGGAGATCGTGGCGACGTTCCTCGCCGTGCTGGAGCTGTGCCGCCTTCGCTCCGTTTCCATCGGAGAGGATGAACGCGGCGATATGGCGGTTACCTTTCTAAAAGCGCCGGATGCCGACGTGCAGACGGACATTTCCTGATCAGGAGGCTAATCTTGGAGCAGAATGATTTACAGCGGGCATTGATGGCCGTTTTGTTTGCCGCCGGAGAGCCGGTGGACGCCAAACGCCTGAGCCAGACGCTCGAACACGATGAAGCAGAAATCCACGAAGCGTGCAAGACGCTGATGGACGAGCTGAGCTTCAACCGCAGCGGCATCCGCATTGTGCGGCTGGAAAACGCCTATCAGATGTGCTCGTCGCCGGAAATGGCGGAATATGTGACCAAAACACTTGAAACGCGCAAGCCGCCGAAGCTTTCGCCGTCGCAGCTGGAAACGCTGACGGTCATCGCGTATTACCAGCCCGCGACAAAGGCGCTTGTCGAACAGATCCGCGGCGTTGACAGCGCCTACTGTGTCAGTGCCCTTGTGACAAAAAAGCTCATCCGCGAATGCGGACGGCTGAACGTGCCGGGCCGCCCCATCGTCTATGAGACGACGCCGGACTTCCTGCGCGTGTTCGGCTTGGAATCGCTGGCCGAGCTGCCGGAGATTGAAAAGGTCGACCTACACGTCGATCCCTCGCAGGTCGAGCCACTGGAGCAGAAGCAGGAGGAGTCCACGCAGCCGGATGCATCAGTGCCTGTGCAGCAGGAGATCCTGCTATGACTTGGACATGGTGGATGACGCTTCTTGCGATTTTTGCTGCCCTTGTGTTGATCGGCTGCATTCCCGTCGGCGTTGATGCGCGCTATAATGCGGAGGGCGTATTTCTTGCGGCGAAGCTCGGCCCCATCCGCCTTCAGCTTCTGCCGCAGAAGCCAAAAAAGAAAAGGAAACAGCAAAAACAGCAAAAGAAACCAGAAAAGGCACCGGAAAAAGCCGCTTCGCAGGAAAAAAAGCCAAATCCGATCCTTTCCGGCGGCGTGGACGGAATTTTGCAGCTGCTGGATATTGTGCTTGATACGCTCGGCGATCTGCGCCGCAAGCTCCGCGTGAACGAACTGACGCTGTATGTCCACATCGGCGGCAGCGACGATCCGGCAAAGGCCGCTATGGGCTATGGCCGGGCATGGGCTGCCATCGGTGCCATCATGCCGTCCTTGGAACGTCTTTTCGTCATAAAAAAGCGTGACATTCGGCCCGCGCTCGATTATACTATAAGCAACACACAGGTCGACGCGCATCTTGTGACCACGATCACCATCGGTCGGTCGCTGGCCCTTGCGCTGCGCGCCGGCATCCGGTTCCTGAAAATTCTGAACGAACGAAAAAAGGCGGTGTAAAGTATGGAACATCCTCTGTCTGATATGATGACCAATACCATGAGCAAGATTAAAGATATGATCGATGTCAACACGGTCGTCGGCAGTCCCATCACCACGCCCGGCGGCGTGACGATCATCCCTGTAACCAAGGTTTCCATCGGCTATGGCGGGGGCGGCAGCGATTTCGCAACGAAAAATATGCCCGCGAACCGCGATAATTCCTTCGGCGGCGGAGCAGGCGCGGGAATCAAGATCACGCCGGTCGCATTTCTTGTGATCCGCGGCGAGAACGTGCGTATGCTCCCGGTCGCGGAGCCAGCCTCCACGTCGGTCGACCGCCTGATTGAGCTGCTGCCCGATCTGCTGGAAAAGGGCGAGGCATATTTTGCGGAAAAGAAAGCCGCAAAAGAGGCCGAAAAGGCAGCGGAAGAAGCATAAAACCCGCGTATTCTGCACAAACTCCCGGCAGGGTGATGCAGAATGAAACGCAGCGGTCAAAAAACGATCCGGCAAGCGGCGGCGGCACTCTGCGCCGCCGCCTTTTTCCTCGGCGCGGCGGGTATATCCAGCGCCGCACAGCTCGCGCCGCCTCCGCAGGTGTCGGCCAAAAGCGCCGCACTGCTCGACGGAATGACAGGGGAGTGCCTTTACGCGAAGAACGGCAATCAGCGTGCGCTGATTGCCAGCACGACAAAGATCATGACCGGTCTTCTCGTCTGCGAAGCGGGAGAACTGGACAGAACTGTGACCGTGCCGGACGCCGCCGTAGGGCTGGAAGGCTCCAGTATGTACCTGAAAAAGGATGAGACGCTGACGCGCCGCGATCTGCTCTACGGCATGATGCTCCATTCCGGCAATGATGCCGCCCTGACGCTGGCAATCTCCGTTTCCGGCAGCGAAGCAGCGTTTGTCCGCCAGATGAATCTGCGCGCCCGTGCGCTGGGCCTGACGCAGACGCACTTTGCCAACCCGCACGGGTTGGACAGCGGCGAAAATTATTCCACTGCGCTCGATCTGGCCCAGCTTGCGCAGGCAGCGCTGCAAAACGCACAGCTCCGCGCGGTCGTCTCGACCAAAACTGCGGTCTGCGCGGGCCGGACGCTTACCAATCACAACAGGCTGCTTTGGCGCTATGACGGCTGTATCGGCGTCAAGACAGGTTATACCCGCCATGCGGGCCGCATTCTCGTCAGCGCTGCCGAGCGTGACGGCAGGATGCTCATCGCCGTCACTATCTCGGACCCGGACGACTGGCGCGACCACACTGCGCTTCTGGACTACGGCTTTGCCGTTCTTGGGCGCGACACGCCCGTCTATCCGCAGAACAGGAGGATCGTATGGAAGAAGAACGACTGCAAAAAATCCTGGCGCGCTGCGCAGGCGTCTCGCGCCGCAGGGCGGAGGAGCTGATTGCGGCGGGCCGCGTCCGCGTCAACGGCAACACCGCGCAGCTTGGCGAGCAGGCCGACGCAGAGGAGGACGTGATCGAGCTGGATGGCACACGCGTCAAAACGCGGCAGGAGCCGCAGCCGGTCTATCTCATGCTCTGCAAGCCGCGCGGCTTCGTGACCACCATGCACGATGAAAAGGGCAGGCGTTCCGTCGCGGAGCTCGTCGCGGACGTACCGGAGCGCGTGTATCCGGTCGGGCGGCTGGATTATAACTCCGAGGGCCTTCTGCTCATGACGAACGACGGCGTGCTGGCAAACGCCCTCATGCACCCGAAAAAGAGCATCGACAAGACCTATCTCGTCTGGGTCAGCGGGTACATAGCAGGGAAGGAGCAGTCTCTTTCGCAGCCCATCGAAATCGACGGCCGCAAGACTTCTCCCGCTGCTGTGCAGCTTCTGCACGAAGCCGGCACGACCGCGCTTTTCCGCGTCACGATCCACGAGGGCCGCAACCGGCAGATCCGAAGGCTCTGCGAGCGTGCAGAGCTGACCGTCACGCGCCTGCGGCGCGTGCAGGAGGGGCAGCTCACGCTCGGTGATCTGAAGCCGGGTCAGCACCGTCCCCTGACCGAAACGGAGCTTCGCGCAATATTTGAAGAAATTCAAAAGTAACCCTTGACAAACGGACAGCTTTTGTGTATGATATTAAGGCTGTCCGGGGTTTGACACGGCCAGCCGATATCATGGAGTGGTATCGAAGCGGTCATAACGAGCACGACTGGAAATCGTGTGACGGTCAAAAGCCGTCCGAGGGTTCGAATCCCTCCCACTCCGCCATAAGTCCACCGTAATTTTGATAGAATTACGGTGGATTTTTCTATGCCCGAAAAACGCCGAGAACCGCTTAGAATAGGGTTTTTCGGCTGTTTTTGCACATAAGTGAACCCCGCCGCAGAGCAATTCTGCGGCGGGGTTTTATGCTTTTTAAAGTAAACGAAGCAAAACGAATGCTCCGGCTTCTCGCAGAGCGCGGGAGCAGTTATCAAAATAAAGTCCGGCGGATGGGAGTTCCATCCGTCGGACTTTTGCGATAGTGCTTATGCCTTGGGGGAGAAGGCCGCGAACAGCGGGGCGTAGGTGTCGGCGTGGAGCAGGAAGCATTTGATCGTCGCGCCGGGCTGCACCTTGAAGGTATACGTGCCGGACTCAGCTGTGATCTTCTCGCTGTGTACGGCGAGCAGCCGGCCGTCCGCGCCATATTCTGCAACAAACAGCACAAATGCATCGGACTTATAATTGCTGCCGGTCTTGACGGTCAGCGTGTCGCCCGCAAGTGTGGCCGAGGGCTTTGCGCACAGGGTCATCGCACTGCCGGAGAAGAGCACGAACGCGTCCGGATCGTCCGGGGTGAAATACGCGCTGTAATCCTGCTCCCTGTTCGCAAGCAGCACGGGGTACGAAGCGTCGGTGCTGACGCCGAGCTTTGCGCCGTCTGTCAGTTCGCCGGAGATTGTGAGCAGGGGAGAGGTGCTGTCGACACAGACATAGACGTTGTTGGCCTTGCCGCCAGCGGTGTTGCCCGTGACGACGGGCGCACCCTGAATGTTCACCCTGCCGTCCGCTTCGACGTAGATGCCGCCGCCGAGGCCAGATGCCGTGTTGCCGGTGATCGTGCCGCCGTAGAGGTTCAGCGTGCCGCCCGCTTCGACGTAGATCGCGCCGCCATTGCCGGAATAGACGTGGTTATCCTTAATTGTGCCGCCGAAAATGTTGACAACGCCGCCGGACTTGATGTAAATCGCGCCGCCCTTGCCGTTTGTGACGTGGTTGCCGGAGATCTCGCCGCTGTAAAGGTTCAGTGTGCCGTCCTTGTCAACGACGATCGCGCCGCCGGTCGTGGCAGAGCCGCCGGTGAGCGTGACGTCGTAGACCGAGAGCGTGCCGTTCTTCACATACGCGACACCGCCGGAGCCGCTTGCGACTGCGCTGCCGATGACCTTGCCGGTTTTGCGGCAATCGGAAAGCACCAGCGTCGAACCGCCAACGAGATAGATCTGGTCGTGGCTGGAGCCGATGACATGTACGGCCTTGTTGTTCAGGCAGAGGTCGAGCGTCTTCTTCTGACTGAGCACAAGCTCTACATTGACGTTGGCCTGCGCACCGGAGAGATAACGGGTGGCTGTTCCGCCGGACGCGATGGATAAGCTGCTGCCATCCCACGCCGCATAGGTTTTTGAATCGTGTGTGTGCGCACCGCTATACGTGTCGCGAACCTTGAAGTGGCTAGTATCCGTTATGCACTCTGCGTAATTCAGGCTGGGTTTCACAACGGCGTAGAAATGATATTCATCTTCCGGATATGTGAAAACAGAATCTGCGGTCAGAAGCTCATCCAGCTCGGGATCTGGTTCCTTCGCGCCCGGGCGCAGATGATAGAATGAGTATTGGAAACCGTCCTCGGGCGTAATATTACGCAGAGAAAGCTCTTTCTTCACGGCATCATACATGTTTCCTTTAAGCTGAAGATATGGAAGAACATTTCTGCCGATGGAAGCGCTGCCGTCGTAGCCAGCGTCGGAGAGGCCTACAAAGAATGCCTTGTAGTGTTGTACACCGTCATACCATTCGCCATCATACGGCGTGATCGTTGCTGGAACTTCGATTTTGCTGTCCGTCAGAGTATAGTACTTTTCGCCCTCCTCAGTCAGCGTTACCTCGACGATGATCTTGTTGTCCGTAATACAATCCGGGGAGGCGTATTCTGCCTTGAAGGTGTAGCAGTCTGCCGGGATTCGAATTTCACGCTCATCGGCAAGCTGGAATTCAATGGGGGGAAGAATTTCACTCGCTTTTGTTGTGCCGTCATAGACCTTTGTGTACTCGTCCGAGGTGAGCTGCGTCTTGAGGGAGATCGCGGTTTTCTCCGCAGGCGGAATCACGTTGACCGTGACGCTGACGCTTGTGGTGAAGCCGTATGTGCTTTCCTTCGCTTCAAAAATCAGGTCATAGACGCCATACTGGATGTTGTTCAGCGTGAGGGCCTTGCCGTCAGCGGCAGTTTTGCTCTCGTTCTTATAGTACCAGCGGCTGGTGATCTTGGATTCGTCCGCCGTCAGACCGTTCTCGTTGGACGTGAAAACGGCGCTGAGCGCAACGTCCTCGCCCACATTTACGCCTTCCACATTATAGCTGCCATTGGATGCCGTGAGTGCAGTGCCATCCCGATTGACCTTCACCGTGAACGGCGCGCCGGAGACGATCACGTCGGAAACTGTTTTTCCGGCATTGCTGTTGACCCATTTCTGCCCACCATTCGGGAAATAGAAATAGCAGCCTTTATTCAGAAGCGAATCCACCGAGCCGCCTTCGGCTGCGGTTGTGATCGTCCCATACCTTCCCGTGCCGTTGCACAGCGCGACATTTTCGGGGTAACCGGTCAGGCGCTCAATTTTCCCGCCGTTGTTCGCAACCTGAACCTTCGGTGTTGTGTTGACAGTCTGTGGGATGTTGATTTCGCCAATAGTCCCGCTGCTTGTATTCGAAATCTGCATGATCTGCACAGCAATTGTACTTGCTGTCGTGATCTGATTGGTGCGGTTATGGTTAAAGTAGATCACACCCTGATATCGGCTTGTAACCGTTGCGGCCGAAGAAAACAGCTGTACGGTTCCATAGTTATTGATATTCACAAAAAGATTGCCCGTGTCCCAACCTGAGAATGATTCCATCCGGATCTCGGGAACGGTGACGCCGTTCTCAACGGTGAGATAGACAATTTTATTGATGGTGATGGGGTCACTGCGAGTATAAGAGACGACATGAACCGATTCAGCAGGAGCTGTAGCCTTGCTTATCGCATTCGCGGCAGTGTCGTAATAGGTTTTTTCCTTGGTGAGAGAACTATAAATATACGCTTCGGCATGATCGCCGCAGCGCTGGCAGACGCCGTCCGCATCGAAGTCGTGCCCCAGCTTTTTCTCAACGGTGATCTCGTTTTGTCCGTTCTCGTCCGAAAAGCTCTTGCCGCAAAGCGTGCAGCGATACCACTCCGTATTATACCCGTCCTCTTTGCAGGTCGGGGCGCCCGCTTTGTGGTATTCAAGCGGGTAGAAGGGGTAAAGGTGACAATAAAATTTGAACTTTATGCGGTCGTTGGTGTCGGCCCCACGAATGTGCTGCATTTCGGCCGTAAGAGCATTGTTCGAATTGCGTGTCAGATGACAGAAATTAGCTACATCAGCTCCCGTAAATTCAACCGTTTTTGTGATGGTTCCGTCTACTTTTTCATCGCAACGATAGCAGTGAATTCCTGAAACAGTAATGTCTGCACGAATGGTGTCTTCCGGTTTCCATTCTGCCATCGAAACCAGTGTGCCGTCTGCTTTCTTGGCCTGAACGCTGTTCAGGTTGTATGTAAAGTAGCCATCATGGGTATTATGTTTGTTTTTGCATACATAGTTGAAGCTTAATACGAACGTAACTGTCCGGCCATTGAAGGTAAACTCCAAGTGGCCACCATTCGCGTTGGTGGATTCCGCCGCCACTGTCGCCGTCAGCGCGGTCAGCAGCAGGCAGAGCAGAAGCAGCATCGTAAACAGTCGTTTTTTCATTTGTGTTCCTCCGTTTCCGTGATTCCCTGTAGTGAAAATTCAAATCGCATGGCCAGCGCTTCGAACAGTGTGTGCATGACACGTTCCGCGATGGCGCGGATGTCCAGTCCCTCGACGAAGCGGATGACCTGCTCCAGCTCGTCCTCCGGGACGCGATAGGCCCGCAGGCTCATGCAGAAAAACAGCCGCAGCTTCTTTTCCAGCGTCAGCTCCGCGTCGCGCGGGTGCGCCATGTAGCCGCGCATGATGCTGGCCGAGCCGATCTCCATGTCGTAAAAATCCCGCGCCGTCCGCCCCGGCAGATAAGGGCCGAAGATCTGCTGCAGCTCCTTCGCCGTCTCGCGGAAGATGTAGTCCGAAGACTCCTTCTGCGTGTAGGCTTCGATGTAGATCTCGCGCAGATTTTCGTTCAGCTCCGTCAGCGTCATCTGAATGGCCGTTTCTACGGCGTAGGTATACACTGGCGGCAGCTGCGCGCCCGTCATGCTGCGCGCCATGGCGAACTGATTGGAGAACATGAACTCCACCAGCTCCGTCAGCACGCCGTCCTTGGCGCGGAAAATGTTCTGGAACGTGCTGTAGGAAACCTCGGCCTTTTCAATGATCTCCGCCAGCGTCGTCCGCCGGTAGCCCTTTTCCAGAAAGAGCCTGACGCAGACGGTCAGAATTCGTTTTTTCGCGGGCAGGCTTGCACTTGTAATGCTGATCCGGATCACATCCTTCGCTTTTGGTGTGTACACCAACAGTATAGCATAGCCATGCGCCGGACGCAAGTATGATTCTTCTGTCCGTATCTCTTTTTATTCGCAGAACAAATGCGCATCAAAAAATTTCATGGAAGCCGACCCGCGAATTCCCATTCATAACAAGCCTGCATCGGGTCAAACTACGGTTGTAGGAAATCAAAACGGATTTCCCCAAAACAAGTAAGGAGATGCAGAACTATGACGAACCGTAACTCTTCCAACATCAACATCCCGGAAGCCCGTGAAGCCATGGACAAGTTCAAGATGGAAGCCGCCTCCGACGTAGGCGTTCCAAAACATGAAACGAAAAATAACCAGCTTCCTACATAAAAGGGGCTGCCTCAGCATGATGCTCCAAAATCATCTGAGGCAGCTCTGTATCCAGAAAGGGATCGCCGCCTGTCGGAATTGCTCCGACAGGCGGCGTTTTATATCCTCCGGTGCGTTTCCGGACGGTGTGGCTGTGTGCCCTGTGCCGGGAAACCGGAATGTTTATTCTACCCTGCCGCAGCCGCCGGGTGTAGAATTCCGAAAGGATCTGCTCAGCCTCCTGCTGACTGATCCCCAGCTGCTGAGCGGCCAGTGAGACAGTGAAATAGCGCTCCGGCTCCGGCATGAGCAAAAGGTAGTGGAAATCCCGGGCTACTGAGGCAGACATGATGCCAGTATCGTGGGTAAAATATGTGACGGAGGGGACAAATTCCGGCTCCGGGATGTTTTTCCGCTCTACGTCCTCACTGCCGCTCATGAACCGGAAGTACTCTATGCAAACGGTGTCAGCTTGAAAGACATTCAGGAATGGCTGGGGCATAGCGACATTTCCACAACCTCAAATATCTACACGCATCTGGATTACAGTTCCAAGGTGTCCTCTGCAAACGCGATTATTGACTGTTTTCCAGCATAAAAAATCGCCGCGAACCTGCACAGTTTGCGGCGACGGTGTGCCATGTGAATACTATGGATCAACTGCCAAATTTGGAATACAAACCCGCAATCCAGCGAAGCGATTGCGGGTTTGAACGAAGAAAGACCTTTGCTGTCGAGATGAACGCGCTTGCGCGGTCATCTGACATACAAAGGTCATTTCTGAGTGGTGCCGGTGGTGGGACTCGAACCCACACGAGTGTTACCCCAACGGATTTTGAGTCCGCCTCGTCTACCATTCCAACACACCGGCATTGCTGTGTTATTATACAGCATGGCACGCGGAAATTCAAGAAAAAACTTCCGAAACTGTGTCATTTTTCGGATTTCATCTGCTCGTTGAGGTGTTTGCAGAGCAGGGCGAGGGAAGCAGCCATGTTTTCGTTCTGGACGAGGATGTGGTCTGGCACGTTCAGGTGCTTGGGGGCGAAATTCCAGATGGCGAGGATCCCGTTGCTGATGAGCAGATCGCAGACGCTCTGGGCCTGCTCTGCCGGGACGGTGATGATGCCGATCTTGATCTGGTCGCGGCGGCAGACCTCGCCGAGGCGCGACAGGTGCATGATGGGCTTGCCGCTCTTGGAGGTGCCGATGATAGCGTCATTTTCATCAAACGCCGCGACGATATTGAGGCCGTACTCCGCAAAGCCGGAATACCCCAGCAGCGCGCGGCCAAGCTTGCCCGCGCCGATTAGAACGGCATCGTTTGTGTTGCCGTAGCCCAAAAACTGCTCGATATCGGCGATCAGCGCGGCACGATTATAGCCGATCTTCGGGCGGCCGCCGGAGGAAACGAGCGCAAGATCCTTGCGCACCTGCACCTCGCCCATATGAAGCCCCGCCGCAAGCGCCGTGGCGGAGATATTGACGCCGCTGCTGTCCGGCATGGCTTTCAGATAGGCCAGATAGGTCGGCAGGCGCTTAAGCGTTGCGCGGGATATTTCTTTCTCCATGAAACCGCTTCCTTTGCTGATATCGATATATTGTATCGATAAATTTATATCACATTTGAATCTGTTTTGCAAGTCCCTCTCAGCTGTAGATCTGCCGTGAGATCTCGCGGCGCAGGCGCAGCATGATGCGCTTTTCGAGCCTGGAAATATACGACTGCGAAATGCCCATGATATCCGCGACCTCCTTCTGCGTCTTCTCCTGCCGCCCGCCGAGGCCGAAGCGCATGGAGACGATCTGCTTTTCCCGTTCCGGGAGGCGTCCGAGCGCCTGACGAAGAAGCTGGTGGTCGACGTCGTCCTCCAGCGGCCGCATAACGATATCGCCGTCTGTGCCGAGCACATCGGACAGCAGCAGCTCGTTGCCGTCCCAGTCGGTATTGATCGGCTCGTCGAGCGAAACCTCCGTCTTCTGGTTGGCGATTTTGCGGATGTGCATCAGAATCTCGTTTTCGATGCAGCGCGACGAATACGTCGCAAGCTTGATGTTCCGGTCGGGCCGGAAGGTATTGACGGCCTTGATCAGACCAATGGTTCCGATGGAGATCAGATCCTCCAGATTGACACCGGTGTTTTCGAACCGGCGCGCGATATACACGACAAGGCGAAGATTATGCTCGATGAGCAGCTGCTTGGCTGCCTCGTCGCCCTGTTCCAGCGCGGCGACGGCCTGCCGCTCCTGCTCCGGCTTCAGCGGTGCGGGCAGCACGTCGCTGCCGCCGATGTACATGATCTTCCCCGGCTGCAAAAGGCCGAGCTTCTGTAAAATAGCCTCTAATTTCATCCAATCGTTCCTCCTATCAGCGCATCATAATTTCCTCCGTCTGAAACGGGCGTTGGGGAAAAGGCCGCGAGGCAGCGTTTCCGGACGCCCGGCCTGACCTGTATCTCGCAGCGCAGGCATAAAATCAGGCCTGCCTGCGTGCCAACGCATTTGTAGCTCAAAAGCCGCGCCGGAAGCGCGGGGGCGCGTGTTTTCAGGCGCAGCAGCAGCTCCGCCGGGTCTGCAAGCGCGGCGGGTGTGATGGATGCATCCGGCAGAAGCGCCCGCAGCGCGTCCGCCTCCGCGACGAGCACGCGTTCGCCGGTCATGGGGTCGCGGAGCGTGCAGCCGGTGTCGTGCAGCGCGCGGACAGGGACCCGATTTCCTCCATACAGAAGCGTCATGGTCCGGATCTCACCGCCATGCTGGGCCGTGCAGGAAAAGACGGTATAGCAGAGCATATACAGAAGCCCTGCCAGCAGCAGGAGGCCCAGAACACTCACCGCGTAGAACGTGCCGCCCGGCAGAACCAAAACGCCTGTCCCGAACAGCTGCGCGGCTAAGACCGCAGCACCCGCAAACGCGCAGACTGCCGCCAGAAACAGAAGACCCGTGCGGAGCGTCTGCCGGCCTGCGCCGAAGGCGATCAGCAGCATGATAACAAGACTCACCAGCTTCATCGGAAGTCCCTGCAAAACGCCCAGCGGGGCGAACAGCGCCGCTGCCGCGTACAATCCGCCGAACAGAGCCGCTGCCAGCAGGCGTAATCGTGCGATCCGGCCGCCGCCAAGCTTTGCCGCGCAGATGAGCAGCAGATAATCCACCGCACCATTGAGCAAAAAAGCCTCGTCTGCATAGACTGTCATCCGCATTCCCCCCTGTTTGTCCGTGTTCCAAAAGCATACGCCGCAGAAGCAAAAAAAGAGGTCGCAATTCCAAGCGGAATTGCGGCCTATCGTTCGTCATGTTTTCCTTGTAATGTCAGATCTGCTTCCCGTCGCGCAGAATCTGGCGGATGTTTTTTTCCGCCTTGCTGCGCGGCAGCATCAGCTCATGCCCGCAACCGGTGCAGCGCAGGCGGAAGTCCATACCGCTGCGCAGTACGAGCCACTGCTTTGTGCCGCAGGGGTGCTCCTTCTTCATGACGAGGATATCGCCGACCTGTACGTCCATGGTTCTATCTCCTTCCTTCCCATGCCTGCATATATTGGAGCAGGAATTGGGGGGATCTTATGCATCAGTTTCTTCCGGAGGGGCTGCACCCGCAGCCGGAGGGGTATACCAAAGAGGAATTGCTGCTGGCGATGCAGCAGCGGAAAATTTTGCAGGCGCCCGCGATCAAATGCGACGAGCGGCATGACCTGCATATCGCACTCGGCTGCTGCACAGGGGTTATGCCGCGTGCAGAGGCCGCGCGCGGCATTCTTGGCGGCGAAACGCGGGATATCGCGATCCTGTCGCGCGTGGGAAGGCCCGTATGTTTTACTGTCATGGGCTTCGCACCGGATGGGACGGCGCTACTGTCCCGGCGCAGCGCGCAGGAGGCAGCGCTGGAACAGATCTTCCGCGAAAAGCGGCCCGGGGACATTCTGCCTGCCGTGGTCACAGGGCTTGCGTCGTTCGGCGCGTTTTGTGATATTGGCTGCGGCGCGGTCGGGCTGCTCGGATTGCGGAATCTCTGCGTATCGCGGCTGACGCATCCACGTGAGCTGCTGCGGGTCGGGCAGCAGCTGCCCGTTTTGATCCAGTCGCTTGATCCGGCGCGGCGGCGCGTGGGGCTGACGCTCCGGGAACTGCTCGGAACGTGGCAGGAAAACGCGGCGCGGTTCCGTGCGGGGCAGACCGTGACGGGGATCGCCTGCGGAAAAACGGATTATGGCGTGTTTATTGCGTTGACACCGAATCTGTGCGGGCTGGCAGAACGGGACGATACACTGGAACCCGGCCAGCCGGTATGCGTGTACATCAAGGCCATTCACCCGGAGACGCTCAAGCTGAAGCTGACCGTCCTGCACCGGCTGGACACAGTGCCTCCGCAGCCGCTGCGCTTCACGAAGACGGAAGGACGGCTGGATGTGTGGCGGTACGGAAGCCGGGAGAACGCGAAGATCGTAACGGTGTTTTAACGCTTGGGTGATGAAGCGAAAAAGCAGAGGGGCGGCTTTCGCCGCCCCTTAGTCTGTCAAAAAACGATGAAGCGCAGTCGGATGACAGAGCAGCAGGGGAAGAGTGAAGGGGGCAAAGAGCCCCCTTCGCGTTCAATCAACCAGTTTTTCGAACTTTCCTAAAGTTTGAAAAACTGCCTCAGCGGGGCGAAAAGATGTTTTCGACACAAGAGGGGCGGCTTTCGCCGCCCCTCTTGTGGAATTTAGGTCTTACAGCCAGCTCGGGTCGGAGATGAGCTTATCCCAATACTCATAGTCGTTGGTCTTTCTGGTGTAGGTGTGGCTGTTGGCAGCCTCCTCGACATCGAGATAGTACCAAGACGTGACGCTGACATCGTTGAAGGTGTTCAGGCCGCTGAGCAGATCAGAGGTGGTCTGCGGCGCGCGGTTCAGAACGCGGTTGAGGATGGCGACTGTCTCGGCGCGGGTGATGTACTTGTCGGGTTCATAGGTCGAGCCGTAGCCGTTGATCCAGCCAAGCTCATAGGCTCTGGCGATATAGCTCGCTGCCCAGTGACCCTTGACGTCGGAGAAGTTCGTGTAGGCGCTTCCGTAAGAATTGCCGTCGCAGCGGGCAATCATCGCGGCGATCTCCGCACGGGTGATGGGGTCGTTCGGGCGGAAGCAGCCGTCAGAGCCGCCGTTGACGATGCCGAGCTTCGCCATGGTGGACACGGCAGTGTTGTACCACGCCTTGGCCGGAACATCCTTGAAGGTATTATAGCTGGTGGAATAGGTTCTGCGGGTCGAATCCGTCAGGAGGCGGTAGAAGATGGAGGACGCCTCGGCGCGGGTGATGGTCGCGTTGGGCTTGAAGGAGCCGTTGGGATAGCCCTTGATATAGGCGTAGTGATCTTCGCCGTTGAGCATGTACGGAACGGTGCTCGTGGCCTTCGTCCACATGGCAGTGAAGGTGTAGGTATTGCCGGACTTCGTCAGATCCCAACCATAGAAGGTGTAGCCGGTGCGGGCTGCATCCGAGAGTGTGTAATCCTTATTGATCTTGAACGACTGCTTGCTTGTGAATGGCATATTGTTCAGACGGGCAGAACCGCCGTTCGGGTCGATCACGATGGGCGTATTGGCGTCGAAGCGGGCATACTCGCTTTTGGCATCGTCATAGTCATAATAGAAGACGCTATACAACTGGCCGATCTTTGTCCACATAGCGGTAAAGACAGGCTGGCCGTTGCGGTCATAGGTTTTATCCCAACCGTAGAACTTGTAGCCAGTGCGGGTCGCGTCATAGAGCGTCGCGTTCTTTGTCACGTTCAGCACTGTCTGTCTGTCCACATAGGTAGCGTCCAGATAGGTCGTACCGCCGTTCGGGTTGACGGTAATGGAACCGCCATAGGCAAGCGTCTCTTCCATGACGCGCGCATAATCATAGTCATAATAGGTGACCGTGACATTGGAAACCGCCCATCTGGCTGTGAAGCGGGTCCGGGCTGCATCATACTCCCAGCCGATAGACTTCTGCGTGCCCTTGTAGGCGAACGTCAGCGTGCAGGAGCGCGTGACCCGGTAGCTGCCGGAAACGGTGATTCTGACGCCATCCAGATAGGCCTCGGTGCCGCCGTTCAGATCGATGTAAACAGAATCGCCTACGTTGACCGTGACCTTCCATTCCTGCTGGTCGCGCGCATCGTTGTAGGTGATCTCGCAGGTCGACACGGTATCGCGGTAGACCGGATACAGAATCGTGTTCTGGGAGAGGACAATGTTCTCGTTGGGCGCATAGAAGTTGCTGCCGTTCGTCGTCCAGCCCGCAAATACCTTGCCTGTGGGAACAGTCCATGTCTGTGGGAAGTTCTTGACCGTGTACATGGCGCCGACATTCGCGTCAACGACGTCGGGATCCGTCAGAGAAACCTCCGTAAGCTGCCGGTAGGTCACCGTGTACGGGCCGACGGGCGGCGTCACACCGTCCTTTTGCCAGACAGCGTACAGAACAGCGTAGGTGCGTCCGCCGAACAGTTCGGTTACGGAAACAGTCTGGCCGTCGTTATAGATCTTCTGGCCGTTGGGTTCGGTGCTCCAGCCGAGGAAGGTGTAGCCATCTCTGTTAAAGTCATTCGCACGGAGCGTGACCCAGCCAATTGCAACGTCACTCTCTGTGAGTTGCTGCAGTCTTTCACTGGAACTTCCGTAGCTTCCATCGTTCGCTTTGAATGTGATGTAATTCCGGTCACCTTCTGGACCGGCGGCCATCGCCGCCGGGATCAGTCCGACGACCATGATGAGGCACAGCAGAAGCGCCACAAAACGTTTTTTCATAAGCATTTCCTCCTTAATTTCCATGCCCGGCAAATGCTTGCCGGGAGCGCATGGTACGCGTATGGGATCCCACACGCGCACCGGTTCGCAGGGGCTGCGCGGAGCGCTGTTCCTGCCCATCTTCTAGGGACATCGTAGCATAATGATTTTCAGAACGCAATAGGTGGTTTTCGGGAAATGTCCGCTTTTTCCGGAAAAAATCAAATTTTTAAGAATTCTTAATGATTTTATGTCAACTTATTATCCGGATTATGAACAGCCGATCTCGAATTGATTTCAAAGAAATTTCAGAACGGTTACAGACACTGAAAGCCCTGCTGTTCCACACTTCAAATCCATGACAGGTCTGACAGGCACGGCGGCTTTGACAGGCAGCGCGCATTGGCGCATCCTTGTATGTATGGCGCGTTTATTTCGTTTTTAAATGTATGCAAAAGCTCGATGATGGAAGATGCAAAGAAAGCAGAAAGCGTGTTTGGATTTTATTATTGATATCTTGCCTGCATGGCAAGAAAACGGACTTTTTACTGCAAGAGGTTTTTGCCCGATTGATCCTATATAATTATGCTTCGCTTATTGCGCGGAAAATACCTGTCCCACAGGAAAAACAAATCAACTTTTCGGTTGCCATACTTGTATGCAAACAATTCCTGAAAGGGAAAATCACGCCTGCTCAAATATTTGGAAAATTGTCTAAGCACCTGTCGCCAATTAGGCCGGGGCGACAATATAAGCGTTATCAAAACCCTGTTTCCGCTGTAGCTTTCCAATACCGGTTTTCTTAAAACAACTTACAATATTATGTAATTACAGATGTCCTCTGGACACCTGCTTTTGTCATGCGCAAAAAGGGCAGCTACCGCAAAAATAAGCTCTTTTGCTTACTTGCGGTAGCTGTCTTGCGCTTTGTGCAGTCTTATCTTAATGACATTGCTCATAGAGGGAGCATATCCTGTTTCCGGTTTGTTCAGTTCAGCGGCCCGAAGACGTTCAGCGGCCAGACGCGGAAGATGATCTTGCCGACGATCTGATCTTCTGAGATGCAGCCGACAATGCTGCTGCGGGAGTCGATGGACGCGCTTCTGTTGTCACCCATGACAAAATGGCGCTGGTCAGGAACCTGATACGGAAGCTCGATATCCGTCTCGCCAAGGGCCTTTTCTGGAAGATACGGCTCGTCGAGCAGCTGGCCGTTTACGCTGACAGTACCGTCTTCGCCGATGTTGACATAATCTGCAGGCCCTGCGATATAACGCTTGACGAGCAGCTTGTTGCCGTGATAAAAGGCGATGATATCGCCGGGGGAGAAGGACTTGCTCTTCACGCTGACGAGGATCTGTCCGTTTTGGAGCGTCGGCGACATCGAGCTTCCATACACGCGCAGCACCGGCATCCAGAGTGTCGCCGCCAATACGGCCAGCGCCGCAGCGACGATCAAAATCGCGACCGTGCTCCGCAGCGTCCTGTTATAGCGGCGCTTGTAGCGCAGGCGGCGGCGTTCGGCCTCCAGCTGCTCTGCGGTTGGAAGCGAGGCTTCATTTGTGATAGTCATACTTACTCTCCGTTTCCTGCCTGCGTCGTGTCATCCGGCAAAAGCTGCACCGCTTTTGCAGCAGCAGAAGCGCCGTTCCGGCCATCGTCAGGAACGCGCCGAGGACATAGAATATCCCGGTTCCGCGCCCACCCGTTTCGGGCAGCTCCGCGTAATTGATGCGGTTCGTGATCGCGGCCTCGCCGCTGGGATGCTCTGGGGAGAGCGGCACGGCAGCTCCGCCGCCAAACACAGTGTACGGCGTGCCGCTGATGAGCGCGGCTTCGCCGTCAGGCACAGGCGTGCCTCTGTCGTCCAGCTCGAAAACATAGTACGTTTTGCCGAGTGTCAGACCGCTGAACTGCGCAGCGCCATCCTCAGGCGTGACCGTGCCGTTTGCGTAGACCACGGACGCGGTTGCCACCGGTGTGCCGCTTCCGTCGGGCGTTTCGTAAAGGGCGAAGGTATACGCGCCGTCTAGCTTGGAAATGGGCGTTTCGTCTATGCGCGCAAACAGCTTTTTGACTGTAAGCCTGCCGACGTCGCCGTCCGGCCGGTTGTGGACGGTAAGGAGCACATGGTTCGCGTAGTGCTGCACACCTGCTGCGTCGACCCACGAAGCAGGATCGTCATAGTCTCCCGCAGCGCCCTCGCGGTATTTCGCCGGGTCCTGCGATACGGCATAATCGGTGTAGCCGTCCTGAATGGCGGAATTGAAGGGCGTGTCTCCGATTGCGATCTCCTTGAGCGCATAGTCCGCGACTTCTCCGTCAAGGAACAGCGGAAGCCCCTCCCACACATACGTCCAGTTATTTTCTGCGCACAGAACCTGCGTGTATGCGCTGTTCACGCCGCCGAGCGGCGCACCGTCATACATCAGCGTGACGGTCACAGGCTCCTGCCAGTCCTCGGGCACCTCGCCCCAGTCCTTCACGGCAGCCACCGTGGTCAGCACGTGTGCCTCGTTCTCAATCACCAGCAGCGCGGTTCCGACACCGGAGGAAATGCCGCCGGCAGAGGCCGCAGGCGGCTTGCCGTCAAAGGTCAGCGCCGTGAGTTTCCCCGTCTCGTCAACGGTGAAGCAGATTTCCTCCGCTCCGCTGTAGCCCTCCGGGAAAGCTTCCCGCAGCGTATAGGAACCGGCGCTCAGCCAGAGATATACCTCACCGTTCGCGTCGGTCACAATGGTCGAACCCGCGTCCTCGGTATATTCCGTGTTGGCAGAGAACACGTTGGTATACATACTGGTTCCGGGCTTGCGGCGCAGCTGACCGGACTGACCGTCGTTCCCGGTAAGCTGGAATTCCACGTCCGCAATGCCGTTCTGCGTAAACGAGTCGATTTTCCGCAGCGTCAGCGTGCCGGTATCAAGATAGGAATTCTGGAAAGCAACAGTGCGGTATCTGCGCTGGGGCGTATCGGCAGGGTAGGAGGCCATCGCCGTCTGCACAGGCGTATCGTCGTCGTAGCTCTGCCAGCTGCCGGGGTTCGCGGTGTCAGAAATGCGGTAATAGGAGGCAGACGCAATGTCTTCCAGCAGATAATTCTGCTCGGAAAGCGCGTAATTGCTGTCGATCCGTCCTCCCGCGATCCACGTGTAGGTGTTGCTGGCCGCGTCATAGGATTCATAGCCTACGCAGCCCTCGCGTGTTTCCTCGCTGGCAGGCACAAGCGTGAGCCGCTCGTCGTCCGCGTCGTTGGCCGAGACGTTCTCGATCAGAATACTGTATTCCTGATCGCCGGTCTGAGCCTTGACCCTGTCAATTGCAGTATCGCTGCCAAGGAAGGTCTTCGTCACGCGGAGCTTTGCTTCCTTTGCGACCAGCACGCCGTCGACGTGCCAGCCGTCGCTGGAATGATACTTGAGTGAGGCCCAGCGGATCTGGAAATAATCCGGCGTCAGGTGCTGCGTGGGGATATCCTGCCCAAGGATCTGGATGGTATATCCGTTTTCCCGGAGAAGCGCGAACATTTCCTGATCGGACGGGAACGAATCGAGCGTCACGCCGCTATAGGGCGTGTCCGTCATGGCGCGCAGAATGCCGTCCACCTCATAGGCTGTGTCGTCAGTCGTCGGCGGCGCAAGCAGGAGGAAGTTCGACTCCGTGGTGGTGAGCGTCTCCGTGCCTTGAATGCCTGATGAGAACAGCGATTTAGTAAACTCGCCGATCGCAACGTCGCTGACGCCGTTGCTATGGAAGTCGCGGATCTCGCATTTGAGGTTGAGGTAGAAATTCACGGATGCGATTCTTTCGCGTGCGTCCAATGCGCCCCATACGGCCTCAAGCTCTACGACTCCGCCGGTTTCACAGGCGTTCAGCTGCACCATCGTCAGCGCCTGTCCAGGCTCCAGCAGTTCGCCGGTCGTTTTGACGCGCCAGCCGCGGAACGTATAGAAAAAGTGCGCTTCCTGTTTGGTCTTGTTCGACCGCACCATCAGGGACAGCACATCCGGGTTACGAAGCTGATAAACCGTGTCCATGGAGACCTTGATTTTTTCGGACAGCATAGTCATGCCGCCCACCGTGCCGTTCGTCACGATCTGCTGAGCGTCCACGCTGACCGCGCTGCTGAGCTGCCGCAGATTGCTCGAAAGCGTGTTGGCATGATACACGATGGTATATTCGCGTGTCTCCATAAAGGACAGCAATGCGGCAATTTTGATGGGCTGGGTAACGCTGCTGAACGTAAAGCGCATTCTGCCGTCCTCCAGCGGCTCCATGCCGTCCGGGGGCAGCTCCGCGCCGTCCTTCAGATTGTAGAAGCGCCAGACATAGTCCGAAAACATGGAAAGCTCGACGCTGAACGTGTCTCCGCGCTGCACGTGATAAATTCCGCTTTCCGAAGCGGCTGTGGGCGGTGCGGAAATATTGATGGTATAAAACGTATTGTCACGGATGAGCGTCTCGTCGTCAGTCTTTTTGCTTCCCTCGAAATAGCTGCCGAAGTCGGCGCTGTTGTGCGGGAGATAATAGATATAGCTTGTATTCCGCGTGCTCAGCGGAATGCGCCATTCCAGCGTGCCGTCGTCCGTCTCCGCCTGATACGCGGGCGCATCCGCCCAGATGACAGAGGGGTCATTATGGTCGGTGTGCGGGAAGAACCGTTCGCCCGTATACGCGTCCGCTGCAAAGCCATACGCGGCATACACTGTCTCAAGCTGGGCCGCCGTGATGTAATGCCGCTTGTTTTCAACCGGCAGGGAGGTGTATTCCTCTGAAATGAGGCGCGGCGCGTCGTCGAGATAGACATAGTATTTCAGCGTGATCGCGCCAGCACGGTCGTTGATCTCATCAATGGACGCGTCGCCGTCCGGTTCCTCCTCAGAAGGGTCGACCGGCTCATCTTCTGAAGGCTCGTCCGGGCTGGGCTCGTCCATGCCCTGATCACAGGTCAGGATCCATGTGCCGTAGCAAAGCGCAGTATGGACATGGTCGGGGTCAGAATCGGTGCAGGTCAGCGTCTGCGTAGCCGCCGGGACCTCTCTCGTTTCAAAGCAGCTGTCCGTGTGCTGGTGCGAAATAACCTCCGGCAGCGCGCAGATAAGCGTGCCGTCCGCCGCATAGCAGGCATCGTCATGTTGGTGCAGCACGACCTCTTTCTGTTCGCAGATGAGCACCGGTTCGGCGCTTTCGTCCTCTGTCTGCCCGCAGGACAAGAGTGTCTGCCAAGCGTAGCACTCGTCCGTATGGATATGCGCTTCTCCTTCGTCCAGACCGCAGACCAGTTCACCCCGCGCGGCAGAATAGCATTCTTCCGTGTGCACGTGCGTCTCAGGCGCTGCATAGCAGTCTGCCGTGTGCGTATGCTCTGCAAGCTCCGGCAGGGGACACACAAGCGTGCCGTCATCATAGCACGCAGCGTCGTGCCGGTGCACGACAAGCAGCCCGTCCTCCGGCAAAACAGGACAGGCAAGCACTGTCTTTTCAATTGTGGAAACCTGCGTATAGCAGCTCTCGTCGTGGATGTGCGAGGCCGTCATGGTAACGGCGGGCAGGATGAGCGCGTAGGTCGTGAAAAAGACGACGATGGACGCAAGCACAGTCAGGATACTGTGCCAGAGACGGCGGCGCGTATGCCGTTTTTTAAATTCCTTAACATCGCGCAAAAGCAGATCGTCCATAAACCAAGCTCCGTGATAGCAAAATGATTCCATGTAAAAAATATGAAAACGTGAATTATAGGTTCTTCTATTATACTTATAATTCCTGGTTTTTCAACACTATTTGTATTTTTTTTTTTTTTTTTTTGAGCGATTTTTCTTGAAAAGCTGGTCGAATTATGGTAATCTATTGTCCCACGTAAAAATATAGACGCGTTAAGAAAATGTAAAATGCATCAAGAAAGGAAAAAATGGAATGAAGAAAACAGGCAAAATTTTTTCACTTGTGATGGCACTGCTCATTGTGGTGCTTTCGCTGAGCGTGATGGCGTTGGCGGCGGACAGCTACACTATCACCATCAAGGGCGACAACAGCACCGCCGACCACATCTATGAGGCCTATCAGATCTTCGCCGGCGACCTCCACGACCCGTCCCCTGACGACGAGGTAGTAATTCAGGACAAGGTGCTCTCCAACATCGTCTGGGGCAGCGGCGTGAACCAGGAGCTTGTCGTGAGCGGCAAGAACCTGACCGAAACGTTTGACGGCAAGACTGCCGCGCAGGTTGCCGAAGACCTGAAGGGCATCGCGGACGCGCGGGCGTTTGCCAAGAAGATCGCGCCCTTCCTGAGCAGCCACACGGACTCCACCGGCAAAGACGACGCGGGCGACTACACGATCACGGGCCTTGCTGCCGGTTACTATCTCGTCAAGGACAAGGACAACACCCTGACCGGCGAGTACGACTTCTATACCGCCTACTTGATGAAGGTCGTCGGCAACGTGCAGGCGACCCCCAAGGGCGAGAAGCCCGCGCTGAAAAAGCAGATCAAAAACAACAACACCGGTATGTGGAGCGAGACAGGCAATGCGGCCTTCCAGCTCGGCGATACCGTAAGCTTCCGCATTGTTGTTACCGTACCCGATACCTCCCGCTACACCGACAGTTATATCTACAAAATTTATGATACCATGACCGAAGGGTTGACCTCCAATGTCAAATCCGTGGAGGATTTCTCCATTGAGATCAGGAATGATCCGAACAACAAGCTCGACAGCAAATACTGCTCGCTTGTTACCAGCAAGATCACGGTCGACGGCAAGCAAGTCGATCACTTCGAGCTTTCTATCGATATCAAGCAGGCTATCGCCGACGGCGTGATCGAGGCAGGCAATGACCTGTGCGTCAACTATACCGCTGTTCTGAATGACAAGGCTGACTTCTATATCATCGGCAGAGGTAAGAACACCAACACGGCCTATCTTGAGTACAGCAACAACCCCAACGGCGAGGGCACCGGCAAAACACCTGAGAGCTCTGTCCACGCATGGACGTTTGCCATGATCGTTTCCAAAATCGACGGCACGACCAAGGCTCCGCTGACCGGCGCAAAGTTCGTCCTTTCCCGCAGGGCGGATCTTAAGGTCAGCGATATGCAGTGCGACGAAAACGGCAATCCGACCGTTAAGACTGATCTGCTCCCGATGTACACCGGCGACAGTTCGCGAGCGCCTTATGAGCTTGCCACGGCTGAAAAAGTTGAGGCGGGCACCGACATTACCTACACCGCAGAGCTGGGTGAAGGAGTCGTTTTCGCTGGTTTCGGTGAGTTTACGTACTATCTCTACGAGACAAAGGCTCCCAGCGGCTACAATCTGCTCTCTGAGCCGGTTGCGGTCACTTTCCACTGCTCCGATACCATGGATGCAAGGCTTGACCCCGCGTATATTACGCTCAACGACAGCGCAAATCAGATCACGACCATGATGTTTGATATCGAGAACAAATCCGGTGCGACGCTTCCGGAGACCGGCGGCATCGGCACGACGCTGTTCTATGTCATCGGCGGACTGCTTGTCGTTGGCGCTGGCGTCCTGCTCGTGACCAAAAAGCGCATGGGCAAGGCCGAAAACTGATTTTTGTAATTTTGCCGCAAAGGGACGGAGGACTTTTCCTTCGTCCCTTCGCGGCAGCAGGGAGAATTCCGCAATGAAAAAGCTCATCAATATCCTTCTGGTTCTGGCGCTGCTTGCGGGACTGTCCCTGCTGCTTTATCCCACCGTGAGCGACTATTGGAACTCGCTGCACGCCTCGCAGGCTGTCGCATCGTATGACGAGGCTGTGCAGAGCATGGACGCCGGGCGGTACGATGCGCTGCTGCAAAGTGCGCAGCGCTATAACCGCGATCTGTTTTCAAGAGGCAGCCTCTTTTCCCTGACGGACGAACAACGCGAGGACTATCTCAGCCAGCTGAGCATCGACACCTCCGGCATCATGGGATATATCGAGATTCCGACCATCAAAGTCTCGCTTCCCATCTACCACGGCACGAGCGACGACGTGCTCCAGATCGCTGTGGGCCATCTGGAATGGAGCTCGCTCCCGGTCGGCGGCGAGAGCACGCACTGCGTCCTCTCCGGCCATCGCGGCCTGCCCAGTGCCAAGCTCTTTACGAACCTCGACCAGCTGTCAGAGGGTGATCTCTTCGTCATCCGCACGCTCGACGAGGTGCTGACCTATGAGGTCGACCGCATTCTCATCGTCCTGCCCGGCGAGGTGCAGACGCTCGGCATTGAAGAGGGGAAGGACCTCTGCACGCTCGTCACCTGCACACCATACGGCGTCAATTCCCACCGCATGCTTGTGCGCGGCCACCGCGTCGACAACCAGTCCGAGGCTGTACGCCTGACAGCAGACGCGATCCGCATCGATCCGCTGCTTGTCGCGCCCATCGCCGCTGTCCCGCTTCTGCTGGCGCTTCTTCTGCTGCTGGCCGTCACGCCGAAGAAAAAGCGCCGGAGCTAAAAATTATCTGCCGGAGGAACCGCTATGCGAAATTGGACAAAACGAGTCTGTGCGCAGCTTCTCGCGCTTTTGTGCCTCGCCGCGCTGCTTCCCGCGCGGGCATCCGCTGCGGGCGTGATCGACACGGACCGCGACGTGCGCCTCACCATCGAATACCGGCACGACGGGGAACCGGTTCCGTCTGTCCCGTTCGACCTCTACTATGCCGCGTCCGTTGACGCGGATGCGAACTTCACCCTCGCGGGGGATTTTGCGGACTATCCCGTTAGCCTCGAGAAGCTCACTGCCGCCGAATGGACAGCGCTTGCCGAAACGCTTGCCGCCTATGCGGATCGCGACGGACTCACGCCGCTGGACAGCGGAAAAACGGACGCGCAGGGGATGCTCACATTCCCAAACCGGCAGGAGCGCCTTGCGCCCGGCCTCTATCTGGTCGTTGGCCGCAGGCTTGTGACGGAACGCCACACCTACACGACCGAGCCATTCCTGATCGCGCTCCCAAATCTGGAAAACGATACGTGGCTCTATGATGTCACGGCCTCGCCCAAGCACATGAGAACGGAAAATCCGCCCGTTCCGCCCGCTGATAAAGACGACTGGCGGGTCATCAAGATCTGGCAGGACGATGTAGAGGAGCTGCGGCCGGACGAGGTCGTGATCGAGCTGCTGAAGGACGGCACAGTTTACGACACCGTGCGCCTGAACGCAAAAAACAACTGGCGTCACACCTGGAAGAGCCTTCCGAAGTACCATGCCGACGGCTCTGCCATTGAATGGCGCGTCACGGAGCAGCCGCTGAAGCGCTACACCGTCCGCATTTCGCGCGACGGCAATACCTTCCTTGTCGTCAATACCTACAGCCCGCAAAGCCCGGACGAAGACAGCACAACGCGCACCGTGATCAAGCGCTGGGACGACGCGGGCTATGAGCAGAAACGCCCCGATACGATCACGGTCACGCTCCTGAAGGACGGCACGGTCTACGACACAAGGACGATCAGCCGCACGGACAGCTGGCAGTACACATGGAGCGGCCTTCCCCGGTATAGCCCGGACGGCACGGAGATCGTCTGGACAATACAGGAAAACGCCGTTCCCGGCTACATTTCAAGCATCCGGGAAACCGGAAATACGTTCATCCTGACCAATACGCCGGAGGGGCAGAAGCTCCCGCAGACGGGGCTTCTCTGGTGGCCGGTTCCGGTGCTTGCCGCGGCGGGCCTGCTGCTTCTGATTTTGGGCACGCTTTTGAAAAGGAAAAATGACCATGATTAAACGCGGAACGCTTTGCACGATTCTGGGGCTGCTGCTCCTTCTCGCCGCGCTGCTGCTCACGGCCTATAACCTCCGCCGCGATGCAGCCGCAGGCGACGCTGCCGAGCTTGTCCTCGAACGCCTGACACCCGACCTGCCCCGGCAGGAAAGTCTTTCCCAGTCTCCCACTGGAGAGGGGAAAGAGGAGGCATTTGTCCCGGATTATGTGCTGAATCCGGAGCTGCCCATGCCGGAACGCGAGATCGATGGCCAGAGCTACATCGGCGTTCTGGATATCCCCGCGCTCGGCCTGTCGCTCCCCATCATCAGCACATGGAGCTATCCCGGCCTGCAGATCGCGCCCTGCCGCTACTCCGGCTCCGCGTATCTTGAAAATCTCGTCATTGCGGGGCACAATTACCGCAGCCATTTCGCGTCCCTCCCGCAGCTCCAGCCGGGCGATGCGGTCACGTTTACAGACATGGACGGGACTGTGTTCCGCTACAAGGTCGATTCCCTTGAAACGCTTTCTCCCTACGCCATATCCGATATGACCAGCGGCGGCTGGCCGTTGACACTCTTCACCTGTACCGTCGGCGGCCAGTCAAGGCTTGCCATCCGCTGCAGCGTCGGTTGACGCACCATAAAATCAGAAAAGTCGTGAAACTCCGAATGTCCCATCGGAATTTCACGGCTTTTTGTTTTGCGTATTGCTTATTTCTTCGTGAGCGTCAGGTGATAATCGGCGCCGTCTTCACGGGCAGCCGCCTGATAGCCGCTGTGCGCGGCAAAGCGCTTGATGTTTTCAACGGCAGTTTCGTTGTCGACGAGAACTTCCAATGCAGCGGGATTGTCCTTCTTGATCGCGTTCTGCACCATCACGACGGGCATGGGGCAGAGATAGCCTCTTGCATCAACCATTTTTCTGCGCCTCCTGCTTCTTCATGCTGTTTACGATGGAGATCACCAGCACGATCACGATACCGAGCACCACTGCGACGCGGCCATTGGTGGAAACACCGCCCGCAGAGCTTTCGGAGGCCGCGTTTCCGGCAAGGCCGAAGTTATGTGCGAACGCAGCGCCGACGATCATGCCGAACACCGTAACGGCAGAATCCGCGTTGCCGCTGCCGGCAAGAATGAGCTGACGCAGCGGGCAGCCGCCCAGCAGCACCGAGCCCCAGCCCGCGAGCAGCATACCGAGGAAGTTCCACACATGGTCGGAATGTGCAACCGGCTGTCCGGCGAAGCCGAGATTGAATTTATGCAGGCAGAGATTGCCGATGAGGACTGTGACGAAAATGGCGATGAAGCCCCACAGCAGGTGCAGATCCTTGAACATCATCGTGTCGCGCAGACCGCCGACCATGCAGATACGGGATTTCTGTGCCAGCGCGCCAACAACCAGCGCGATAACAAGTGCGATCAGGAACGGGGCGTGCTTGGAGCCGGGGCCCTCCTCAGAGAGCTTGAACAGCGTGGGAACAGCCAGGAACAGGATCAGCAGGCCGACCATGACAGCGGGCAGCACCGTGCCGTCGAGCGTCTTGGTGGCGTAGTTCCGCTGAAGCGTGAAGCCCTTGCGGATGAAGATCGTGCCGAGGAAGATACCGGCGGCGAAGCCGGCCAGACCGACAACGGCATTCAGATCGCCGCCAGCCAGACGCAGCACCATGCGCAGCGGGCAGCCGAGGAAGGCCAGCGCGCCGATCATGACGAATGCGCCGAGCACAAAGCGGAGCGCGGGAGACGAACCGGCTCTGGCTTTCCATTCCTTAGAGGCCAGCGCCATCAGGAAGCTGCCGAGCACAAGGCCGATGATCTCCGGGCGGACATACTGGACCTTGGCAGCAGAATGCAGACCCACAGCGCCTGCGATGTCGCGCTCAAAGCACGCGATGCAGAAGCCCATGTTGGCCGGGTTGCCGAGCGCCGTCAGCACGAGTGCTGCGATGCCGATGACAACACCGGTCAGAATGACGAACAGGTTTTCTTTTTTCATGTTCTCTTTCCTCCGATATAGTCGAACTAAGTTCGCCGAAGTTCGATATTCTGGAACGAGAATATCGAAAACGGCGTGAATGCGGGCTTTTTCGCCCGCATTCGTTACTCTTGAATCAGAATAACACGCTTTTTCACGATTGTCAATCATTTTTCTGTTCGACATTTTCGAAAAATATTCAGAATCGAAGAAACGTTCAGAGCAGCAGCGCCGAACCCTGTTCCAGATCGTCGGACAGGAACCGGCGGTTGAGTGCATTCAGGACCCGCTTTTTATCTGCGCTCCACATGGGATCGATCAGGCTGCGCTTCGCGCCGTCTCCGGTCATACGGTGAATGACCAGCTCGCGCGGCAGCACGCGCAGACAGTCTTCCAGTACGGACAGATACGCATCCAGCGTCATGGTTTCGAAGTTTCCGGCGGCGTAGTCCTCAGCAAGGTCTGTCCCGGACAAAACGTGCAGCAGATGGAGCTTGATGCCGTCCGCACCGCTCTGACCGATGTAGCGTGCGGTCTGCACCATCATCTCCGGTGTTTCGCCGGGAAGTCCAAGGATCATATGCGCGACCACATGGATATCCAGTGCCATGAGCTGCCGGACGGCATTGTCAAACACGGAAAGGGGATAGCTGCGCCGGATATACCGCGCAGTGGATGCGTGGATCGTCTGTAAGCCAAGCTCGACCCAGACGGGCTTCCTTTCCCGCAGCTCCGCGAGCAGCGCGAGGATCTCCGGCGGCAGGCAGTCCGGTCTGGTTGCGATAGACAGCGCGCAGATCTCATCCCGGTCGATTGCGGCCAGAAACAGCGGCCTTAATTGATCGGCGGGCGCATAGGTATTGCTGTAATCCTGAAAATAGGCGATATATCGGGCATCCGGCCCGGCCTTTGCCGCGACAAGGCGTTTGGCCTGGGCAAGCTGTTCAGAAACCGGGAGCGCGGCGGAGGCGGCGAATTCACCGCTTCCGCTGCAAAAGATGCAGCCGCGTGCGTCGAGCGTCCCGTCGCGGTTCGGACAGGTGCATCCGGCGGAAAGCGCCAGCTTATAGACCTTGCAGCCGAATGTCTCGCGCAGATACGCGTTCAGGGAGCGGTAAAACATATGTCCTCCAAATGATTTGCGCGCCGCAGTCTCTGCGGCGCGCAAGCTGGTTCCTTACGATTTGGGAGCATCCAATGCTTCATCCTGCATGACCGCCTCAAATTGAGCGCGGTTCATATTTTCGTTTTCCATCAGGAAGCCCGCGATCTTATCCAGCCGTTCCGAATGCGCGGTCAGGATCTCCTCGCAGCGCTTGTATGCCTCGCGCATGATCGACTGCACCTGCACGTCGATCTCGCCTGCCGTTGCTTCGGAATAGGGCTTCGTTTTTTCGTAATCCCGGCCAATGAAGACCTCCTGACTCGACGAATAGGAGACAGGGCCAATCGCGTCCGACATTCCGTAGGTCGCGACCATATCCCGCGCAAGCTTTGTCGCACGTTGGAGATCGTTCGAAGCGCCGGTCGAGATATCGCACAGCTTCAACGCTTCCGCAACACGTCCGCCAAGGAAGGAGACGACCGTCTCGAACATTTCATTGCGCGAAGCGTAGGATTTGTCATCCTGCGGCAGGCTGATGGTCATACCGCCCGCCTGTGCGCGGGGGATGATGGTGATCAGGTGCACGGGATCCTGCGAGTCCAGACAATACATACACACAGCGTGTCCGGCCTCATGGACGGCAGTGAGCATTTTTTCGGAGTGGCTGACGACGCGGCTCTTTTTCTCCGGACCTGCAATAACCTTGATCATGGCAGCTTCCAGATCCTGCTGCGTGATGGCGGCTTTGCCGTTCCGCGCAGCAAGCAGTGCACCCTCGTTCAGCAGATTCGCAAGATCGGCGCCGGTAAAGCCGCCGGTAAAGCGGGCGATCACGGCAAGATCGACATCGGGACCGATGGGCTTATTGCGGGTATGCACCCGCAGAATGGCCTCGCGGCCCTTGACATCGGGATAATTGACGGTGATATGGCGGTCGAAACGGCCGGGGCGAGTCAGCGCCGGGTCGAGGGCGTCGGGCTGGTTCGTCGCGGCGAGGATGATGACACCGTTGTTGCCCTCAAAGCCATCCATTTCGGTGAGTAACTGGTTGAGCGTCTGCTCGCGCTCGTCATTGCCGCCCATATTG
>OJAM01000193.1_pt1 | contig 29906 bp, 21 predicted proteins | sample 1589071 | NCBI WGS metagenome assembly OJAM01 (sample SAMN03283243) | human gut metagenome | biome: human-associated habitat; material: feces | host: Homo sapiens | place: Peru | collected 2012
GCCATACAGATACAAACATGGGTGGTCTTGATAGCCAATCTGCTCATTACCGTACTCTCAAGAAGCATCAAAAGAAGGTGCGCATTCTCTCAGGTTGTCACTATGGTGCGCCTTACGCTTATGTACTACATTGATTTTGTCGCATTCATGGAAAATCCTGACAAAACATGGAACAATATTCTGGCCAAGGAGGGGCAAAAAGCACCACCAGAACCTTCTCTTTTCGATTAGGGGGGCTTACTTTTGGAAAAAAGAAGTCCGAAGCCTGATTTCACAGGGCTTCGGACAGGGTTATTATGCTCGGTTAAGTTTTACCGGACAGCAATAAATGGATTTAATTGGTGTGCTTTTTGGAAGTCAACGAGTCAACAGGTCAACGAGTTGTTGAGGGGACGAAGATTCGAAATTTCGAGTTTTCGAGGATTCGATTTTTTCGATGGGGGTTGGGGAGGGGGTGAAAAAAGTAGGAAGGAAGCGGGGTGGGGCGCTTCCTTCCTACTTGGGGATTTATTTGAGGTTATCTTCTTCTTTTTTTCTTTGAAGTGGTTTCCTCTTTTTTAGCGGATTTTTTCTTTTTGTTGGCTTTTGGCACTTTGAGTTTGTCGCCAGGGTGGAGCATGTCGGCATCCTTCAACTGTGGATTAGCCTTGCGTAGCTGGTCGGTGCCTAAACCGTAGCGGTGGGCGATACGTTCGAGCGATTCGCCTTCACGCACGCTGTGGCTTGTTGGACGGGCATCTTCCTCCTTCTTCGCTTTTCTCTTGCTTCTGCGGTCGCTATCGCGGTCAGCCTTTCTGCGCTTCGACGATTTCACCTCGTCGCGGTCGTCTCTCTTGCTGCGCTTGTTTGTTTTCGCCTTAGCCTTTGATCTTGCCGACTCTTCTTCAGCCACATGGCGAGTGACACGCTTGTTTGCTGTAGCCTTTTCCTTCTCGATAGCCTCTTTTTGCTTCTTGCTGTTGCTTGCAGTGGTAGGAGCTGTTTCAGCCTTTTGCTTCTTGGCGGTGGCTGGAGCAGGAGCAGGAGTTTCGGTCTTTTGCTTCTTTGAACCTGTTGCGCGACCGTCGATCTCATCGTTCACGCTGTAAGATTTAGAGCGTTGCGATGTGGTGGTAGAAGTGCTCGCAGTGGTCTTTCGCGCTTCCTTCTTAGGTGCGGCTTGCTTGGCGGCAGTGCTTTGCTTCGCTTGTGCCACAGCGTAAGAAGTGGAGGTTGTTGGTTGCTCGGCTTGCTGCTTTCGCTCACCGGTGATTTTCAGCACCTGACCACGGCTCACGTGCTTGCGGTTGAGATTGTTGAGTGCCATCAGTTCTGCCACACTCATATTATACTCGTCGGCGATGCTCTCGATGGTCTCGCCGCGTTTCACCTTGTGGTATTTAGCCTCTACGCTCTCGTTGTTGCTCACAGGGGTGGCGCTTACCGTAGGCTTAGCCTGTGCCACTTGGCGCTGTTCCTGTTTGGTCTTAACCACGCTCTTGGCTGCCTCTTGAGGGTCGACCATCTGCTGTGTCACAGAAGATGCGTGGTTGCCTGGTTCCACCACGTCGCGAGTGGCGTAGAGGTCTTTGCGATAACTCATGATGCTGTCTTCCACCATAATGTAGCTGTAGATTTGCTGTGATGGCAGCGCGAGCGAGTAGGGGTGAGTGTCGCCAGGAATGATGTCGTGGCGATATTGAGGGTTGAGAATGCGGATTTCCTCGATAGGAATGTTGAGCACGCTGGAAATCTGGTTGAAGTTCACGCGGTGGTGCACCATCACTGTGTCGATAATCAGCGGCTTTTTCGACAGAGCAGGGTTGATGTTGTGCTTCTGATAGTTGTTCATCACATAGGTGGCAGCGATGAAGGCAGGCACATAGCCACGGGTTTCGCGAGGCAGATATTCGTAAATTGACCAGAAGTCGGGATTTTCGTTATCTCTGCTCTTGGCACGGCGGAGCGCCTTGTTCACATTGGCAGGACCGCAGTTGTAGGCGGCGATAGCCAGCGACCAGTCGTTGTAGATGCCGTAGAGCTGCTTGAAATAGCTTGCTGCCGCATTACTTGAGCGGTATGGGTCGCGACGCTCGTCGACCAGCGAGTTCACTTCCAGTCCGAGACCCTTGCCTGTATCTACCATAAATTGCCACAGACCGGCGGCACCTGCGCTCGACACCACGTTAGGGTCGAGAGCCGACTCGATGATAGGAATGAACTTGAGTTCGTGTGGAAGTCCCTCTTTTTCCAGAGCGCGTTCGAAAATAGGCATGTAGTAGGGCGACATACCCAGGATTTGCGACACCATGGTGCGCTCTCTGGTGATGTAGCGGGTGATGTAGGATTTCACCACCTGATTGTAGGGGAGTTCAATTCCCGAAGGAATGGCTCTGAGGCGCTGAATGTATTCAGCGTCGCTCACTTCGTTTGGCGATTTGCTCTCCACGCTGGCATCGACCACCGCATAGTTTTGCAAATACCAGTTTTTCTGCATTTCCTGAGTGTTGATTTCAAAGCTGTAAGGATACACGATGGCCTCGTCGGTGATCGATTCCTTCAGCGATAAAATCGATTTCTTCTTTGGCGCAGCCGACATGGTCAATGCCGCAATCGCCAACACGATTAATGCGTTAAATCTGAAATTCTTCATACTTTATCGTCGTTTGTTTTTAATTCAAAAAGTAAAGGCACACTGAAGTCCGAGCGACGGTATTCGCGACTGCTTCGTGTCGATAGCGGCAGGAGCCACGTCCATCGTAAGGTCGGAGGAAATGTCGAAGTGTGCGAGTGAGGCGTCGACGTAAGCGTCGACGATATTGATGAAATACACAGCCACCATGCTGATGATGCAAATGTCGCGATAGCGGCGGTAGTATGTTCGCTTGTTTTTCAGAGCGCGCGTGAGCCATTCCTTGTCGAGGTCGCTCTCCTTCACGGTTTTCGGGAAGAAGTTCATGTAACTGCGCGTGTTGGGGTCGTTGTCGGTGATGTCGCGGTAGGCTTTGGTGTAGTCGCCGAGCATACGGTTGTTCCACGCCGTGCCGTAGCCGAGCCCTACGAAAGCGCCCACCACAATCGGGATTTTCCAATAGCGGCGGTTGTAGATTTGTCCCAAGCCGGGGCAGAGTGCCGAGAGCCACATGGCGCGCTTGGGGTCGGGGTTGAACACACGGAGCTTGCCCAGGTTGGTGGCGGCTGCCGTGTCGGGCACGAAGGTGGCTTGCGCCAGAATCAGCGAATCGTTGGGCTCGAATTTCACGGTGTCGCCAGCCTCGTCGAGCACAGGGGTGCGCTCGTAGGTGCTGGGTTTTACGGTGACGGCTGCCGAATCGGGGGGAGTGCTTGCCACAGTCTTATGCCCTCCGGTGCGAGTGCGTGTGGGCTTTTCGATGCCGCCAGTGGTCTGCGCCATGCTGCCCACAGGGCAAAGCACAAGCAGGCATAGTGCAATCACTGTGCCTACAAATGTACGAATATGTGGGTTAAATACCTTTCTCACAAGGAGTTGCTTGCCTCTCCGCCCACTATTGAGCAGGTGGGGATGCTATAATTAATGTTTTAATGTGTCAAAGATACGAATAATTCTCTCTAATTCCTCTTCGTTTTTGAAAGGAAATGAGATTTTTCCTTTACCGTCCTTATTGCAGGCAAACGAAACCGCCACGCCAAACGACTTGCTCAGGTGTTGTTTCAGCACATCGTAGTCGGCGTTGTTCACCTTTTTTGCAGGTGCTTTTGGCTCGGTGCTGCCTTCTTCGTTCATTTCCTTTGCCCTTTGCTCCACCTGACGCACCGAGAGTCCTTTTTTCAAAATCTCGTTGTAGAGTTTGAGTTGCATGGTGGGCTTCTCCACCGAGAGCAACGCTCTTGCGTGGCCCATGTCCACAGCCTTGTCGCGCAAGCCGAGTTGCACTTCAGCCGGCAGTTTCAGCAGGCGGAGGAAGTTGGCGATGGTGGCGCGCTTCTTACCTATGCGCTCGCTCAATCGCTCTTGGGTGAGGTTGTATTGGTCGATGAGTTTGCGGAAGGTGAGCGCAATTTCGATGGCGTTGAGGTCTTCGCGCTGAATGTTCTCAATCAGCGCCATCTCGGTGAGTTCGCTGTCGTTGGCGGTGCGCACGTATGCTGGCACGGTGTCGAGGCCGGCGAGTTTGGCAGCACGGTAGCGTCGCTCACCCGAAATAATCATATAGGTGCCGGCTTCTGCGCTGCGCAGAGTGAGGGGCTGGATAATGCCCAACTCGCGTATAGAGGTAGCCAATTCCTCAAGCGCCTCCTCGTCGAAGTTGATACGAGGCTGGTCGGGGTTTGGCTTGATGAGGTCGATTGCTATTTCATTGATAGCCGAACTGCCGCTCGGCTGCACATCGTCCATTGAGATGAGTGAGTCGAGTCCGCGTCCGAGTGCATTTCTCTTGATTGCCATAGTGGAAACTTTGATTTAATGTGGTTACTTTTTCTTACGGTTTTTACTAATCAACTCTTTCGCCAACTGGGTGTGGCTGGTGGCACCACGGCTGGTGGGGTCGTAGAGAATGGCTGGCAAACCGTGGCTTGGAGCCTCGCTCAAACGAATGTTGCGTGGAATCACGGTGCTGAACACCATGTCGCCGAAGTGACTTTTCAGCTCTTCGTAGATTTGGTTGGCAAGGCGGAGGCGTGCGTCGTACATGGTGAGCAGGAAACCCTCGATTTGGAGCGATGGGTTGAGTTTCGACTTGATGATGCGCACGGTGTTGAGCAACTTGCTGATGCCTTCAAGTGCGAAATACTCGGCTTGCACAGGAATAATCACCGAATCGGCAGCCGTGAGAGCGTTCACGGTAATCAATCCGAGCGAAGGGCTACAGTCGATGAGAATGAAGTCGTATTCTTCCTTTACGCTTGCCAAAGCCTTTTCGAGCACGCGCTCGCGGTTGGGCTTGTTGATAAGTTCGAGTTCCGCACCCACCAGGTCGATGCGGCTACCCACCAAGTCGAGCCCCTCCACGCAGGTTTTCACCTGTGTGCCGAGAATTGGATAATCGTCGACCAGACATTCGTAAATCGACGACGACATCTGTTTTGGGTCAACGCCGAGGCCCGATGTGGCGTTTGCCTGTGGGTCGGCGTCGATAAGGAGCACTTTCTTCTTGTTCACAGCCAATGAAGCTGATAAGTTGATAGCAGTGGTGGTTTTACCCACACCGCCCTTTTGATTGGCTATTGCTATGATTTTTCCCATAATCTTGCGGGTGTTTTTATTTACTCTGCAAAGGAATTACTTTTTGTTCAATTACAAGTTAAAAAATGCGTTAAATTGAAATAAATGTTGATAACTCGCCACTTTTGTTAATAACTATGCGCTTGTTAACAGGCGTTTGCGATGGATGGTGCTTGATTTCCTCCCTTTTTCAACATTCGTATTTTTTTGCAAATATGCAGCGACTTGGTATGGTGATCAGGTCGCTGCATATATATTATAGTGTGTAGAGTGCCGAGATTCGGTGTGCGCTTCGGCACTGCTGTCTATGTCGGGGGGGGATTATGTGTCGAGGGTAGCGTAAGTGGCGTTGTCCTCGATAAACTGGCGGCGTGGTGGCACCTCTTCGCCCATGAGCATGGTGAACACGCGGTCGGCTTCTGCCGCATCGCTGATGGTGACACGCTTCAGCATACGGTTCTCTGGGTTCATGGTGGTGTCCCAAAGTTGCTCTGGGTTCATTTCACCAAGACCTTTGAATCGCTGAACACGCACATTCTTTTCTTCGCCAGCGCCATACTTGTCGATAAACTGACGCACCTGCATATCGGTCCAGCAATATTCTGAGTTATTGCCCTTGATAGCACGGTAGAGTGGTGGGGTGGCGATATAGAGGTGGCCGTTCTCCACGATTGGACGAATGCAACGGAAGAAGAAGGTCATCAGCAGCGTGGCTATGTGGGCACCGTCCACATCGGCATCGGTCATGATAATCACACGGTGGTAGCGGAGCTTTTCGGGGTCGTAGTTGCGTGGGTCGGTGATACCGAGCGCACGGAAAATGGTGACTACCGATTCGCTTTCGTAGATTTTGTGCTCAAGCACCTTTTCCACGTTCAAAATCTTACCACGCAGTGGGAGAATGGCTTGGAACTGACGGTCGCGGCCTTGCTTTGCTGAACCACCTGCAGAGTCACCCTCGACGAGGAACAACTCCGACTTGGCTGGGTCCTTGCTTGAGCAGTCGGCAAGTTTGCCTGGCAGGCCAGAGCCAGCCAATGGCGACTTGCGAATGATTTTTGCGCGAGCGTTTTGTGCCGCATGACGTGCCTGTGCAGCCAAAATCACCTTTTCGATGATGGCTTTGGCAGGTTCGGGGTGCTCTTCCAAATAACTTTCGAGCGCAGCCTTCACGGCGGAGTTTACTGCGGTGATAGCCTCGGTGTTGCCGAGCTTGGTCTTGGTCTGACCCTCAAACTGAGGTTCGAGCACCTTCACCGACACCACAGCGGTCAAGCCTTGCAGGAAGTCTTCCTTCGAGAGTTCCACCTTAGCCTTCTCAAGCGCTTTCGACTTTTCGGCGTATTTCTTGAGCGAAGTGCCCAAGCCCATGCGGAAGCCCTGGAGGTGAGTACCACCCTCAATGGTGTTGATATTGTTGACAAACGAATAGATGTTTTCCTTGAAAGTCTTGTTGTAGGTCATAGCCACTTCCACAGGAATTTCGCCTTCGTTGTTGGTGATATGAATCACATCGCTGATGAGCGGTTCCTTGCCTTCGTCGAGGTAGCGCACGAAGTCGTCCAAACCGGTTTCGGAGTGGTAAACCTCGGTGCGTGGCACACCGTGCTCGTCCTTGTCGCGCAGGTCGGTGAGCGAGAGGGTCACGCCGGCGTTAAGGTAAGCAAGGTCGCGGAGGCGGTTGCTCAAAATGCTGAACTGATATACTGTGGTTTGGAAAATGGTGGCATCGGGGTGGAAGATAACGGTGGTGCCGTGATCTTCTTCAGCACATTCTCCAATTATTTTCACTTCGCTTGTGGGCTTGCCAAAAGCGTATTCTTGCATATATACTTTGCCTTCACGGCGCACTTCGGCGCGAAGGTAGTCGCTAAGTGCGTTCACACAACTTACGCCCACACCGTGCAGACCGCCCGACACTTTATAGGAGCCTTTGTCGAACTTACCGCCGGCGTGCAGCACAGTCATCACCACCTCAAGTGCCGACTTGTGGAGTTTTTCATGCTCGTCCACAGGAATGCCACGGCCGTTGTCGCTCACGGTGATGGAGTTGTCTTCGCCAATGGTCACAGTGACCTTGTCGCAGAAACCTGCAAGGGCTTCGTCGATAGAGTTATCTACAACTTCTGATACCAGATGGTGGAGTCCTTTCACGTGTGTGTCGCCAATATACATTGACGGACGCTTGCGCACAGCTTCAAGGCCCTCGAGCACTTGAATGTTAGACGCTGAATACTGTTCTTCTTGCTGTTCGATTAATTCTTCTGACATATATTTCACACTTTTCGCAAGGGTCAAAACATCTGTTTCTGAGCCTTTTTAGAGGGTTCGTAGCGCACGTTTTGATGCTTGCGTCATAAAACATACAAATTTACGAAAAAATCCCTCAATCACCAAATTTAAAGCCCTAAAATCCACAAATTTTTCCCCCACCACATCCTCACCACACTCACCACATCCTCACCAGGCACCCACCCAAATCCCATCTCCAAAAAACACCATCAAAGGGACGGTTCTTTTGATGGTGTACTTTCTTGCAGTTGTGAACCGATGTTCGGTGAACCGCCGAGCAGATTGCCGTTGTCAGCAGATGCCGGCTGCAAAAAGTCCGAAAAGCGATGTGAGAAGAAATCCTTGACCGATGCAAGCCAGTAGAAGATTGAAATGCGTTCTGCATCGTTAATCTTTCCTTTCAATCCCTGATAGAGATGCGTTGCGAGTTGATTGAGCAGAGTATCGTTCTGCGTTTGGAGATAGCCTTGATAGAGGTTGTCGCAAATGATGTAGGTTTCAAACGGTACACCTTGGAAGTCAGCCGCAATCGCCTTTCGTCGGTTGATGCGTTTCAAGCGGATAGGCAATGTCGGCAGAGAACCGAGCCAGTCGAGATACGGTAGTATCATGGCGATGTCAACAGCCCTGATGTTGTGATGCTCTTTGCCTACCTGCACCAAGTGTGTGCCGTCAGGCAGTTTCGCAATCACCTCTGCCTTGTTCCAGCGGAGCAAGCAGAGCGTCTTGATTTGGTCGGTCCTAAAACCATCAGCAATCAAGCGAAACACATCTCGCAGCTGCTTTTGCGATAACTCATGCCACCCTTTCGGCATGATAAAGTCGAGATTATTATCCATAACAAAATCGGTTGATTATAGCACAAAGCTACAACCAACCGATTGTTCGGTAAAAGACGGATTAAATCAAGATAATCAAAGAATTTTAGAAGTTCCACCCAAGGATGATAGAAAACATATTTCCTTTCAAGGTTAGCTCATCTTTTGCTTTACGATCTTCATTGCTTCCATCATAATAGTTTGTTAGACCTAAATCATATTTCAATCCAAGGTACATATGACGATATTCTGCTCCTACACCGAATGCTAACCCATACGAGAGTTTATTGTCCTCATCGAAAAAGGCATCGTTTTCAGCATGTGTTCCTCCATGAAGTGAATAATCAGCAATAGATGTGCCATCATTTACTCGATACTCTACATATGGACCAAATAGAGCTTGGACGTTTACAATCTTGAAGTTATAGTGGTATCCCAATTGCATTGGAAGTTGTAGGTACATGGCTTTGAATTCGTTGTTTCTCCATGTCGACGAACTATGACTGTTTACGCCCTCAAATTTATTGTTTTTTTCGGTAAACCAAAGTCCGGCTTGAACAGATAGCCCCCATTTTCTGTAAACAGGGATATCTACTATTGCACCAACATTGTAGGTGACTTTGCGTTTATTGGACATGTTCCAATTACTGTCCTTTGTGCCGCCGATTAAAGAGTAGGCTTCTGAAGATGTAAAGCCTCCGAAACCGATTCCTGTTCTTAAGCCGAAGGTCGTTTTTTCGCCAAGTTGAGCAGATGCCGAAATCACGCTCATCATCGTAAAAAGAAAAATCAATACTTTTTTCATACAAATATAAATTAACGGTCTGACAGTCCTATTGACCATTGATAACAAAAGAAACGTGGACTGATTTACCACATCTTCTATTGATGGTCCTGAGAAAACCGTGTACGCAAGATATGAAAAGAGCAGCCCACGCTAAGCGTGAGAACCGCCTTGTTATCTTTTGCGTACGATGAAAATTTCTCAGGTTTTCAATAGCAAGATAAGCAATACGCTTCTTAATTTAGTTTAATATGTAATGTCATTCCTCTGAACGACAATACAAAAGTACGATTTGTTTAATTATTTGCCAAACAAATCTGTAATTATTTTAAAATTTGTTATTTTACCTCCTGACTTCGTCACTTAAAAAAACGCATACTTTATAACTGATTGATAAACAACATATTGTATCTTTGTGTTACCTGGTTTTGGGTGACGCAAAAGGCTTTTTAACTGTGTTTATCAGAAAGAAAAGACATCGTTCCGGTAATATCGGAGTTATTGTTGTTGAGAAAATCGGTGGCAAGATGAAGGAACTTGCAACGATTGGTGTTGCCAAAGATGCTAACGATATTGATAGTCTGGTAAATGCTGGACGTGAATGGATTTCCAAGGAAGAATCCCGGCGTCATCCACAACTCGATTTGTATGGTAGGAGCGTGAAGCGTGTGACCGTGAGCGCGAAGAAGTCCGCCGCGTTCTGTCCAATGTCAGCACCATCAAAGGGACGGTTTTTTTGATGGTATTACGCGTTAAACCGTTGTGTAATAGCGTTCTACAAGTTCAAAAAAGCACCAAAAAAGTGTCAAAAAAATCTCAAAAGTAAAAATGAAGCAGCCACAATCACCAATTTCCTCTCACCCAGCGCCCCCAAAAAACACCATCAAAAGAACCGTCCCTTTGATGGTGTTTTTCCTTAAACAACTGTGTATAAGGTGGTTTAGGGTTTAAGATGAAGCCAAAAAATGTGTTGGGAATGAAAATGTGTGAATTTTTGTTTTTTTTGATTGTTTATTTGTTATATTTGCGGTTGAAAAACCAATAGATTATGGATAAAAGGCATTTGTTTTCTCGTGCGTTGCTATTTGTGGCAATGGTGCTCTTGCTTGGCGTGGCTCAGGCTCGTGCGAATGTGTTCAGTGATTTTAACGAAAAGGAGCAACAACTGTATCAGAATGCTATCCACTTTATGGATAATGGAATGGTGGATACTGGCATTGACTTGCTCAAGGGCTTGGATAAAGCGCATCCTTCCAATTGGGCGGTTGTCCATGAAATTGTGTATGGATATATTGTTAAGCAAGATTATGAAGAAGCATATCAGTGGGCGAAAAAGCTGTTGAAGCTAAAAGATGCAGGTGCTGACTCATACTTTATTGCAGGTAATGCCTTCGATTATGTGGGGAAGCGCAAAGAGGCTATTGAAATTTATGAAAAGGGTTTGAAGAAGTTCCCTAACAGTGTCCGCCTGTGGGTGGAAAAGGGCAATATGGCATATATGATGAAGAACTACGATGAGTCTGTGGGATGTTATGAACATGCCATTGATGTTGATCCGAATTACGACGCGTCGTATTATCGTCTTGCCAACTTATATGCTATGTCAACCGACCCTGTTTGGGCTGTGATGTATGCTCAGAATTACCAATTGCACGCGAGCAAATATGAGCGACTGATGGAAATGGGGAAACTCATCTATGATTTGTATCGCGAAAATGTGACTCGCAAAGATGGCAAATGGAAGGTAACCTTCACTAAAAAAGTGAATTTGTCGGCGTATGCTTCGCTTGATTGTGATATTCCTTACAATGGATTTTTCTATCATATGCATAAGGTTGTGCTTGATGAGGGTGGTTTCGCAGGTGATACACTCACGCTTGCAGATGTGGCGAGGCTACATCGCAAATATGTGGAGATAGCCGACACAACGGCACACGACTATTACAATGTGCCGGTGCTGGATATGGAACGCGCAGCGCTGCACGAAGGACATTTAGATGGATATATTATGTGGATGCTTCGTGGAGCCGACGTGGGATTTGGAAACAAGTATTTTGGAACCGAACAGTGTGATTCGGTGGTAGACGCATTTGTGGAATGGTATAATAATGATTATAACAAAAGAGGTTACAGAATGGGCGAGACTCGCCCCAAAACCACGGTTACTGCACTGGTGCCAGTGCCTCGCTTCGACGACCTGAAGGATGAGAAGGCTTGCAGGGTGCATCGTGATGAAATTCGCGCCATTGCTAAGTGGGTGCTTGATGCTAAGCCAGATACAACCAGTTTGTTGCAAAAAAAGATGTTGGGTGCAATGTTTGCATGGGTAATGAATACCGAAGAGGTGTCTTTGGTTATGGATATGAATCCATTGCAACTTCAAATGCATATTCTGCCATATTTTATTGCTGCGACTATTGAGCATTTGCTCGGTCAAAATAAGAGTAAATTAGACTGCTCTGATTTTGTGAAAGTGATGATGAAGGTGGTTTACTATGCTCGCAAGTATAAGGATTTGCTTGGCTTGACCGAGAAAGAACTGAAAGTGATTAATCAAGACGATGAAACGCTCAATGCCTTATTCAAGGCTGATTTCGAGAAAGTGAGCAAAAAGAGAAATATGAAGAGTTAAAGAAGTGAGGACCTTGTTTCCTCTCTACAATCATCTGAGAAATAATTAGGCATTTTTCGCAAAAAACACCATCAAAAGAACCGTCCCTTTGATGGTGTTAGGTGGTAAGATGTTGTGGTGTAGCGATTTGAGTGGTGCTAAAAATGGGCGAAATACGACATGGATGTGTCGGTTTTTTAATCTGATTTGAATTTTATCATTTATAAACAACAAAATTAGCACAAAATGTGATTTTATCATTTATGGACAACAAAATTGCAAAAATTGTGGTTTTGTTGTTTATAGACAATGAAATTGCGTGGTGAGGTGTGGGGGTGTGGTTTGTGGGGAGGAGAAATGAATAGCGAGGCTGTGTCGGGGTGACACGGCCTCGCTTTTGGGTTGCACCTGTAGGAGGGTTGCACCTATGGGTTGCCCCGCTCTTTTTGGGAGGGAGGGGCGGTTAGAGGGGTTCAGTGGATAAATACTGGGGGCACAGAAACAAAAACATAAAAAACGGCCTTTTGGCGATGCCAGTGCTTCGCACCTGTTGTTAGTGCTGCGGCATGTCTGATTTCAAGCAAGGCTTGAATCAGCCACACCACAACCCTAACGCCGCCCTCTTACGAGGTCGGTGGCATCGCCAAAAGGATAAAAACCTCTCGCCTTCGGCGAAAAACCAAACCCGGTAGGGACGTGATACTTCACGTCCGCCCATAATTGTGGTACCATATTGAATATCAATCATTTGACGCGGACGCGAAGTATCGAGAGCACTGAAAAAGTAAAACCAACTTTCAGATTGAAAGTTAATAACGGAGAAATAGTCGTTTTACACTTCTTTTTCTGCCTATCATAGCCTTGTTGAGGCGATTTGTGCAAAGAAAAGTTATAAATCGTAAGCATTTTTCGTTTTGGTCTTTAAAAAACAGGACTTTTTCAGTGCTCTCGAAGTATCGCGTCCCTACCATGCAAAATCGTTTGGAAGATTTGACACGACCTCTTTCCAAGAAATCATTTTACTATCAGGGGTTTTTCGCCGTGAAACGGCGAGCGGTTTTTATCCTTGGGGCAAAGTGGAAGGCCCTCGTAAGAGGGTGGCGGAGGGATTGTGTGGTTGGCGGCATGGAAACTCGTTTCCAATGACGCAAAGCGCACAGTCGCACCGCCAAATGCGAAGCATTCCACTTTGCTCCAAGGCTGTTTTTTATGTTTTTGTTTTTGATTCCATTCACGATTCGACAACAATGCAGAATCTATGCCCCCAGAAATTTTCCCCTGAGCGGTTAGAGGGCGGATTTTAGGCGGGTGATGAATTCGTCGGCTTGGGCGATGGTGAGGGTGAGTGGGGGGAGCAGGCGAATCATGTTGGTGCCGCTTGCGCCAGTGAACACGTGCTGCTCGTGAATGAGGCGGCTACGCAGTTCTTTCACCGGATAGTCGAACTCCATGCCTATCATCAATCCACGGCCTCGCACTTCCTTGATGCCGGGAATCTTTTTCAGTTCCGTGAGCAGGTGTTCGCCCACTTTTCGTGCGTTCTCCACCAGTTGCTCTTTCTCAAAGATTTCGAGCACGGCGATGGCTCCGGCGCAGCCGAGGTGGTTGCCGCCGAATGTGGTGCCAAGCATTCCATACACAGGCTTGAACTCAGGGCTACAGATGAGTGCGCCCATAGGGTAGCCGTTGCAGATGCCTTTCGCCATCGTCACGATGTCGGCTTTGATGCCGCTCCACTGGTGGGCGAAGAATTTGCCCGTACGGCCGTAGCCGCTCTGAATCTCGTCGAGGATAAGCACCACGCCACTTTCTTGGGTGAGGGTGCGGAGTTGGTGCATAAATTCGTCGGATGGAATCTGAATGCCGCCCACGCCCTGAATACCCTCGATAATTACCGCTGCCACATCGCCCTTGGCGATTTCAGCTTTCACGGCATCGATGTCGCAGAACGGCACGATGGTCACGTTAGGCGTGGCATTGACGGGGGCTTGGATTTTGGGATTGTCGGTGGCTTCTACGGCAAGCGAGGTGCGCCCGTGGAACGCCTTGCTGAAAGCAATCACGCGCGGCTTGCCAGTGTGGAACGATGCCAACTTCATCGCGTTTTCGTTGGCTTCCGCACCAGAATTGATGAGGAAAAGTTGGTAATCGTCGTAGCCGCACGCCTTGCCCAGTTTTTCAGCCAAGCGCACTTGCAGACTGTTGATTACGGAATTGCTGTAGAACACCAGGTTTTCGGCTTGCTTCTTCAGCGCATCGATATAGTGGGGGTGGCTGTGGCCGACAGAAATCACGGCATGGCCACCGTAAAGGTCGAGATATTCGGTGCCGCTGGCATCGTAGGTGTGGCCGCCCACGCCCTTCACAATCTCGATATCGAATAATGGATATACGTCGAATAATTTCATGACTTTCTTCTTTTGGATTATCACACAGATTCAACAGATTCAACGGATTTTTTTATTCAACAGATAGTTTTTTTCTGTTTAATCTGTTGAATCTGTGTGAGATTGTTAAAATGCTGAGGCTTTGAGGGCGAGGCCGGTGCGCTCTGGCAAGCCGAAGAGCAGATTCATATTGTGTACGGCGGTGCCAACTGCGCCTTTCAGCAAATTGTCGATAGCAGATGTGATGAGGATTTTGCCGTCGATTTTATCAACGTGAATCAGGCATTTGTTGGTGTTCACCACATCTTTGAGGTCGATTTCCTTGTCGGTCACGAAAGTGAACGCGTGAGGAGCGTAATATTCCTCGTAAGCGCGCTTCACATCTTCCAACTCGGCATCGCTACGCAGGTAGAGCGTGGCGAATATGCCGCGCGAGAAGCAACCACGCATCGGAATGAAGTCGAGTTCGCTATCAAAACCAGGTTGGAGCAGCGTGAGCGACTGACGGATTTCGAGCAAATGCTGATGCTTGAAAGGCTTGTAGATGCTCACATTGTCGTTGCGCCATGAGTAGTGCTTCGTGGGCCCTGGTTTCACGCCAGCGCCGGTGCTGCCCGTCACGGCATGGATATGCACATCGGCGTTGAGCCAGCCGTTTTTCGCCAGTGGGAGCAATGCCAACTGAATGGCGGTGGCAAAGCAGCCGGGGTTGGCGATATGCTTGGTAGCGGTGGTGATGCGCTCGCGGTTCAGTTCAGGCAAACCGTACACGAAATCGTGCACACCGTCGGCGATGCGGAAATCTTGCGCAAGGTCGATGATGCGGAGCGATTCGGGAATCTCGCCCTTATGCTCTTCGAGGAAAGGCTTCGAGAATCCGTGAGGCGTGCAGAGAAACAGCACGTCGATTTCGCTCAACGGCGTGTCGGCCACGAACACAAGGTCGGTTTCGCCGATGAGTCCTTGGTGCACGCTGTCCACACGGTTTCCGGCGTTGCTGGTGCTGCTTATCCATTTCAGTTCCACCTCAGGGTGGCAAATGAGAAGTCGGGTGAGTTCGCCAGCGGTGTAGCCGGCTCCACCTATGATACCTGCTTTAATCATCGCTCTACAAATCCTCCTCTTTGCCGTTCTTGATTTGGTTGTAGTGGTACACCTTCAGCGGATTGGCGTAGATTTTGGTGAAGCCCTTCACATCGTCGGCGCTCCACGCCTTGTTCATTTCGCCATATTCGCCAAAGTTGGTCTTGCTCAAGTCGTAGTCGCTCTCCACGCCCACCAGTTCATAGCGGTAAGGCTTCAGGTCGATAATCACACGGCCGGTGACATTGCGTTGCGACTCCACCAAGTAAGCCTCGATGTCGCGCATCACAGGCTCCAGATAGTAACTTTCGTGGAAGAACATGCCGTACCAGTTGCCCAGTTGCTCCTTCCAGTATTGCTGCCACTTGGTGGTGGTGTATTTTTCGAGCAACTTGTGGGCGGCGATAATCAGCAATGGAGCCGCAGCCTCGAAGCCCACACGGCCCTTGATGCCGATAATGGTGTCGCCGAGGTTGATGTCGCGGCCTATGCCGTAAGGGGCCACCATCTCTTCAAGGTCTTGAATAGCCTTCACCTTGTCGGGGTAGGCGGTGCCATTGATGGCAGCGATTTCGCCCTTTTCAAAGTCGATGGTGATGCGCTTGTTCTCTTTGGCTGTCATCTGACGCAGGAATGCGCTTTCGGGCAGGTTTTCGTTGCTGTGCAGCGTTTCCTTGCCGCAGATGCTTGTGCCCCACAAGCCTTCGTTGTAACTGTATTCGAGTTTCTTGAAGTCGCCTTCGAAACCGTGGTCCTTCAAGTAGTTGATTTCATAATCGCGAGTGAGCGAGAGGTCGCGCGTAGGGGTGATGACCTCGATTTCGGGAGCCAGCACTTGGAAAGTGAGGTCGAAACGGATTTGGTCGTTGCCTGCGCCTGTGCTACCGTGTGCCACGCAATCGGCACCAATCTCCTTGGCGTAGTTGATGATAGCGATGGCTTGGAACATACGTTCCGAACTAACAGAAATAGGGTAGGTGCCATTGCGCAGCACATTGCCCATCACCATATATTTGATGCTCTTTTCGTAATATTCTTGCGTCACGTCGAGGTTCACGTGCTTCACAGCACCCAGTGCCAGCGCATTTTTCTCGATGGTCTCCAGCTCTTCGGCGCTGAAGCCGCCAGTGTTGGCAGTGGCAGTGTAAACGGCGTAGCCGCAGTCTTCTGAAAGATATTTCACGGCGAAAGAAGTGTCGAGGCCGCCGCTATAGGCGAGCACCACTTTCTTGCGCTCTTTGTTTTTGCCTTTTGTATTCATGTCGGTGTCGTATGTGATTTCTTCGTTGATATGTTCGGCGGGGTCGTAGAGCAGTGCAGTGCACAGGCATTTAGCTCCGCCATTGCGTTGTAGAATGTCGAAATTCACGCAACTTTCGCAACCTTTCCAGAATTGCTCGTCGCGGGTGAGAACTTCAAAAGTCACGGGCTTGAAGCCGAGCTTCGTGTTCATGTTGAGCACGGCAGCACCAGTGGTGAGGCTGAACACCTTAGCAAGCGGATAGCGTTCGCGAGCTAAGGCGAAAACTCGTCGTTTGATCATAGTAGCCACGCCGATACCTCTAAAATCGGGGTGAACGATAAGTCCTGAGTTGGTTACAAACAATTGGTGGTCCCAGCTTTCGATGTAGCTGAACCCTGCAAATCGGCCGTGGTAGAGCGCCAAAACTGCTTTGTTTTGTCGCATCACTTTTTCCAGATACTCGTGTGTACGGCGAGCGATACCAGTGCCACGAACCTTGGCGGCTGCCGCCATCGTGTCGATAATCTCATCTATGTATTTGAGATGCGACTCTCCAGCCACCACAATTTCAATGTCTTTGATGTCAATCATTTTTTTTGTTACTACGAATCAAATTTCTAAATTCCGTTATTATCTAAAGTCACAGCCCGCACATAAATATATGTGAGGCGTGTCGAGAAAAAATCAAATTAGTGTGTAGTTTCGTGTGTGAAAGCGTGTCACCTTTCAGAGAAAGGCAGTGAATGGGGGCTTAGCCGATGATGTCGGCAGGCAGGAATCGGGCAAAAAACTCGTTCGATTCCTTGCGCGAGATGCCCTCTCTGAGCAACACGAACACCGTGTCGGCACCAGCGATAGTGCCCAGCACCATGTGGGCGTGGCTCATGTCGATGTCGTATGCCAGACCGGTGGCATAGCCGTTTCGGGTCTTGATTACCGCAATGTTGCCAGAATAGTCAAGCGACACAAACCCGATTTGCGCACCGCCTGTAAGTCCCTTCTGCCCTTTCATGAGCATGGAGTCTTGCAGTTCGTTGCTGTCGGGGATGATATACATGTATTCGCCCGCATCGTTAGCCACTTTCGTCACCTTTAGTGTCTTCAAGTCGCGCGACAGGGTGGCTTGCGTCACCTCGATACCATGCTGCTTCAGCAGTTCGGCAAGCTCGTTTTGGCTTCCGATGCAGTTCTTTTTTACTAACTCTATAATTACTTGGAGTCGATTTCTTTTATTCTTCACGATAGCAATGATTTGTGAGTTGGTGGATAAATGAAATTTTTTGGCTCAGTAGCGCATTTAAATTAATTATTGGGGGCTAAACAGTGCTGTAAGTACTTGACTTTCTTTCCCACATCAATCAGACAAAGGTAGTAATAAAAATTGTAAATAGAAGAATTTCGCCAATATTTTAATGAATTTTTATACAAATCCCCACCCCAACTTCACATTCAAAACAAAACTCCGCCAAAAAATGAAGAACGAACCACGCAGTCCCCATAGCATACGGGGACTGTCAAAAAGCAAGTAATTGATTTTAAGCATGGATAATGTTGTGCCCTATATCAGAAAGGACATACTTCTGGTTCTTGCTGGTAGGTTTGTTGGGTATGGTCATTGAGATTGCCCCCATTGCAAGTAATTTTTCAAGATACTTTCGCTTCTTTTGCTTGTAAGATATTTTGTCTATTCCCTCCAACATCTCTTGAGCAGAGACCTCTTTCTTTGCTCTTATAAGGCAAATAGCCAAGAAGCCTAATTCGCTCATAGACATATCTTGGACATATCTTGGACATATCTTGGACAAATTAATTCTAATTTGCTCTATATCAGTCTCTCTAATACTACTCGCATCTTGGACAAAATCTATTCTGGCTGGTATGTCAATCAAGAAATAGGAACGTGACTCATCTGTTTCAATCGTTGCTTTAGGCGAACCGTTCTCTCTGAGTTTCTTCTGTATAGTGGGAATCCCTGTGGCTCTACCTTCGGTAAGGTCCAATTCTTTAAGAAACTCTCCTAATCTGCGATTACGGTATCTGCGCGACCGAAGAATGTTAGCCTCTTTAAGCGACTCCATACTTATAGACCGGTCAGGTCCAGAATAGCTCAGTATGCTGATTCTATTGGGTTCGATGGTGATTTCTACCGGTTCACGTTCTTTGTAGTCTCTGTGGTATAGGGCATTTACAACCGCTTCTTCTAATGCTTGAAACGGATAATTGAACACCTTTACTGAATGCTCGTCATCAGTAGGCTTGGTGATTCGCTCCTTTATAATATTGGTACGCAAATAATCCAATGTGCGGCGTATCATCATGGGTACTGGGCCTAAAATCGATGGCACCTCAATGAAATTTTCGGGATTTTTCTCTCGCCCTTCAGGAAATACAACAATATCTACCTGTGTTGTTGGAAAGAATTTTTCGGGATGTTCTGCAAACATCATTGCTGCCACATTCTTAATGCTCTTTTTTTCTTTAGGTCCATCATATAGTTGCATTTGATCCAAAATCCTCTCCATATCGGTAGCAAAGTTGGCTTTTGCTAACCGACTGTCAATCTTTGTTAGATAGTCTTTCAATAATAAAGGCGAGATGTCATCAATGCTTATGTTTTCGTTGCCACGGTCGTCAAATGGAACTCTGTTAGCCATATCTCTTAGTTGGTCAAGAAATTCGCCTTTGGCTTCTATTGACGAAGTGCCATATCTGATATAGAAAATGGGCTTTTTAAGTTTTGCATTTACATCTGCTGGTGCTGTGTATGGGCGGTTGTGTCCAGCTGTAGCCCAAATCACTACCAAATATTTACCATCAACTTCTTCAATTGATACCCTCGGCGCATATACTGGCTCTATCAGCTGGTTGTACTGAAGCACCTCTCTTTGAATCTTGTCAAGGTTTTCCTCTGGTACACCTTTCACAGGACGAACAGCTATGCCATTCTTTTCGGCAACACCAATGATTATATATCCACCGCCGAGATTGTCAATGTCATTGGCAAACGCACAGATGCTATGATAGATGGACGTTGGGTTCCATCCTTCCTTGAACTCGATTCTGTTTGATTCTACGCGTTGCTTATGGAGCAGGTCTTCTATATTTATTGGTAATGCCATAATGGTTTCAGTATTAATGATGCAAAGATACAGAATTTAATCTAAAACCATATTGCAAGCTGATGTGAAATTGTTGAGAATGGTGATGTTGGTTATAAAATTGGGGTTGATTTTTTTGGTGTGGGAGGGGGTGGGGGGAAATAAAAAAAGCCTCCTTTGAAAGGAGGCTTTTGGTGACCCCGGAGGGGCTCGAACCCTCGACCCATTGATTAAGAGTCAATTGCTCTACCAACTGAGCTACGGAGTCATGATGTTTATTCGTTTCCGAATTGCGAGTGCAAAGTTACGACAATTTTTGAAACCTGCAAAAAAAATCTGCGTTTTTTTCAAAAAAAGTGCATTTTTTGTCGTTTTTCTTGTTTTTTCGCCTTCTTGTGCCTCTGTTTTGTGCGTTTTTGGTCCGAAATTCGGATAAACCCAAATCAGTCATTAGGCCGTAGGATTCACAAACCCTAATGACCGATTTGGGATAAAAAGGAAAAAGCGATGGCTTTGGCAAAAAATTGCTATCTTTGTAGAAAATAGGCTGCATTTCAGCATAGCAATCAAGCAAGCTTGTTGCTCTTCGTTCGATTTGCACTATCTTTGTAGAAATATAGATATAAATATGTCAAATCAAGAAAAACGACCGCTGATTTTGATCAGCAACGACGATGGATTCTCGTTCAACGGTATTAAGACCCTTATAAAAGTGGCTCGCAAATACGGCGATGTGGTGGCTGTGGCTCCTGCCATGCAGCAAAGTGGCAAGGGGTGCTCCATCACATTCTTCGACCCTCTGCGCGCGTTGAAGTTGAAAGAAGAGGAAGGCTACACCGAGTATCAAGTGCCAGGCACGCCCACCGACTGCGTGAAACTCGCCCTCGACCAACTGCTTGGCGGCCGCAAACCTGATTTGGTGCTTTCGGGCATCAACCATGGCTACAACTACGGCATCTGCACGCTTTACAGTGGCACGATGGGCGTGGTGTTTGAGGCTGCGGTGCATCATTTGCCTGCTGTGGCATTCTCCGCCGAGCCGTTTGCCCCCGAATCCGACTTCACCTCCTACGAGTCGTGGATTGAAAAAGTGCTCGAAAGGGTGCTCGAAAGCGGATTGCCCGACGGCATCTGCCTGAACGTGAACATGCCCGAAAACGCTAAAGGCATGAAGGTGGTGCGCACAGCCATGGGCAGATGGGTGAAAGAGTTTGAGCACCGCATGGACCCTCGTGGCTTCGATTATTACTGGGTGACAGGTGAATACCGCCTCGACAATCCCGACGATGCCGAAACCGACGTGCGCGCTGTGGAAGATGGCTGGGTGGCAGTCACCCCATGCCGCGTAGATCCCACTGGTCACGGCGTTTTAGACCAAATTTCGGCATTGCTCAAATAGGTTTTCTGCGCCACGCTATTAAATCACATTGATTATAATGTGTAAGTCGTGATATTTTTGTAATTTTGCACGATATTTCAATTTAACAAAACAAGAAAACAGCATAACTATAATGGAAAGAAAGGTTAGAGTGCGTTTTGCACCATCTCCAACAGGTCCGCTTCACATCGGTGGAGTGCGTACTGCACTGTATAACTATCTGTTTGCTCGCCAGCACGGTGGCACAATGATTCTCCGCATTGAAGATACCGACTCAAACCGTTTCGTGCCAGGTGCCGAAGCGTATATCAACGAGGCACTTCACTGGCTCGGCATTGGCATTGATGAAGGCGTGGCAGAAGGTGGCGAATACGGACCCTACAAACAAAGCGAGCGTCGCGACATCTACCGCAAGTATGTGAAGCAACTGCTCGACGACGGCAAGGCGTATATCGCATTCGACACCCCCGAAGAACTCGATGCAAAGCGTGGCGAAATCAAGAACTTCCAATACGACGCATCCACTCGCATGAGTATGCGCAACTCGCTCTCGCTCCCTGCCGAGGAAGTGCAAAAACTCATCGACGCCGGCACCAACTATGTGGTGCGCTTCAAGATTGAGCCAGGACGCAACGTGGTGGTACACGACCTCATTCGTGGCGATGTGACCATCAACTCTTCCATTCTCGACGACAAGGTGCTCTACAAGCGTGCCGACGACCTGCCCACCTACCACTTGGCAAACATCGTGGACGACCACTTGATGGAAGTGAGCCATGTGATTCGTGGCGAGGAATGGCTGCCAAGCGCACCATTGCACGTGCTTCTGTACGAGGCATTCGGCTGGGCCGACACCCAACCTGAATTTGTGCACCTGCCACTGCTGCTCAAGCCCGACGGCAAAGGCAAATTGAGCAAGCGCGACGGCGACCGTCTTGGTTTCCCTGTTTTCCCACTCGAATGGCACGACCCCAAGAGCGGCGAAATCTCTTCAGGCTATCGTGAAAGCGGCTATCTGCCACAGGCAGTGGTCAATTTCCTCTCGCTCCTTGGCTGGAACCCAGGCGACGACCGCGAAATCATGAGCATGGATGAGCTGATTCGCGACTTCTCGTTTGCACACTGCTCAAAGAGTGGCGCAAAATTCGACTTCGAAAAGGCAAAATGGTTCAACCACGAATATCTGATGGCTACCGACGACGCGGCTCTTGCCGAACTGTTCAAACCAGTGCTCGCTGAGCATGTGGATGTGGCTCAATTCACCGACGAATACATTGCCGAGGCAGTGGGCACGGTGAAAAACCGCATCAACTTCGTGAAAGACCTTTGGACCAACGCCGCATTCTACTTCCAGGCTCCTGTGGAATACGCTCCAAAAGACGTGAAAAAGCGTTGGAAAGAAGACACTCCAAAACTGATGGGCGAACTCATCACCGTGCTTGAAGGCATCGCCGACTTCTCCGACGCTGCCGCCACCGAAGCCACCGTGATGGCTTGGATTAAGGGCAACGAATACCACATGGGCAACGTGATGAACGCGTTCCGCCTCACTGTGGTGGGCGAATGTAAAGGCCCTCACATGTTTGAAATCACTCGTTTGCTTGGAAAGGAAGAAACCATCGCCCGCATCAAGCGTGGCGTAGAGGCTATTCACCTTCCTAATGAATAATATACAGTAGGCACAGACATGGTTAAAAAGTGGTTGGTCGTGATGGCGATGTGGCTTATGGGCGTGGCTTATGGCAATGCCCAGGAAGTGGTGTGGAGTGTGGATTTCGATTCACACTTTGCCAACCGTGAGGGTGGCGACGAACTTCGCCCCGACCAAACATTCCTCTTCACCCGCTTGGCACCCGAAATCGGCATACAGTTGGGCAATCAGCGAAACGGTCACACGCTCAAAGGCGGTGTGAGTTGGCTACAACCCCTCAACTCCGACGCTGCCGATGCCAAGGTGTCGCCCACGCTCTACTACCAGTACCGCCATAAGGGCTGGAGAGTGAATGTGGGTATGATTCCACGCACCGCAATGGTGGAGCACGCCCCACGCTACCTGTGGAGCGACTCGCTGGCTTACCGCCAGCCCAACATTCGCGGTGTGCTTGCCCAGTATCAGAAGCGCCCCGGACGCGGCTATGCGCAACTGTTCTTAGACTGGCGACAGCAGCAAGCCGACTTCCGTCGCGAGGCATTCAATGTGCTCATCAGCGGTAAGGCGTATGTGGGCAATGTGTGGTTTGGAGGCCATGTGCAATACAATCATCTGGCAAAATCAAAACTGGCACCAGAGGGCGAAGGCGTGAACGATGATGTTACCGTCAACCCCATGGTGGGCTTCGATTGGAAAATTGCGCCAAAGGCATCGCTGAAAGTGAAGGCTGGTGCCATCATCAACCTTGAGCGCGACCGTTCGGAAGAGAACGGCTGGAAAGCACCTTGCGGCTTCATCGGCAATGTGCAAGGCCGTTGGAAATGGCTTGAGGCAGAGCAGAATGTGTATGCTGGTGGCAATCTTTTTCCACTTTGGAACAAGTATGGCAGCGAACTCAATTTGGGCGACTCCTACTATTGCTCCAAATTCTACAGCCGCACCGATTTGCGTGCCCATATCGTGCAGACGCGCTTCGTCGACCTCAACGCGTCGCTCATCTTCCATGCCACAGACAAGATAACAGGATTTTGGCAACAGGTGAGTTGCCGCTTTTACATAGACCAAGACCTTTGGAAGCATCGTCGCAGCAAGAAATACTTGCGTGGAGGCAGAATGCTGCAAAGCAATTTTTAGAGAGAGTAATGAGAGCAATATATAATTTAGGAATTAAAGCGTATAGGCTGGGTGTGCGTTTGGCTGCATTGCGCAACCATAAGGCACGCTTGATGATTGACGGGCAAAAACGCACTTTCGACTTGCTGCGCGCCACGCTTAATCCCGAAAACAAAAATATTTGGATTCACGCTTCATCGCTTGGCGAATTTGAGCAGGGTCGTCCGCTGATTGAGCGCATCAAGAGCGAAAACCCCGACGCACACATCGTGCTGAGTTTCTTTTCGCCCAGTGGCTACGAAGTGCGCAAGAATTACGACAAGGTGGACGTGGTGTGCTACCTCCCATTCGATGTGCCATCGGAAGTGAGGAAGTTCATCGACTTGGTGAATCCCTCGATGGCGATTTTTGTGAAATATGAGTTCTGGGGCAACTACCTGAGCGAACTGAAGCGCAGGGCTATCCCCACCTACATCATTTCGTCCATTTTCCGTGAGGGGCAAATCTTCTTCCGTCCGTGGGGCGGCATGTTCCGCGACATGCTCCGCTGCTTCACACGCATTTTCGTGCAAAACGAGGAATCGCGTCAACTGCTCAAGACCATCAACATCGACAATGTGGAAGTGGCTGGCGACACACGCTTCGACCGCGTGGCAGATGTGCGAGGCGCAGCCAAGGAATTTCCTGTGATTGAATCGTTTGTGGCTAACAGTTCCTTCACTTTGGTGATGGGCAGTTCGTGGCAGCCCGACGAGGATATTGTGATGCCGTATTTCAACGAGCACCCCAATATGAAGTTGATAGTGGCTCCACACGAGTTTGATGCCGCACGCCTCAGTGCCATTGTTGGCAAAACCCGCCGCAAGGCAGGGCTTTACAGTGCCACAAACGCAGAGAATGCCGCCGACCTCGACTGCTTGGTGATTGACTGCTTCGGCATACTCTCATCGCTCTACCGCTATGGTCAGATGGCATATATTGGCGGTGGATTTGGCGCAGGCATTCACAACATCAACGAGGCTGCCGTGTATGGCATACCGGTGGTGTTTGGTCCGAAGTTTGGCAAGTTTGCCGAGGCGCACGACCTCATAGCCTTCGGTGGCGGCCATTGCATCAACAATGAGCAAGACTTCGCCGACCTGATGGACAAGATGCTCAACAATCCAGCCGCGCTCGAAAACAGCGGCAACATTGCCGGCAACTATATCTCCACCCACATCGGAGCCACCTCGCGCATCTACCGCGAGTTGTTCCCCAAACGCCGTCAATAGTTTGTGACCACACTCATATCACCTCATCACAGCACCCCAAAAGCATCAATCGATGTCTTTGGGGTGCCGTTTTGTTAGCGCCCACCCGAAAATCGGTGAAAAACGGTGGGTTTCGGTGCAATAAAGTGGGCTGATTTTCGCCGAATAAATAATTTTTATTTATCTTTGTAAAGTTCATAACGCAACACAAGTTTTGCCGCTTCTGATAACGGTGGCAATCATTCAACAACACTATTTTATGAGAACCGATATCAACTCAAAATTAAAGCTGGGACAATTGTCGAAACGCTATTATTGCCCTGAGAGTGAAGTGGATCTGGCTTCGCTCACACGATTTGAAAAGGTATATACCAAAATCGTGGAAACCCCAAACGAAGGTGCTGCCGATGCGGCACTCGACATCGCTGAGGCCATTGAGCGGTGCGTGGAAGAACGCGGACGATGCGTGATTGGCTTCGGGGCAGGCAAAGGCGTGCTCGAAGTGTACGACGAGCTGGTGCGACTCTATTTTGCCGACAAGGTGAGTTTCGCAAAGGTGGTGGCGTTCAACATCAGCGAATTGGGCTTTGGTCAGCAGGCCACCGAATCGCAAAACAATTTCCGCCGCTTGCAGGAACGCCTGTTCAATAAGATTGATATCGATCCTTCAAATGTATATACTATCGATGAGGGTGCCACAAAGGAGAATGTGCACCGCTACTGCAAGCAGTACGAAACACTCATCGACTCGTTTGGCGGCATCGACTTGCTGGTGTGCCAGCTGACCAAAAACGGCGGCTTGGCATTCAATGAGCCAGGCTCGCAATCCACATCATCGTGCCGATTGGTGCTGTTGAGCAACGATACCCGTCAGCGCATCGCCGACAGTTACCAGTGCGAGATGGCTCCCGACACGGCAGTGACGCTCGGCATGTCGAATCTGCTTGCCGCACGCAAGGTGATTTGCGTGGCGTGGGGTGAGGCAAGTGCCGAAGCCGTTTACAACACGATTGAGGGACGCATCGGCGACAACACGCCAGCCTCGTTTCTGCAAATGCACCACGATGTGAAGTTGCTCGTCGACCTCGATGCAGCGTCGCTTCTCACTCGCATCAGTTTCCCATGGAAGGTGACCTCTTGCGAATGGACCGACGAACTGGTGCGCCGCGCCATCGTATGGCTCAGCCAGCAGACAGGCAAGCCCATTTTGAAACTCACCAACAAAGACTATAACGACAACGGCTTGAGCGAACTCGTGACCGTGTTTGGTTCAGGCTACGATGTGAATATTCGCATCTTCAATGTGCTTCAGCACACCATCACCGGCTGGCCCGGCGGCAAGCCCAATGCCGACGATGCCTCACGCCCAGAGCGTGCCACACCTTATCCCAAGCGAGTGGTTTGCTTCAGCCCACACCCCGATGATGTGGTGGTGTCGATGGGCGGCACACTTCGCCGACTGGTGCAGCAGGGGCACGATGTGCATGTGGTGTTCCAGACCAATGGCGATATGATGGTGAACGACGAGGATTTGGAACGCACCATCATGCTCACCAACCGCTTGGCTAACCATTTCGACTACGGCTCAACCAAGCGCGATGAGGTGGTGAACAATGTTGCCGAAACGCTGCGCTCAAAGAAGCCGGGCGATGCCGACACTCCCGAAATCCGCTATGCGAAAGGCGCAATTTTGGAATGTGAGTGCGTGACCAGTTGCCGCTTCTTGGGTGTGAGCCCCGATAAATTCCACGAGTTGAACCTGCCATTCTACTCCCGTTCGCCATTGGGCAATGGCAAGGTGACCGAGGCAGATGTTACTCCTATCAAGGATCTCTTGCAAGAGTTGAAGCCCCATCAGATTTTCTTTGCCGACGACTACGACCCAAATGGCGTGAACGAGCGTGCTTCCGAAGCGCTGATACTGGCGGTGATGCAACTCAAAAACGAGCCTTGGATGAAGGATTGCCGCTTGTGGATGTACCGCGGACAATGGGGACAATGGGAAATCGACAACATTGAGATGACAGTGCCGATGAGTCCAGAGGAATTTGGCGTGAAGCGTCAGGCTATTCTCAAGCATCAGTCGCAAGTGCACGATGCGCCATTCCGCGACCCCGAAAACGGACAACTCGCTTGGCAAACCAGCATCGACCGCAATACCGCCCTTGCCGACCTCTACTCACGCCTCGGCTTGGCAAGTTACGAGGCAATGGAAGCCTTCGTGCGCTACCACATCGAGGATTAGGGGCGCAGGCTCGCTGGCGCTCGCAGTCAACGGGTCAACGAGTCAACAGGTCAACGAGTCAACAGGTCAACGAGTCAACAGGTCAACGAGTCAACAGGTCAACGAGTCGAAATCTCGAAATTTCGAAATCTCGAAAATTCGAAAATTCGAAAATTCGGTATTTCGAAATCCTCTCCTTAACTTCTGAAAATTAAATTACGATTATGGCTAAAAAAGATAAATTGAAATCCTACAAGATGGAGCGTCGCGAGCTCCACGATAAGGTGATTAACTTTTTCAACACGGAAGAGAATGTGCCTTACAACTACAAGCAGGTGTCGGAGAAAGTGGATGCCAACACCCCTCGCTTGCGTGCTATGGTGGTGGAACTGCTGGAGCAACTCGCCATCGACGGCTTCCTCGCCGAAGTGACTCCTGGCCGCTTTAAGGCTGTGATGCGTTCGGCTGTGGAAGAGGGCATTTTCATTCGCCGCAGCAATGGCAAAAACAGTGTTGATACCGCCAACGATGATGGTAGCCCTATCTTCGTGGCAGAGCGTAACTCAATGCACGCCCTCAATGGCGACCGTGTGTTGGTGCATATCAGTGCGGCACGCGAAGGCGTGGAGCCTGAAGCCGAGGTGATTAAGATTCTCGAACGCAAAGAGCAGGTGTTTACCGGCACGCTGCAAGTGAAGAAATACTTCTCTATGCTTGCCACCGACAGCAAGTTCCTTGCCACCGACATCTTCATTCCTGCCGAAAAAAACATGGGTGGAAAGACTGGCGATAAGGTGGTGGTGAAAATCATCGAATGGCCTGAAGACGCCAACAGCCCTGTGGGCGAGGTGATTGATGTGCTGGGTGAGGCTGGCAGCAACAATGCCGAAATCAATGCCATCATGGCTGAGTTTGGCTTGCCTTACAAATATCCACAGAATGTGGAAAAGGCTGCCAACAAAATCAGCGATGTGATTAGCGAGGAGGAAATCGCACGCCGTCGCGATATGCGCGATGTGACCACCTTCACCATCGACCCTGCCGATGCGAAGGACTTCGACGATGCGCTCTCTATCCGCAAACTCGACAACGGCAACTGGGAAGTGGGTGTGCATATCGCCGACGTTACCCACTATGTGACTCCTGGCAGCGTGATTGAGAAGGAGGCTGAAAGCCGTGCCACGTCGGTGTATTTGGTTGACCGTACCGTGCCTATGCTTCCCGAACGCCTTTGTAACTATATTTGTTCGCTCCGCCCCGATGAGGAAAAACTGGCTCACTCCGTGATTTTTGAACTCGACAGCGAGGCAAAAGTCATCAAATACGAGATTTGCCACACCGTGATCAAGAGCGACCGCCGTTTCGCCTACGAAGATGCGCAACAGGTGATTGAGACTGGTAAGGGCGATATGTGCAACGAAATTCTCACGCTCAACGACCTTGCGCAGAAACTCCGCACCAAGCGTTTTGCCAATGGTGCAGTTGCGTTTAACCGCGAGGAACTGAAATTTGAGATTGACGAGAATGGCAAGCCTCTGGCTGTGCATGTGCATGTGTCGAAGGAGGCCAACAAACTCATTGAGGAATTTATGCTTTTGGCTAACGAGAAGGTGGCTGAGCATATCGGCAAGGTGAAGAAGGGCAAGGCTAAGGCTTTCGTTTACCGTATTCACGATGTGCCAAATTCAGATAAACTCTCCAACTTTGCCGACATCGCGTCGCGCTTTGGCTACAAGGTGAAGACGCAAGGCTCGGTGAAGGAGGTGAACCGCAGCATTAATGCGCTGTTGGAACAGGTGAAGGGCAAGCCTGAGGAGGAAATGCTCTCTATCCTTGCAATTCGCTCAATGGCGAAGGCCACCTATTCTGCCACCAATGTGGGGCACTACGGTTTGGCTTTCGACTACTATACACACTTCACATCGCCTATCCGTCGCTATCCCGATATGATGGTGCACCGTCTGCTCGACCGCTATGCGGCTGGTGGACGCAGCGTGAGCCTGCCTGCTCTGGAGGACGAATGTCACCACGTGAGCGCACAAGAGCAACTCGCTGCCGATGCCGAGCGCGCCAGCATCAAGTATAAGGCTGTGGAATTTATGGGCGACCGTCTGGGCGAGGTGTTCGACGGACATATTTCGGGTGTTACCGAATGGGGCTTGTATGTGGAATTGAACGAAACCCACTGCGAGGGTATGATTCCTGTGCGTGACCTCGATGACGACTTCTACGAATTTGACGAGAAGAACTATTGCTTGATTGGCCGCCGTCGTCGCCGCAAATACCAGTTGGGCGACAATATCACCATTCAGGTGGCTCGCGCCGACTTAATCAAGAAGCAACTCGACTTCGTGTTGGTAGACGAGCGTAACCCTGCCGGCACACATCGCATCGACAAGGCTCCTATCACCCAACAATCGCGATTGCAGCAAATGGCTGAGAGCAAGAAGGATCGCCAACGCAGCGACTACGAAGGCGGCAAGGCTTCACGCCGTCAGCAACGTGGCAAGCGTGGCAATTCGGCACGCCGTGGCGCAGCCGAGCGCAACAAACGCTCCGGTGCAAAACGCACCTCCAGCAAGCGCCGCAAATAAATCCCGATAAAATAATATAAAATCAGGGCTGTGGAAATTAATCCGCAGCCCTGATTGTTTTTGCAATATACTATGGCATATTGGGCTCAGTGGATAAATACTGGGGGGCACTGAAACAAAAAACATAAAAAACAGCCTTTTGGCGATGCCAGTGCTTCGCACCTGTCGTTAGTGCTGTGGCATGTCTGATTTCAA
>OJAM01000196.1_pt1 | contig 29841 bp, 16 predicted proteins | sample 1589071 | NCBI WGS metagenome assembly OJAM01 (sample SAMN03283243) | human gut metagenome | biome: human-associated habitat; material: feces | host: Homo sapiens | place: Peru | collected 2012
ATGTGAAGGCATTGCCACAGCTAATCAATCATCGCACAGGGCGCATTCACACCACTTACAACCAAACCGTGACCGCCCCCAATTATGTGGAGGTGATGCAGGGTGTGCCGGGCGTGTATGCCACTTCCACTTCGGGCAGTTATGGCGACGCGTCGCTCAATATTCGTGGCTTTAAGCAAGACAATGTGGCAATTATGCTCAACGGTATTCCTATTCAGGGACTCACTTCAGGCTCGATGTACTGGAGCAACTGGATGGGGCTTTCAGATGCCACCTATGCCATTCAAATTCAGAAAGGTATGGGCAATTCCATGCTTGCCGACTGCGCGATGGGCGGACTGGTGAACATTATCACCAAAACGGCTTCGCATAGTCCCGCAGGGGAAGTGTCGGTTTCGACCACGCAGCAAGGACTGACCAAGATGGTGCTCAACTACAGCACTGGCCGCTTGGCGAATGGTTGGGCTGCCAACGCCCTTGTAAGTTACACCCGCGGCAATGGCTTCGTGGAGTGCTCGAATGTGAACACGCTGTCGTATCTGCTTTCGGTGAGCAAGAATTTCGGCACCGACCACACGCTGCTGTTCACCGCCATCGGATCGCCCGAAACTCACGACCAGCGCAACACCGAACTCTCGTATGAGGAAGTGATGAACTACGGCCGTGGCTATTCCAAGAACTGGGGCTATCTGAATGGCGAAAAATACTCTATCGGGCGCAACCACTATTTCAAGCCTTATTTCACACTTCAGCATCTGAAGAACGGCGACCGTTTTTCGATGAAAAACTCGGTGTATGTGGCGATTGCAAGCGGCGGCGGACGCTCTACGGTGAGCGCCAACAGCGGTAGCAGCATCATTTCGCACCAAGATGCCACTGGGCATATCGATTTCGACGCCATCATGCAAGAAAACATCGCCAACAAAGACGCCGACGGCAACAGCATCGGGCAGTATGCGATGATTGACTACCTTTCGGGGCATTTGCAGGCAGGCGCAATAGCATCGGGCGAATATAAGTTGACCGAAACCACCACGCTGTTGGGCGGCGTGCAGTATCAGTATTTCGACACTTGGCAGAAGATGAAGATGCTCGACCTCTTGGGTGCCGACTATCTGCTCTACTATGGCGCGCCCTACCGCTTGGGCGACTATATCGGATCGCGCTACGGCCGCACCACCCACCACATTTCCGCTTTCGTGCAGGGAAAATATGTGACCGACCGATGGAATCTGCATTTGGGCACCACCGTGTTCAACGGCAACTACCGTCGGCACAACGACCAGACCGGTGCCGTGAGCGACTGGGCCACTGGTTGGGGCGTGAGCGTGAAAGGCGGCGCACTGTATCACATTATTAATGCCACCCCCGGCCGTAGCGGTGCGCTGTCGGTGTTTGCCAACGCCGGTTTCAACAGCCGCTTGCCTTACGCTGGCGTGTATTTGGCATCGAGCGACCTGTCGATTACCAACAATGTGACCAACGAGAAAAACACCCTCGGCGAAATGGGCGTGCGCTCGTCGTGGAATGGCGGCGGCTTGGAAGTGTCGGCCTACATCGCATCGTGGCGCAACAAAACACTCACCGTCAACATTGCCAAACGCGCGAATGAGGCAGCGGAAAAATTCCAAATCACCGGACTGAACGCGTTGCACAAGGGCGTGGAATTCACCGCTCACCAAAATCTGTGCGACTGGCTGCGTGTGAAGGCTTACGCCATGCTCGCTTCGTGGAAGTGGAAAAGCGGCGGCAAAGGCATCACCTACGACAGTTACAGCGGTGCCACGCTGAAGGAATATGCGGTGTATTGCAACAACCTGCACGTGGGCGATGCGCCACAAACCCAATATGGTGCCGAACTCAATGCCACACTCCCCATCAAGGGGCTGCTGAAGCGCGGCATGGGAAAGACCGACAACCTGTATGCATCGGTGTCGTGGAACGCCAATGCCGACATGTATGCCGACTTCGAGCCATCGTCGCGCACCAAGGAGACAGATGGCGATGCCTACAAACTGCCATCGTACCACCTCTTTGATGCCACTGTGGGCTGGAACACGATGGTGGCGGAAGGCGTGATGATGAACATCTTCGCCACCTGCACCAACCTGTTCGACGCCTTCTACATTCAGCGAGGCATCGACGGCAAATCGCACGACCTCGCCACCTTCCGAGGCTACTGGGGTGCTCCCCGCATGTGGAGCATCGGCCTCCGCCTAAATTTCCAGTAACCCACAAGCCAAGCATACCGAGAAACGGATTGGTGACCAACGACAAAAAAGCCACTCGCCATAAAACGGCGAGTGGCTTTTATTTCAGATAAATATTTCTCGTTTATGATTTGGAAATCAGGGTGATGAGGATGGTTACATCGCTTGCGTCAACAGAGCCGTCGCCGTTGAGGTCGCACATCTTTTCATCGTATGTGCTAGTGCTTAAAATGGCGTTGATGAGGGCTGTGACATCACTCACGTCCACCTTGCCGTCGCCATTCACATCACCAAAAACGCTACCATATTGGCTGGTGATGTCGGTCACGGTGTATTTGCTGGTGGTTGACGAAATTTCAAAATAGGTGTCCTTGGTCAGGTTTGTAATATCCACAGTTTGGTGTGCGCCATCGCCTTGGTTGAAGATGATGTTGAACACATAATCAGCAGTGGGCTTGGTGAAGGTGCGATAGTAGAACTTCTCGCCTTTCACCATTTTGGTGTAGGTGTCGGTGACTGCCACACCGGGCCATGCGTCGGTGAGGGCTATTCCGCCATCCCATGCGTAGAAGTAGAGATTGCTCCACAAGTTGGGTGCCACCATTGGGTCTTTCAGATAGATGGTGGCGGTGGTGGGTTGCACTTCGTGGAAGATGTATTCACGACTCACCACATTGCGCACCTTGCCTTCGTGCAGAATGCCGGCAGAGAGTGTGGTGTTGTCGGTGAATGTGAGTTGCTTGCTGCCCGTTGCCTGTGGGCTTGAAGTGGTGGGTGCAGTGCCATCGGTGGTATATACAATCACTGCATCGGGCACACTTGCTGTAAGGGTGACGGTGACGCTGCCCTCATATTTGCCACTCTCCTTGTCGATGGTCACGGTTGGAGCACCAGCCACATAGTTGGTGATTTCCTTGCTCCAAGTGCCGTCGATGTAATATCCGTGGTTTTTATACACAAGGTCGTCGGATTGCTTGCCGTCAACCACAAAGATCACGCTACTTGGCATAGTGGAGAGTGTGCCTTCGTAGGTCCATTTGAATATTTTGCGAGTGCTATCGGCATTCACGCCCATCAGTTCCATGCTCTTACCTGGCCATTTTTTCCCAGTGAAGTTGTCGTTGGTGTTCCATATCCATGCGGTGATTTTATTCACGTTCAATGGTGCTTCGTAGAACACGCTCTTGTCGTCTTGCTCCACAGCAGGGGTGTAGCGTTGGAGCGGAGTTGATGGGTCGGTAGTTCCACCTGTAGCACCGTGGCCGTTCGATTCGCCATCGTTGGTTGAGAGGTCTTCCTCGTGTCCGTCGTAGTCTTGTGGGAGGTCGGCGGCTGCACTTGTGGTGAAGAGGAATTTACCGTCGTCGCCAATCTTGCCTGGGGCTGGAGTTTTGTCGGTGCTCAACACATACACACGCATATTGCCCTGTCCGGAGCAAGCGGTGGTGGTGAGCGTGCCGTCGGTCACGGTTTTCACATCGCCGGTGACGCAGTCGGTGTAGGTGCCGTTGAGCACACCGGTGAAAGTGGCGCCGCTGTTGATGCTCACCAGCACATAACTGTCCACATTATCATCGGTGTATCTGCGCTTGAACGCATATCCGCCACTTGCCTTGCAGCCCTCCACGCTGTACTGTCCCTTGCGCAATGCAGGCACGGCGGCGCGGATTTTGTTGAGGCGTTGCAAGTGTCGTGAGAGTGGGGCGTTGAGTGTGGCTGCCACATTGCCGCTGGCATTTGCCACATCGGCAAAGTCGTTCACGCTCACATCGCCAGTGATGTAGCCGCCATAGTAAGCACGGCCGGTTTCCTTCAGTGCCAAAGTCGGACCCTTATCGATAACTGCACCTTTGCGGAACTCGATTTCGCTACCGTAGTAGAGGCAAGGAATGCCACGGAAAGTGAACATGAAGTCGAGGTTCTCAGCCCATTGTGCTGTTCCTTCGTTGAAGCGCTGACCATCGTTAGGGCCAGGACCGTAGTCGTGAGAATCCACATACACCACATTATAGGTGGCATCGTTGTAGTATTTGTCGCCTTCGATGGCTGTGTTCCACACGCTGGCGATGTCGTGGAAAGCGTAGTGCAAAGGGAAGTCGATTATGCTCAGTCCCGAAGCCATGCTCACATCAGGTGTGTGATAGTCGTTGCCCTTCAGCAAGGCGTTGGCAGAGGTTGGCATTGCTGAAGCAGTCTCGTGACTGTTGTCGGCATACTGCTGTTCGCACGATGCGATATTATCGAGCGAAGCAAGGCTGGTCTGCTCATAAACTTCCTTGGTGTCCCAGTAGGTGGAATCGTAGTTCCATGCATATTCCTTGTTTTCTTTCCAAGTGTAGAAATATGGTGAAAGGCAAGGCTGGTTGCGATAGGTGACGCTGCCTTGGAAGCGTGCGCACACCTCGGTGTACATAAAGAATGGAGTGCCACCACGCATGTGCTTGTATTGCTCGGCAATGTCGAGGAATCGGGGCACAAACATCTTATTGAAGGTGAGGCGTGGAATGTGACCGCCTGTGTCGATACGGAAGCCGTCAACACCCATTTTGATAAACGAGCCGTAGCAGTTGATCAGATATTCGGCGGTGGCTGGGTTCTCGGTGTTGAGGTCCACGCAGTCGCCGGCTATTTGCGCATACCAGCGAGTGTTGTCGTCCCAGTTAAACTGTCCGAAATGGTGCCAATAGTTATGCGTGTCGTGATTCTGTTTGTCGGTATTTTTCATCAGTGCCAATCGACTGTCGTATTGCATTCCAGGAATCAGATCGGCGTAGTCGTCGGGGAGTTTTCCACCGTCCTTTTGGGTGAAAGGAGTCATACACGCGTCAATCAGATATTGGTTGGCGGTCCAGTCGCGGGTGAACTGCTTGCAGAGGTTTTCCTCGCCAAAGTTACCGGTGTGGTTGAGCACAATGTCGAGCACGATTTTCATGCCACGCTTGTGCACCTCGTTGATCAGGGTCTGGAAACTCACGTCCTCGCTCTCGTAGCGATGGTCCACCTTGCTGAAATTGCTGGCGTGATAGCCGTGGTAGTCGAAGCCCGAAGCGTTTTCCACCACAGGAGTCACCCAAATGGCGGTGAAGCCAAGTGCCTTGATGTAGTCAAGTTTTTCGATAAGCCCCTTGAAGTCGCCGCGCCAAGCGGGGTCGCCGTGCATCGAGGCTGGTGCGTCCCAGCACTGGGCATTGTTGCCAGGGTCGCCATCATAGAATCGGGTAGTGATCACGAAATAGATACTTTCGTCGCGAAAGTCGGTTCTGCCACCCACAAAAGCCGCTTGCATGGCAGTAAAGCCAAAGCAAATCAACGCGAGCAGGGCAAAAGCCTTACGGGAAAATAAGTTGTTCATTGTTTAAAGTTTATTATGAAAAAAATGAAATACAGTAAATGTAAATGGTGGGTGAAAACTACCTATGCAAAAATGCCTTCTCGCACAGAGAAAATGATAATCACTTTGCAATTTTACGAATAAATATCCCACATGTTCCGCTCTTGCCTTTGAAAAACCTTATTTTCCAAATGCAAACGATTGCATATCCAAGCTATCTGACAATCCTCAAAATGTGGCATTGAAATTCGATTGTTTTATGAGCACAGTAGATTTTGATAAAAAATAAAAGTGATAGGTTTTTTGAAATTTTTATGAAATATTGTTGCGATTTATTTTAGTATTATATACTTTTGCAACAGAAAAGTTGATTTTTGTTAATTAGCAATATTCCAAAGTCTATTTATTATTAATCCTAACAAATTCAAGCTATGAGTAAGAAATTGTTTTTCTTGTTGTGTTTGGTGTGTGTAGCATACGCCAGTCACGCTTTTGCTCAAGAGGCTCCTGCGAAGAGCGGCGAGGTGACGTTTACCGACGCACCTGTGCAACTCGCTCCGGCAGCAGAGAACACCAGTACGCTGGTGCTCGACAAGAGCAAACTGTTCAAGCTTGGGGCTACCGCTAAGGTCGAGCAGAGTGTGCGGCCGTGGCGTGCGCCTCGGAAGGTGGCTTCCACTTCTATCGCATCGCTTGTGGGCTCAAAAACACTGATGCCGAAACGCACATCAGGTCTTGTGCCAGCCTACAACACGACGGTGACAAAGATGGCCGACGACAGTGTGTTAATCTCCCCATTCATCTACACCGATGTGTCGATAAAGGCGAAGGTGAACGAGACAACGGGTGAAATCTCTTTCCCTGTCCAAAAAGTGGCAGAGATTGACGGCAACACAGTGCAACTGTGTAAGTATGATGCAAAAGAGAATGAGTACAGCGTAACCGATGAGGTGAAAGGTACGGTAGCCGATGGCGCAATCTTCATAGAAGACGCTTTCGGCTTTTTTGTTACCGATGGCCCCAGCAAAGGCGCATACCTGAATAATGGTCTGTTTAAGTATGCGGTGGCTGCAACTCCTAATGCCACTATCGACGACAAGAAGGTGACCTATAATGGATCAATGACTACGGCAAACCGCACCGTGACCGATGAGAGCACTTTCGGTTTCGTGTATCAAGTGGCTAACAACAAGGCTCGTGCATTGCACATTCCTGCCGGCACGCTGGGATACACCGACTTGCTGCTCAACCTCAATCCCGACGGCACCGTGAGCTTTGATCCACAAACGCTCTACACGGTGAGCACTTACGGCGATGTGAACGCCTATCCGTTTACCGAAACCGTGGCCGGCGATGGATCTATCAAGGTGTCGGCTCAAATTATAAGTCCAGTGACAGCCACTTACGCATCGGGCAAGATTTCATGGAAGAAGTGGCTTCAAGCCTCTTATGGCACATATAAGGCAATTATGGCAATGTATGATGGCACCGACATCACCACCACAGCCAGCCTCACATTCCCTGCTAAGCCTGCTATGGATTTGGAGGGTGAGGGTACTGCCGAAAGTCCTTATCTGATTAAGACTCCTAAAGATTTAGCCACTTTGGCTTATCTCTCCAATAACGACGCCACCGTGCGTAGCACTACTGTTACGAAAACGGTCAACGATGTGGAATATCGTGGCGTGTTTGCTGGCAAGTACTTCAAACTCGCCAACGACATCGACCTTGCCAACACGAAGGAAGCCATCAGCCCAATCGGCAGCACCGAATATATGTTTGAAGGTGTGTTTGACGGCGACGGCAAGACAATCAGCAATTTCTCTATCGAAAACTACGCTTACGACTACTGCGGACTTTTCTCCGAAGTGGGCGAAAAGGGTGAAGTGAAAAACTTGAAGATGGCCAACGCCTATATAACCTCTTTGGGCTACAATGTGGGTGCTGTGGCTGGTCGCAACTTCGGTAAGATTGACAATATCACATTGACCTCTCCAAAAGTGGTGGCTTCAGAGGGCTATAATGTGGGTGGCGTGGTAGGCCGCTCTTATGGTCCTGTGAGCAATGTGACTGTGGCGCAGGCTTACGTTCGCTCGCTTGGTTATAGCGGTGGCGTGGCTGGCGCATTGTATGGCAGCATTTCCAACGCAAATGCCACCGGCACCGTGTATGGCACCGGTAAGCAGGTGTTTGTGGGTGGTGTGGTAGGTTTGGTAAGCAAGGCAAACGCCTCCAGCCCAGCCGCATCGGTAGATAAATGCTCGTTCTCTGGTAGTGTGTATGGCACCAACAGCGAAGTGGCTGTGGGTGGTGTTATAGGTATCATGGGCAATGGCGCTGTCACTAATTGTGCGGCTTCTGCCACTGTGATGGGCTTATCGGCATCTGCTTGCTATGTGGGTGGCTTGATTGGCTCGATCTACACTTCTACTGTGGACAACTGCTATAGCACTGGCTATGTGAGCAACCCCAACACCCCTCACTGCGGTGGCTTGATTGGTAAGAGCTCAGAATACAACACTTCTACAGGCGGTAGCGTGGTCACCAACTGCTATTCTTCTGCAATGGTGGTTACAGGCTCTACCGAAAGCACTCGTGGTTTGGTGGGTACTCCTACCTATATCACGCTCGGTAGCGGTTGCTACTACGACGCTCAAATCGCAGCTGTGACAGCCGACAATGGTAAGAGCACTGCAGAACTCACTTCTGGCACTGCTCCTGAAGGATACTCTGCCGACGTCTGGACAGCAGAGGCTGGTGTATATCCTACTTTGAAATCACTTCCTGCCGACTTCAAGGCCGCATCTTCTGCCGCATTGAAGCTCGCTGAAGGCGACAATGTGAACCAAGTGAAGAACAACTTCACCTACAGCACTGCCAACGATGTGGTGTGGAATGGTGTAAAGGATAAGAAATACACCACCGATGGTGGCTATGCCTACAAGTTTAACAACGGCGTGGGCGAACTCAACTATCAACAATACACCGACACCGTGTTTGTGAGCAAGGGCAATGTGCGCAAGTATGTGATTCTGAACATCGCCCCAATGCCATTCGATGGCGAGGGCACCGCAGAAAACCCATGGTTGATTCGCACGAAGAAAGACCTCTTCGACCTCTCGCACATCGCAAATGCAGCAACCATCAACTTTGATGGCAAATATCTGAAGCAAGTGGCTAATATCGACTGCGAAGGCGATACGCTTGTGCCTATCTGTAAAGACCAATATGCAAGATTCCAGTTCCTCGGCACTTACGACGGTGGTGGCTACACTATCGACAATATGGTGGTGAGCACTGTGGTATATTACGACGAAACATCATCTACTCCAGGTTATGTGAACCCAAGAAGCGACGACAGCTACAATTATGGTGGCTTGTTTGGCAATGTGGGTGAAACTGGCGTGGTGAAGAATCTGACGATTGGCAAGAACTGCTTGTTCGACACCTTTAGTTATGGTGGTGCAATAGCCGGTTCAAACCTCGGTTTGATTGAAAACTGTGCTAACTACGCTACGGTGAAGACCTACTTCTCTGAAGCCGGTGGTATCGTGGGCGACTTGAAGGCAAAAGGCACGGTGCGCAGCTGCTTCAATGGCGGTAACGTGTATGCCGGTTACACCTACGCTGGTGGTATCGCTGGTAAGAGCACATCTGCCACTATCGAAAATTGCCAGAATGCTGGCGATGTGGCAGCCAAGTTCCTCAACCCATATCAAGCTGAAGGCCGACAATATGGCGCAGGCGGTATTGTGGGTAGCGCAGCCGCTGGCACTAAGCTGGTGAATGTGCTCAATTCTGGTAAGGTGAGCTCTTGTAAGCAAGTGGGTGGTATAGTAGGTGCGCAAGTGGCTACCGCTGCCGCTCCAACCAAGATCACCAATGGCGTGAACTATGGTATCGTGGTAAGCACCGACGATGCTTCCACTGGTGGCGCACTGGTGGGCGTGAACACTTTGGGCACGTTTGAAAACGCAGTTTACGATAAGCAGATTCAGAAGGTGGGTGCTGTTGGCTTAGCCAATGTTTCGGGCATTACAGCTCTGAAGACTGCCGACCTTGCCTCTGCAAAGGTGGCTCTGCCCGACTCGGCATGGACCAAGGCTGATGGCGTATATCCAATGCTGTCGTTTGCCAAGGACTTTGCTCTCGCAAAACTCCAGGCTCGCTCAGTGGTGAAATTTGCCGAAGGCAACAGCGCGGCATACGTGACCTCGGCTGCTCAACTCTGCAACACAGCCGATGTGGCTTGGAGCGTGAAGACTGGCAGCAACTTTAGCGTGGCTGGCGAAAAACTGAGCGTGACCGTGCCTGCTGAAGGCGCAGTTAGCGATGTGCTCGTTTCGGCTGCCGATGGCTATGTGCGCGAACTTCCTTTGACCTCGCTCAATGGCAAGATTCTTGATGGCGACGGTACTGAAGCCGTGCCTTACTTGATTACAAGCACCGCCGACTGGAAAAAGGTGAGCGACTTTATCGCTTCTACTGGTTTCGACTTTGAAGGCTCATACTTCAAACTCACCACCAACCTCGACTTTACCGACACTGCATTCCCTGTGATTGCTGGTGGCGGCAAGGCATTCCAAGCCGACTTCAACGGTGGTGGCTTCACCATCGACAATGTGGCTGTGAACGCTACTGAAAAAACTGACGCCAACTATGGCTTGTTTGGCGTTGTGGGCGCTGAGGGTTGTGTACACGACCTTACAGTGGGCAAAAACAGTGTGATCAACGCTTACACCTCTGCTGGTGGTGTGGTTGGTGCTCTGTATGGTCAGGTTTATAACGTTAAGAACTATGCGGCTGTAGCAACCACAGGCACGATTTCGGCTGGTGGTATCGCTGGTACTGCCTACGAAGGCAGTCAGTTGAAGAGTTGCGCCAACTATGGTAAGGTGACCGCCAAGACCACTAACGCAGGTGGTATTTTTGGTGCATCGGCTCCTTCTTCTCGCGTGGCTGTGGATAGTTGCGCCAACTATGGTGAAGTGACCGCCACCACCCAATACGCTGGTGGTGTGGCTGGTTATGGATCGGTATATGCTAAAGCCTGTGCCAACTATGGTAAGGTGACTGCTGTCACTAACTATGCTGGTGGTATCATCGGCGACGCATTGCTCCCATCAGGCGTAAGTTACAGTTTCAACAAGGGTGAAGTGACCGCGAAGAAGGCTTATGCCGCTGGTATCGTGGCACTGAACGTGGTTCACAACAATGCCACTCCATTCGTAATCGACAGCTGCTACAATGCTGGCACCGTATCAGTTACCTCTACCTCTGGTAGCTTGGGTGGCGTGGCTGGCAACATGCTGGCAGGCACTCGCATTTCTCGCTGCTACAACGTAAGCGACGTCAGCACCAATGGCTCATACGTGGGTGGTGTGGTTTCACGCCTTGTGAGCAATGCCACAGTATTCTCTACTATCACCGACTGCTACAACGAAGGTGCCGTAACAGGTACAATGCACGTGGGCGGTATCGTGGGTAACGCTACTGTCACCGGTAGCGACTCCACTTATGTGGCTCGCTGCTACAACCTCGGCACGATTACTTCTACCAACGAGAAGAACGGCTTCGCTGGTGGTATCGGAGGCACACTCAAGGCATTCGTTGAAGATTGCTACAATGTGGGCGATGTGACTGGCGCTGGTAAGAATGTGGGCGGTATCGCAGGTTACAACGGTAGCCAGTCTAAGGCAATGTACCGCTGCTTCAACGTGGGCAACGTGACTGGTGCACTCACCGATGTGGGTGGTATTGCAGGCGCAGGCCGTTTCTTGATTTACGACTGTTACAACTTTGGTACTGTGACTGGTACCGACAATGTGGGTGGTATTCTCGCCCAACCTTACACCGGTCAGGCTGCGTCTTATGCCGCAACCGTTGCCGATAGTTACAATGCTGGTAAGATTGTGTCGGAAGGCAGCAATGTCAGCACCGTGGCAGCCGCTTATCCAGGCTCTCGTAAATTCTACACCGTGGTGAACGCTTATGCCGACACCACAGTGAGCGCACTTACCGCTTACGACCTGGCAAGCGAGTTTGGTAAGCCAATCGGCAAATCCACTCGTGAAATGTTTGACCAAGACGGCATCAGCAGCGAATTTGAGTTGCAAACAGCCTGCTACCCATCGTTGAAGGTGTTTGCCGACAATCCTTACAACAACTTCTTCGTAGCTTCTGTTCTTTTTGGCGATGGCGACACATTCGAGAATGTGACCAAGCCAATCTCTATCGGAGCACTTGAAGGCGTGGAATGGACTGTTTCCGACAATCTCTCTATTTCCGATGGCAAGGTTTATGCTAAAGTAACTGGTCCAGCCACCATCACCAAAACCACAGGCAAATTCACTCGCACCTACAATATCGTGGTTGCAGAACCAACTGGCGTAAGTGAAGTGACCACCAGCAAGGCAATTGCTGCTCGTTACTACTACAGCGTGAATGGCGTTCGCTTCGCAGAAAAGCCATCTAACGCTGGCGTATATATCATGCAGACCGTTTACACCGACGGCACAACATCTGCCTCAAAAGTGCTTGTGAAATAACCCTCACAAGGCACTAAATCCCCATAAATAACAAAATCCGTGTGGCACCCACCGCCACACGGATTTGTTTTTCCCTACCATCATCTGAAGAATCTTCAAGATTTTTGAAATTTATAATGAAGATGGTGTATTAAATTTGCGATTTCATCACAACGTAGGGACATGCTTTCGATGTATCACGCCCGTGGAAATCTGGTGGGGATGGGGGGTGTGGGATAGGGGGGAAATTTGAGCCCCGACGGGAAAAACATTTCTCATCGAGGCTCGGTGGCGTTAAGAAGGTTAGCAGTTTCTTAACCCTATGATTGAATGCGTATAATACGTTCGTGCTTATTTGATTACGCCCAATTCTTTGCCCACTTTCACGAAGGCGGCGATGCACTTGTCGAGGTGTTCGCGTTCGTGGCCGGCAGAGAGTTGCACACGGATGCGTGCCTGTCCCTTTGGCACCACTGGATAGTAGAAACCAGTCACGTAGATGCCTTCCTTCTGCATAGCGGCAGCGAAGTCTTGTGAGAGGCGTGCGTCGTAGAGCATCACGGCGCAGATGGCGCTTTGTGTAGGCTTGATGTCGAAGCCAGCTGCCAACATCTTGTCGCGGAAGTAGTTCACGTTTTCAGCAAGCTTGTCGTGCAATGCGTTGCTTTCCTTCAGGATGCGGAAAGTCTCGAGGCTTGCACCCACAATGCCAGGAGCAAGGCTGTTGCTGAACAGGTATGGGCGAGAGCGTTGGCGCAGAAGGTCGATAATTTCCTTCTTACCAGTGGTGAAGCCACCCATAGCGCCACCGAATGCCTTACCGAGTGTGCCAGTGAAGATGTCGATTTTGCCATAGAGATTAAATTGCTCAGCCACACCGTGACCGGTAGGGCCAACCACACCAGCTGAGTGGCTTTCGTCGACCATCACCATAGCGTCGTATTTTTCTGCGAGTGCGCAAATCTTGTCCATTGGAGCCACGTTGCCGTCCATCGAGAACACGCCATCGGTGGCGATGATGCGGAAGCGCTGTGCTTGTGCTTCTTGCAGGCACTTTTCAAGTTCTTCCATATTGGCGTTGGCGTAGCGATAGCGTTTTGCCTTGCAGAGGCGCACACCGTCGATGATTGAAGCGTGGTTCAGCGCGTCGCTGATGATAGCGTCGCCTTCGCCCAGCAGAGGTTCAAACAGTCCGCCGTTGGCATCGAAGCAGCTTGAGTAGAGAATGGTGTCTTCGGTTTGGAAGTAGTCGCTGATAGCGGCTTCGAGTTGCTTGTGAATGTCCTGTGTGCCGCAGATAAAGCGCACAGAACTCATGCCGTAACCACGTTGCTTCATAGCGTTGACAGCACCCTCGATGAGTTGCTCGTTGTTGCTCAGTCCGAGGTAGTTGTTAGCACAGAAGTTAAGCACTTCAGCCTCTGGCTTCACTTCAATGTCGGCGCGTTGAGGCGTGGTGATAATACGTTCTTCTTTGTAAAGGCCGGCTTCTCTGATGTCGGCAAGTTCCTTCGTGAGGAAATCTTTCATCTTACCATACATGGCTCAAAATAGTTTAAGAAAATTATATTATGATGTTTGTTTTGATTATTACTCGTTAATTTACACCATAAGCGTAATAGTTAGGGCAAAGCTAAAGAAAAATTTTGATTTTGCGAAAAAAAAAGCCGTAAAAGATAAACTTATTTGTTGAATGTTATTAACTTTGTAAATAAGAAAACTTCTTATAAAGCAACTATAGATGAAAAACGTTTTGATCATTGGCTCTACGGGGCAAATAGGCTCGGAGCTGACAATGAAATTGAGAGCGGAATACGCTGAAGGTAATATTGTGGCGGGCTACATTCCAAGTGCGCCTCCTACTGGTGTGTTGGCAGAAAGTGGGCCATCAGAAGTAGTGGACATCACCAATGCGAAGCAAATCGCCGAAGTTGTGGACAAATACCACATCGACACGATTTACAACCTCGCAGCCCTGCTCAGTGCTGTGGCTGAAAACAAGCCCCAGCTGGCATGGCACATCGGCATTGATGGTTTGATGAACGTGCTTGAAGTGTCGCGCGAAAAGAAATGCGCCGTGTTCACCCCAAGCTCTATTGGCTCTTTCGGCCCCAATGCGCCAAAAGACGGCACCCCACAAGACACCATTCAGCAGCCACGCACCATGTATGGCGTAACCAAAGTGTCGGGTGAATTGCTCAGCAACTATTATGCGCTCAAGTTTGGCGTTGACGCCCGCTCGGTGCGATTCCCTGGTTTGATTTCCTACGTTACCCCTCCAGGCGGTGGCACCACCGACTACGCTGTGGATATCTACTATTCGGCAGTGAAGGGTGAGAAGTTTATTTGTCCGATAGCCCCAGGCACCTTCATGGACATGATGTATATGCCCGATGCCCTGCGTGCGGCTATCGAGATTATGGAGGCCGACCCAGCGCGTCTGCGTCACCGCAACTCGTTCAACATCGCTTCCATGAGTTTCGACCCAAATATCATCTATGCAAAAATCAAGGAATACATTCCTGAATTTGAAATGGAATTCCAAGTCGACCCTCTGCGTCAGGCGATTGCCGAATCGTGGCCCAACAAACTCGACGACACCTGCGCACGCGTGGAATGGGACTGGAAACCACAATACGACCTCGATGCAATGACGCGCGACATGATTGAAAAACTCCGCGCAAAATTGAAATAAGAGGACTCTTTTTTTAGTGTGAATAAAATAATAAAATATCGATTATAAGAGGTGAGAATTTGGTGGCAAAGGGATTGTTGAAGGGCTTTGTGCTCTTACTCCTTCCATGCTGCATTTGCACATGCCCTACCACCAGTTTTTTCTCACCTCTATTTTCTGTATAGTATTTTAACTTAATAAACCAATAAACATTATGAAAAAAATCTTACTGATGCTCGTTGCGCTTATCGCAACATCGTTCTCAGCAATGGCTGAAGACATCTACATTGTGGCAGGCTCGGAAGAGCTCTGCGGTACAGTTTGGGACGGCACCGACCTCAACAACAAAATGACCGACAATGGCGATGGCACCTATTCCAAAACCTTCACCAATGTGGCGGTTAAGAACGGCTACCAATTCAAAGTAGTGAAAAATAGCACGGAATGGTATGGCGACGAAGCCGACAACAACATCACCTTCAATGTGACTACCGCTTGCGATGTGACCATCACTTTCAACACCACCACTTTCAAATCGACCGTGACCGGCACCGGCGTGCAGGCCTACGTTTTCAATGTGGAGAAGGTGGTAGCCGTGGGCAATGGCGTGGGTGCATGGCTCAACGGTGCGGACTGGGTTGTCGATGCCGACGCCAACAAGATGACACAGGTGGCCGACAAGGTGTATGAAATCTCCTTCGACAATGTGCCTGTGGGCGAAGAAGACTATATGGTGAAATTCGCCACCAACGGCTCTTGGGCCGACAACTTCGGCGGCATTTTTGAAGCCAGCGGCAAGGAAAGCGACGCAATGTACAATAGTGGCAACATCACGTTCAACCTTGAAAAAGCGGGCACCGTGACGCTCCGCCTCGACCTCTCTAAATTTGACTATGCAACCCGCACTGGCGCTAAATTCGTGGTTACTCTTCCTGGTAGCGAACCAGCGGAACTCACCTACTTCATGAAGCACCCATGGGGCGGCGGCGAGTGGACTTGGAAGCCAATGGCTAAGAACACCGATAAAAAATTCGCCTTGGTCAATAATAATGATGGCGAAGTTATTGAATATGGCTGGATAGTGAACGGCAAGTGGGGCGACGAAGGCGTGAGCATCAACGCCAAAGAAGACGACACCAACAGCAAATGGATTCCTAATCCACAAACCGTTTTCAATCCTCAACTTGGCGAAGATTGTATATTCTCCTACTTCCCAGAGCATCGCGACATTGTGGCGGTTATTCCTGAGCGCGCGACTAAAGGCGAAGTGAGTTTCGATCCAGCCCCAGGCGAATACACTGGCCCTCTCACCGTGCGTGTGAAATGCCAAAATATGCCAGCCGAAATCTCCAACATCAAATACTTCTTCAACGACAATATCCATGACCAAGTTCTCTACGACGACGCTAAGGGCATCGTGCTCACCGAAACAACCCAACTCGGGGCTTACGTCTACTTTACCGACAGTACCTATTTTTCCGTTAAAGGAAGATATGTGATTACCATGCCTACAGGCGTCAACGACATCACTACCACCGCCAACACAAAGGCTCAAAAGGTGATTGAAAACGGACAGGTGCTCATCATCAAAGACGGCAAGAAATACAACCTGCTCGGTAACCAAGTGAAGTAAAACAAAAAATATTGATTATAAGAGGTGAGAATTTGGTGGCAAAGGGATTGTTGAAGGGCTTCGTGCTCTTACTCCTTCCATGCTGCATTTGCACATGCCCTACCACCAGTTTTTTTCTCACCTCTATTTTCTGTATAGTATTTTAACTTAATAAACCAACAAACATTATGAAAAAAATCTTACTGATGCTCGTTGCGCTTATCGCAACATCATTCTCAGCAATGGCTGAAGACATTTACATTGTGGCAGGCTCGGGAGATCTCTGCGGCACATCTTGGGACGGCACCGACCTCAACAACAAAATGACCGACAATGGCGATGGCACCTATTCCAAAACCTTCACCAACGTGGCAGTTATGAACGGCTACCAATTCAAGGTAGCGAAAAATGGCGAGGAATGGTATGGCGACGAAGCAGGCAACAACATCACCTTCAATGTGACTACCGCTTGCGACGTGACCATCACTTTCAACGCCACCACTTTCAAATCGACCGTGACCGGCACTGGCGTGCAGGCCTACGTTTTCAACGTGGAGAAGGTGATAGCTGTGGGCAATGGCGTGGGTGCATGGCTCAACGATGCGGCCTGGGACCCTAATGCCGATGTCAACAAAATGACAGAAGTGGCCGACAAGGTGTATGAAATCGCCTTCGACAATGTGCCTGTGGACGAAGGCTATATGGTGAAATTTGTCACCAACGGCTCTTGGGCCGACAACTTCGGCGGCTTTTTTGAAGCCAGCGGCAAGGAAAGCGACGCTATGTACAATAGTGCCAACATCACGTTCAACCTTGAAAAAGCGGGCACCGTAAAGCTCCGCCTCGACCTCTCAAAATTCGATTACGCAACCCGCACAGGCGCTAAATTCGTGGTTACTCTTCCTGGTAGCGCACCAGCAGAACTCACCTACTTCATGAAGCACCCATGGGGCGGCGGCGAGTGGACTTGGAAGCCAATGGCTAAGAACACCGAAAAAAAATTCGCCATGCTCGATGGTGATGGCGAAGTTGCCGAATATGGATGGGTAGTGAACGGCAAGTGGGGCGACAATGGCGTGAGCATCAACGCCAAAGAAGACGACACCAACAGCAAATGGATTGCTGAGCCACATACCTTTTCCACTCCTCAACTTGGCGAAGATTGTAGATTCTTCTACTTCCCAGAAATTCAAGACTTTGTGATTGTTATTCCTGAGCGCTGGGCTAAAGTAGAAACGAGTTTCGATCCAGCCCCAGGCGAATACACTGGTCCTCTCACCGTGCGTGTGAAATGCCAAAATATACCATGCGAAATCTCCAATATCACATACGTCCTCAACGACAATAACGATGAACTACTCTACGACGACGCTAAGGGCATCGTGCTCACTGAAAGCACCAACCTCGCAGCTTTCGTCAATTTTGCCGACGGCAGCACTCTTACCGCTGTAGGAAAATATGTGATTACCATGCCTACAGGCGTTAGCGACATCACTACCACCGCCACCACTAACGCTCAAAAGGTGATTGAAAACGGACAGGTGCTCATCATCAAAGACGGCAAGAAATACAACCTACTCGGCAACCAAGTGAAGTAAAACAACCCTCCCCAATGGAGGAAAGCCTCACCTACAGGGAAAGACTTACACCCACAGAGGCAGCCAAATATCAAGCCCTCGCAAATCCCCAAAAATTTGCGAGGGCTTCCTATTTTCCCCACTCCCCAACTCGTCGACCAGCTAACTCGGTGGCCTATTGACTCATTGCCTTGTTGCCTTGTTGGCTTCAAAAAACACCAATTAAATCCAATTAAAAATCCATTAACACCCTATTTTCTTTATATTTTCAAATCGGTGTAAAATCGGGTTTTAATGGATTACAAACCAAAAGAACCGTCCCTTTGGTTTGCCTTTGGTTTGTTGGTTTGTTGACTTGTCGACTTGTTGACTTGTTGACTCGTTGACTTGTTGGGCTTATTTTCTTACCACTTTGCCTTTATGGATATAGATGCCTTGGGGGAGGTCGTCGGTGGTGGTGGCGTTTTGCTTCACGATGCGGCCATCAATGGTGTAAACATTGGTGTCGGTGGCTTTTTCGCTTGCGCAAATGTCGGTCACACTGCTTACCAATTCTTCCTTGATGTTGGCAAATTCTTTCCACACAGGAGCCGCCTTGTAGTTTGCCAATGAGCCTTTTGGCACATACAGCGTGCAGTGGCTTGCTACCTTAGTGAACACCTTGTCGGTTTCTGCAATTTCAGCAGGAACAGCCGATTTGCAGTGGATAGCCACAAGGTTGGGGCATTCCGACACCGAGTAATAACCAAATGCGCTCACACTTGCTGGAATCACGAGACAGCGCAAATCGTCGTTATAGCAAAGCGAAAAAGAGGCAACTTTCTCAATTCCTTCAGGAATTTGGCAGGTGTCCTTGCCGTTGGTGAAGAAAATGAGGCTTTTGCTGTCGTTGTTGGTCAAGAATCCGTTTGAGAAAGCGAAGCGGGTGTTTGCAGCGTCGATGTTGATGTTTCGCAGTGCGTCGCATCCACTAAACGCATTTGCGCTAATGTCGCAGACCGATGCCCCGATGTTGATGGTGGCAAGTTTGCGGCAAGCTTCAAACATAAGAGGGCTGATATTCTCAAGGCCTGCGCCAGTAGAGAATTCTGTGAGATTGTCACATTCCGAAAAGCAGAGTCCACCCACCTTCTTCACCGAATTTGGGAACGCCATATTGGAAAGCTGCGTACAGCGGCGAAACACGAAATCGCCTATCTCTGTGAGGTTGCCAGCCCACTTCACGGTGGTTAGTTTGGTGTTCCAGATAAATGCGCCATCTCCAAGCGTTGTCACATTTTTTCCGATCTCCACACTTGTCACGCCACTGTTGTTGAAAGCGTAATCTCCAATCTTGGTTACAGTGCACTCGCCCACAGCTTCAGGCACCACAAGCGCACCAATGTTGGTGTAGTTCTCACTCTCATCATAGTAGCAAATGGGATGTGGGCTTTTAACGGAATAGCTCAGCATAGGAGCTCCCGTGCGAATTGTTGGAAACAGGGCATAAGTGGCGTATGCCGTCTTTTCGGCATCGTTAGTGGTATAATGAATGCCCTCACTCACCACGTCTGCACCAGCCATCGCCAAAGCTTGAGTAGCCATCAGCGCAGCAACAAAACAATTAGTAAAATAATGTTTCATAATTCATTTATTTAAAAAGTTAATAGTCTGAATGTAAAGTTATAAAAAAATGTTATTTAGCAGCAAAATATTTTGCTGCTAAATAACTAAACACTTAATATGATGCGTGAATTACGCTAAATTTCGCTCCATTTTCAACTTTAAAGCCTTCGTGTAAAACAGTTTTACCCTTAGCTTCAAGTGTATATTCAACACCATTTTTAACAATCACATCGCCAAAAGTTCTGTTTGTATCGATATGTTTGCCAAAGTCTGACGATGATGCTAAAATATATTGTGATTTACAAATGTTCTCATTTTGAATTTTCAAAGGGGCAATGAAAGGAAGTGTTTTTGAGTTATAAACCATTATACACCCATTGGGATTTACATGTGAAAACGTGTAGCTGCCCAGCGTTTTTACATATTCATTATTTAAATTGTTGGAATATGCCACATAGCAAGAATCGCCCAAAGGCAAGCCTGTTACCGTAATAGAGTTGTTGCTTCTTTGCACATTTACACCATCGATTTTTTGGGGAGCATTAGTCCATATTTTCAAAGTGGGGTCACCAATAAGATTATGGGTAAATTTCACGTGATCCATTCCTCTGTAGTTTTGTTTTGACAAAGCTTCTGCCTCTCCGAGAGTTGTGATACCGGAGGAAACGAGTTCTGCAAAATTACGCTCTAATCTTGCAGAAGATAATACATAACCCTCTCTTGTGTTGCCTAAGTATGCTACACTGCCTCCTTGACTATAGCCAGAAGTGAAAGCTTTACCTAAATTCATTGTCACGGATTCAAAAGGATGAGGGGCATCATACGGATTAGTTACACAAGCAATTGAATACACCACATTTGGCTTGTCTTTATTATTTAATAAGCCTAAATGGTTATTTGTTTCAAATGCGTTCACCTCAGAAGTGTTGTATATTCTCTCGTCATCTTTGGCCCATAACCGGATATAGTACTGATACATATGTCCTGCTAACAAATAATTAGTTGGTTCACCATGAAGATGAAGACTCACAAATCCATACCCTGCATTAAGTTCATTAAGGAGTTCACTGCCTTTTGGGTAATCCTTGTCATCATCACAATTTATTAATGTGGTGTCTGGAAACACGGCATTCATAACAGAACCAACCAATTCTGCCTCTTTTGCATTTTTCATTTGATGCGCTTGAACATATAAGCCATTCTGAAGGTATGACGCATCGCCATCCCCAGGATTCAACTCATATTTCAACACTTTGTCAGAGTAGTTGTTAATCTCTTTAGGAGAAGATGCAAAAATGCGACCAACATATAATTCAGGACCAAAATCAAACGATTTTTTGTTCAATTCGTTGTTCAAATCGGTATTCAAATCGTAGTACCAATCGGTATTCAAATCACAGTAGTACCAATCGGTAGGAACTTTTCCTCCTTGTTTTCGATAAGGGATACTATCGCCTGCAAGCAGCACATATTGGGTGCTTCCGAATTTATATGCAGACCTTAAAAATGCTCTGATTTTTCCAGCGGAGTCGTTGATAACAGAACTGCTTCCATCTGCCTTTTCAATAACATCGCCTTTTCTTGCCACTGCTGATTTTAAAACTTCGTCAACTGTCACAACTTCCACATTGTAGCCCTTTTGTTTTTTTAAGGCCACAAATCTTTTCAAAGACTGCTTTAGTTTTTCAGAATCGGTTATAACAACATAATCCGATGTTCTCGCTTTGGCAAAAGCTTCTTCTGCCGTCCAATCACATACGCTGTCCACACTACCTAAATCACCACCAATATGAATGTCATCGCCCATACGTTCGTCCGAGTTTTGTGTAAACTTTTCCACAGGCATAATATCTCTGGCGGCGTTATCATCCTCGTCATAATTAAGAGTGAATCTCACGCTTTTATACAAATGAAGTTTTTTGTTCAAAGGTAGGTATTTAAATGGCGTAACGGCCACAATCACATAATGATGGTCACCATTCCGAAATTCTTCACCTACAATTTTAGCAACATTTGTGGGGAAAAAATCATTATTGTAATATAACGAATCTTCTATATATGCAGAGCTTTCATTATCGGAAAACTCAGTGGTTATGCACTGAATAACAGGAAGAATATTGTATGTCAAATACATATTCTCTGTCGCTCCCATTGTACAGGACAATGAAAAGTTAGTGGCTTTTTTGGGAACTTCAACAGCCACATACTTGCAAGGCAAATTTGGCGCACCCGAAATAACACCTTCCTCCAGTCCCGAATATGATATTTGATGATAAGTTTTATCACCAATTTTTACTATTTTGGGAACCATTTTTGTCCTTGAAAAGGTAAATGTCTTAGAAATGGAGGCAAGTGCGGGAACCATATTCAGTAGCGACGCCAATAATATAGTTATAATTAAATATTTTGATTTCATAACATTTTTCATTTTGTGAGTATCATTCTTTTGCTGTCAATTTCTTGGTTGTCGGCTATAAGAGTGTAGATATACATACCCGGTTGAAGCCCAGAACCATTAATCGACACTTGTGACGCTCCTCGTTCATCAACTGGCAGACACATCACTTGCTTGCCTTGCAGATCATAGATGTAGATATTGGCATTCAAAACGCTTTCAGGCAATGTGAAGCGGATTGTGGTCACAGAGTTGAATGGGTTGGGAGAGTTTTGAAATAATTGTGCCACCACACTTTCATTAGGTGTCTCAATGGTGTTGATGCCCGACATTCTTACTTTCTTGGCTCTTTCCGTGCCTTTAAGTTCTTGAATCTCCGACTTCAGTTCTCTAACAGCATTAACCAAAAGCGGAATGCAGCTAATGTAGTCAATTCCATAATTGCCATTTTTATCTCTCACAACGAGTTCGGGAAGCACTTCTTTTATTTCATCTAAAAGAAAACCATAACGAGTCCTTCCATTGGCGCTGTAAGAAGTAGCATTTAATCCCTCAAGCAGACTTGGGGTTGCATGCATTGCTCTTGGTTGAGCTGACATCGTATCTGTTACCATCAAAATAAACGAAGGAGCCGCCACATTTGTTTCAAAAGTAAATGGACCACTTGCCATATCGTAGGAGAAAATGGTTTTGTCAGCTTTATTTCCCGTTGTGAAACGCAAGCCTTTTTTCCCATGCAACCAAAGGCGGTCGGTATCTCCCCCTGGCAATTCTCCAATCATCACGTTCAAATCGTCGATTGATGTTGCGTTTCCAAAAGAGATGCGGGAGTTTGCTCCGTTGATTCCTGTGCCATAAAGCTTCAGTGTGGTAACGGTGTCTTTCTTCTCAGGAGCCACTGACGACATGTCTTGTTCTTGACCAATCTCAACTTTACCAGTTTCTTGCACTGTGAGTTGAGCGAATGAAAACAATGGGAGTACTAAAAAATTAATTAATACTGCAAGTTTGATTTGTTTTTTCTTCATAACTTTGAATTTAAAATTAGTTAATAAAAAGGTGAATAAAAAAGATAGTTTCTACCAATAGAAAACATAAAATTTATAAACATTACAATTACCAAAAATTATTTTTACTAATTCTTTAAAATGCAATAAGTGAGGTGTTGTAAAATTATGGCATAAGATTTCGATTGTCAAGGTGAGAAAGTATAACAAAACCCACATTTCGTTATTCTTTCGTATCTTTTTTGGAGGAAAGAGTGCAATTTACTTTATGAGTGTAGTCTTTTTATTTATTTTTGCATAACAATAATAACATAAATGGCAAAAGAAGTTTTTCATAATACACTTTTAACACAATCTTCTCTAAGTGACGAGACTGTGAACTTGATTGATGTTTGTAATTCTATCTCTTTACTAACTAACTGCTCAACTATTCTTTATGACTTTCTTAACCACAATATAGAATATGTCAACATCAGTAATGCGGTCAATTTGAAAATCAAAAATATGGCTCAATCCAAATATGAATGTCTAAACTTATTAGGTGATGAAGGAATGGACCATTTGCATAGGTCTTGTTTTCATAAAAACAATTTTATGAAACAGTTAAACGACGAAGATAAGCGCAAAATGGTTGTTTATGGTTCTCTTCATATTTCCAGCGAAAAGGCTATTGTCGGTGGTTTAGATATTTCTTTTCAGGGAAACACAATTAAATTCACAAAAGAGGGGGATATACACTATGAATTTTTTAAATTGTATACATGTAATTGTGATAAAAAAGAACTGAAAATATTTAATGGAGTGACAGGGGAATGTTGGCAACATAGTGCTCTATCTAACAGGTGGATGAAGATGCCCATACTGCAATTTTCGGCGTTTGAAAAGCAAGTTATATCTTTGTCTATAATTGGAATGTCGTCAAAGCAGATAGCCGCAAAAATCAATAGGCCAGAAATCAGTGTTAAAAAGGCAAAATCACGGATAATGCAAGCTGTAAATGCTACCAATATGACAGAAGCCTCTTTCATCCTCTCCCATCTCAAATTTTTATAAATTCGTTGGCTTATCCTTTGGCAATAATCGGATTTTAATGGATTAAATCGGTGTTTCGCACCCCTATAGCAGACCCTTCGCACCCATAACAGACCCAAGCAGACCCAAATCAGACTTCAATCCGACTTGCAACCTGCTGCACTCGTTGACCTGTTGACTCGTTGGCTCTCGTGGGTTTAAAATGCAAAATTGCGTGTGGGAATGCGCGATTTGTGTGAAAAAAGTAGTAATTTTGTAGGCTAAACACATTAGATAATAGAAATGTGGGGAGTAGGCACACCGAATGCGCTGAAAACCACTATCATTACTACAATAATGAATCCGATTAAAGGAAACAAAAAAGACGAAGAAAAGAAAATCATCAACGAAGCCGCTGGTGAAGAATACAAGTACGGCTTCGTGACCGATGTCGAAACCGCCGTTATCCCGAAAGGGCTTAACGAGGATGTGGTGCGCCAAATCTCGGCACTCAAGGGCGAGCCCGAATGGCTGCTGGAGTTCCGCCTGAAGGCGTTCCGCCACTGGCTCACGCTGCCCCAACCCAAATGGGGGCACGTGAACATTCCCGACATCGACTTCCAAGACATCAGCTACTACGCTGCCCCTCGCAAGCGTACCCCACAGAAGGAAATCGACCCTGAGGTGAAGAAGACTTTCGACAAGCTGGGCATTCCGCTGGAGGAGCAAATGCGCCTGTCGGGCATGGCGGTAGATGCCATCATGGACAGCGTGAGCGTACACACCACCTATCGCGAGAAACTCGCCGAACTTGGCGTGATTTTCTGCTCTATCAGCGAGGCGGTGAAAGACTACCCCGACCTTGTGAAGAAATACATGGGCACGGTGGTGCCTTATACCGACAACTTTTATGCGGCGCTTAATTCGGCGGTGTTCAGCGATGGCTCGTTTGTGTATATTCCAAAGGGCGTGCGTTGCCCAATGGAACTGTCGTCGTATTTCCGCATCAATGCCGCGCAGACTGGTCAGTTTGAGCGCACACTGATTGTTGCCGACGACGACAGTTATGTGTCGTATCTCGAAGGCTGCACCGCACCTCAGCGCGACGAGAACCAACTCCACGCCGCTATCGTGGAAATCATTGTGGAGGAGCGCGCCGAAGTGAAATACAGCACCGTGCAGAACTGGTACCCCGGCGACAAAGACGGCCGTGGCGGTATCTACAACCTGGTGACCAAGCGTGGCATCTGCCGTGGCGACCACAGCAAACTCTCGTGGACGCAGGTGGAGACTGGATCGGCTATCACTTGGAAATACCCAAGCTGCATTCTGGCTGGCGACAACACCGTGGGCGAGTTCTACTCCGTGGCGCTCACTCGCAACCGTCAAGAGGCCGACACCGGCACCAAGATGATTCACTTGGGGAAAAACAGCCGCAGCACCATCGTGTCGAAAGGCATTTCGGCTGGCAACAGCCAAAACAGCTACCGCGGTATGGTGAAAATTGCCCCTAAGGCCACCAACTGCCGCAACTACACCCAGTGCGACAGCCTCTTGCTCACCCCCACCAGCGGTGCACACACATTCCCTGTGATTGAGGTGGGCAACGACTCGTCGGTAGTGGAGCATGAAGCCACCACCAGCAAAATCAACGAGGAACAAATCTTCTATTGCAACCAGCGTGGCATCAGCACCGAAGATGCCGTAGGGCTCATCGTGAACGGCTACGCCAAAGAGGTGATGGCAAAACTCCCAATGGAATTTGCAGTAGAAGCCCAAAAACTGCTCAGCATCTCGCTCGAAGGCAGCATAGGATAAGAGATTAGAAGTTAGAGATTAGAAATTAGAGGTTTTGAAATTAAAATTTAGAAGTTAAGGAGTTAAGAAGTTAAAGAAGTTAAGACGATGCCTTTGGCGCTTGACGCAATGGTGTTCCCACCATCCCCTGTCGGACTTGTCAGACCTGTCCGACTCGTCAGACAAAAAACTCGTTGACCCGTTGACCTGTTGACTCGTTGACTTAAAAATTCAAAACCGACCATAAAATAGTATTATGCTTGAAATAAAAGACTTACGCGCCTCGATTGAGGGCAAGGAGATTTTGAAAGGCATCAACCTCACGGTGAAGCCGGGTGAAGTTCACGCCATTATGGGACCGAACGGCTCTGGCAAGAGTACGCTCAGCGCAGTGCTCACCGGCAACCCTGCCTACACTGTGACCGGTGGCGAAGTGGAATTTAACGGCAAAGACCTCTTGGCACTCTCTCCCGAAGACCGTGCCCACGAAGGCTTGTTCCTCAGTTTCCAGTACCCTGTGGAAATTCCGGGGGTGTCGATGGTGAACTTTATGCGTGCCGCCATCAATGAGAAACGCAAATACTACGGCAAAGAGCCTCTGAGCGCAAGCGACTTCCTGAAACTCATGCGCGAGAAGCGCCAAGTGGTGCAACTCGACAACAAACTTGCATCACGCGCCGTGAACGAGGGTTTCTCCGGTGGCGAGAAGAAGCGCAACGAAATTTTCCAAATGGCTATGCTGGAACCTAAGTTGAGCATTCTCGACGAAACCGACAGTGGCCTCGACATCGACGCGCTGCGCATTGTGGCTGAAGGCGTGAACACGCTGAAAACCGCCAACAATGCCACCATCGTGATCACACACTACCAACGTCTGCTCGACTACATCAAGCCCGACTTCGTGCATGTGCTCTACAAGGGACGCATCGTGATGAGCGCCGGCCCTGAACTGGTGATGGAACTTGAGGAAAAGGGCTACGACTGGATTAAGGAACAAGTGGATAAAAAAGGAGAGTAAGCCGCTATGACAACCTCACTCACTCAATACATCGACCTCTACACCCAGCACGCCGAAGCCATCTGCGCCCACGCACCAGCCGCTATGAATGCGCTGCGCCCCGACGCACTTGCCGCTCTCGGTGGCGCCACGCTCCCCAAGAAGGGACAGGAGGACTACGAGGCGACTGATTTGGAAAAGGTGTTTGCGCCCGACTATGGCGTGAACATCAACCGTGTGCCTTTCGCACCCGATGCGGCGGCTTCGTTTCGCTGCGATGTGCCCAACATGAGCACTTGCCTCTACTTCTTTTTCAACGACATATTTGCAGAAAGCCGCACCGCCGCACGCAACACGCAAGCCGGGCTGGTGATTGAAAGTTTTGCCGATGCGCAAAAAAATCACCCCGAAGTGCTCCAGAAGCACCTTGGATCGCTTGCCGACCTGAAGAAGCCGGAAGTGGCGCTCAACACCCTGCTCGCACAAGACGGTATGCTCATCTACGTGCCGAAGGGCATGGTGGTGGAGAAGCCTATTCAGCTGGTGAACATATTCAAGGCTGCTGCGCCTGTGATGGCACTTCGCCGCATTCTGGTGGTGCTGGAAGAGGGCGCACAGGCCAAGATGCTGGTGTGCGACCACACGCAAGACGCTGAGCACAGCTACCTCGCAAGCCAAGTGGTGGAAATCGTGGCTGAGCGCGGCTCGATGTTCGACTACTACGATTTGGAGGAGAGCAGCGAGAGCACCCACCGCGTTTCGTCGATTTTCGTGCGCCAAGCCGAAGGCTCAAATGTGCTGATTGATGGCATCACGCTGCTCAACGGCATCACTCGCAACGACTATTATGTGAACATCGACGGTGAGCACGCCGAAACACACCTGCTCGGCATGACCGTAGCATCTGCCCGTCAGCACGTCGACAACCACACGTTCATCAGCCACAATGTGGCACGCTGCGAAAGCAACGAGATGTTTAAGTATGTGCTCAATGACCAATCCGTGGGCGCATTCGCAGGCAAGGTGCTGGTGAAGGAGAATTGCCCTCGCACGGTGGCATACCAAGGCAACCGCAACATCGTGGCATCGGCCGACGCGAAGATGTACAGCAAGCCTCAACTTGAGATTTACACCGACGATGTGAAGTGCTCGCACGGCTCTGCCACAGGTCAACTCAATGAGGAAGCGCTGTTCTACATGCGTTCGCGCGGTATCAGCGAGGCTGAGGCGCGCCAACTGCTCATGCAGGCATTTATGAGCGACGTAATCGACGCCGTTCGCCTCCCTGCGTTGAAAGACCGCTTGCACCACTTGGTGGAAAAACGCTTCCGTGGCCAACTGGCAATGTGTGCCGACTGCACAGCGGCAAACTGTGCGGCAGCAAAATAACAGACAACATTTAATATCTGACAGATCACTACAAACTAAATATGTTCGACGATTCGAAACTCACTTCTATTAGAAAAGACTACCCCATTCTTCAACGCGAAATTGAGGGCCACCCCATCGTGTACCTCGACAACGCCGCCACCTCGCAAGCCCCTATGTGCGTGGTGAAAGCCATTGAAGATATGTATTTCCACCACCGTGCCAATGTGCACCGTGGCGTACACACCCTTTCAGGCGAGGCTACCGACATGGTGGAAGCCACACGCGAGAAGGTGCGTGCGTTTATCAATGCCGCATCCGTTGAAGAGGTGGTGTTCACACGCGGCACCACCGAGGCAATCAACCTGGTGGCTGCCACCTATGGCGACCGACTTTGCAACGGTGATGAAATCATTCTCACCACCATGGAGCATCACAGCAACATCGTGCCTTGGCAACTCATTGGTAAGGATAAGCGAATCCGCATTCGTGTGGTGCCCATCAACGATGCAGGCGAAGTGAATTTAGATGAATATGCCGATTTGTTTACCGAGCAAACCCGCTTTGTGGCATTGGCGCATGTGTCGAATGTGCTGGGCACCATCAACCCCGTGAAGGAGATGATTGCCATTGCACATCAGCATGGCGTGCCGGTGCTCATCGACGGCGCTCAGGCGGCTCCACACATCGCTATCGACGTGCGCGACCTTGACTGCGACTTCTACGCATTCTCTGCCCACAAGATGTATGGCCCTACTGGCGTGGGCGTGCTTTACGGCAAGAAATCCCGCCTCAGCAGCATGTCGCCTTACCAAGGTGGTGGCGAAATGATTGGCACAGTGAGTTTTGAGCGCACCACCTACGCCGAACTCCCATTCAAATTCGAAGCCGGCACCCCCGATTATGTGGGCATCGCCGCATTCGGCACTGCGCTCGACTATATCAATGAGTTGGGCATCGAAAACATTGCCACACACGAGCGTGCGCTGGTGGAGGAAGCCACACGCGGACTGCTCACCATCGACGGTATGCGCATCTTCGGCACTGCCGAAAACAAGGCTGGCGTGATTTCGTTCCTGGTGGGCGACATCAACAGTTACGATATGGGACTGCTGCTCGACAAACTCGGTTTTGAAGTGCGTACAGGCCACCACTGCGCCCAACCGCTGATGAACCGCTACGGCGTGCAAGGCATGGTGCGCGCATCATTCGCCGCCTACAACACCCTCGACGAAGTGCACCGCTTCGTAGAAGCCGTCCGCCGCGTCTCCACCATGTTCTAAAACCAGATATCAGAAGTTAGAAATCAGAAATTAGAAGTTAGAAATTACGCGAGTTCGGGATAAGGAAAGTTTGAAAAGGTGAGATGCGGAAGTGGACATTGTGTCCCGCCTTTTCAGTCCACGCTTATCCCGAACTTGCGTAATTTGGTGTTTATATGGGTGTTGGTTAGGTTTTTATAAATACAGAAAATCCGTGCGGGTGTGGGGCTGCACGGATTTTGGTTGTATTTTGGGTGGGGGGTTATTATTCTTCTTCGGGGGTTATTCTTCTTCGTCGCCGAGTCCGCCCCTTTGGTAATGGGCTTTGAGTTCGTCGAGATCGGCGTAATCGGGCAGAAACGCCTTGAAATGTTCGTCCGTCGCGAACGCGTCGAGGTAGGTAAACACGGCGTTACCCTCTAAGTTTCCGGGGTCGGAAACCTTGATGTGGTTCGGGTCGGTATACAT
>OJAM01000197.1_pt1 | contig 29739 bp, 16 predicted proteins | sample 1589071 | NCBI WGS metagenome assembly OJAM01 (sample SAMN03283243) | human gut metagenome | biome: human-associated habitat; material: feces | host: Homo sapiens | place: Peru | collected 2012
CGGCAACTTTACGCTGTCCGCAGATTACGGCGGAACGGCTCAAAGCGTGAGGTTGAACGAGATTTTCAGCAATAAGGATCTGTCAATTGTGTTCACAATTTATGAGGACGGCGTTCAGGTCACCGATCCTGAGAGGACCAAAAAGCTGAATCCGGTTATTGACGTTTCGCCTGCCGGAAACAGCGGCACGATTGAGTATCTTAACGATGGAAGAATCAAATTCACGCCGAATAATGCAAATGTCGAGCCTGATGCGGAAGGAAGCATGGATATTACGGTAACCTGCACACTGAAAACAGGTGCGGCAGCATCCCACATGTATACGGTTGTAATTTCGGATTATAAGGTAATTGCGATTCCGCAAACGGAAAGCATCATTAAAACAGAATTCTTCGGAAATCAGATCGGCGCATCATTTTATATCACCAAGGACGGACAGCGTCTTCCGAAAAGCGAAGTTGACGGCAAATGCAGCGTGACTGTGGATAAGCGGTTCAAGTCGATTGAGCTTTCCATTTCAACGGAAGCGGATGGAACAATTGTCTGCATTCCGACGGAGAATACAGCGATGGATATAGGCTTTTCCGATTGGTGGATTTACTGGGTAAAATACCTGTTCAAACTTCCGCACGGAACGATGAATATTCACCTTTCATCTCCGTGGGGAGAAGCGGATTCTGAAATTGCAATAAAGGATGCTTCACTGAAGTTCCGCCTGCTGAATGTTTATTTGCCGCTTCTTATTGAAACTGCGGCCGCAGCGACACTGACGACGTGGGTTATCTTTGTCGCGACAAAGCCGCGTTTCGCAAAGAACGCAAAGCTTTATGTTGGGGATGTGATCTACATAAACAGCAGCGGTTTACACAGAATTCATAATTTCAGGCCGATAGTATTGAAAAAATATAACAAGCTCAAATACCGGTGGAAGTTCAAGCGGGGAGCCGAAGTTATTCGTGCTTCGGGTGTGGCTTTCCGCGCAGAATACGGAAACATAATAAGCTGTGAAATGATTATGCCGTGGTACAAATGCGAACTCAAGCCGGATGACTACACGGTACAGGTTCCCGATGCGGCTTCATTAAAAGATTACATCGAAAGACACCGCTATATTATGGTGGAGGAGCTGTCAATGTTGACAACGGTGACGGATCCGAGCGCAAAACGCTTGGCAGCATCCGCCGGCAGATATCCGAGGTACTGGGTGATTCCGACGGAGATAAGCAAGATCAACGACGTTGAAAGAATAATTAGGGCAAAGATAATTCTTTATACAAATTAAACCGGGAGGAAACAAAATGGAACAACAATCTCTGCTGATAGGCCTTGGCGGAACGGGAAGCCGTGTCGTCAACAATGTTACAAAGCTGCTCACAAAGAACGGGAAAACGTTCAATGATAATTTGGGACGGATCTGCTGCGCGGTGCTTGATTCGGACAAAAACGACAATGAACTCATAACGAAAAGCAGAACGCAAATCCCTGTTTTTCCGATCAGCAAACCGCAGAAAATTCAACAGTATTTTGCTCAGTACAGAAATCGAAAGATTGCTGAGTGGAGTCCGGATTCACCCGCGTTCCGCGAGCAAAGCATGCTTGACGGCTGCTCCGAAGTGCGTGTAAAATCGCGAATTGCATTTTTCGATTACCTTGAAACCAACATGAACGGAGAACTGGGTGCGCTTATCAACCGAGTGCTGAAGAATAATGTGAATACTATCATCAGGATCATGATAGTATCCTCACTTTCCGGTGGGACCGGCTCCGGCATGTTTATTCAAACCGCATTATGGCTTCGCAAACATCTTGCGCAGAGCAATGTGGTCATCCGCGGTATTTTCCTGCTTCCCGACATTTTTATTGATACGGTAAAACATATTCGGGAAACATCCGCCACAAGGATCAGGCATTATGCAAACGCGTACGCAGCGATACGAGAGCTGAATGCTATAACCAAGATAAAGAGAAATCTTCCGATAACTTTAAATGAGAAAATCGAGTTAGAGGGACTTTTCGACAGCGAGAGTGATGCAAACAGAGGTAAACCTGTCTTTGATTACTGCTTCTTTATTGACAGCAGGAACGCAAAAGGTGTAGGCGCAAGCGATATTGCCGAATACGAGCAAATGGTAGCTCAACTTGTATACATGCAGCTTTATTCGCCAATGGCAGGGAACATGTATACGGAAGAAGACAATTCTTTCTCTGCGTTCAATGAAAATTCCGAGCCGCTGTTTGGCGCATGCGGCTCTGCAAAGGCGGAATACCCGGTTGACAGTGTGAAAACTTTTTGCGCAATTCGCGCAGCGCAGGATTCCATCAAAAACGGATGGAACAGGATCGACAGCGAGATTGCCGCAAAAAGAGATGCGATCAGGGCAAGGGAACGGGATGGAATATACCAAATTGAAAACTTTGACCCCCGTGTTGAGTATATAACACTCTTCGATGAAGCGACATCAAGGCGTGCGGAAGAATACGGGCGTGACAGGTTCTTTTTGAGAGTTGGGCGTGATGTGAAAAACGAAACCAAACAAACTCGGCCGGATGGAAAGGTAGATGTTCAGTATTCCGATAAGGTTGATGATTTCCTTAAAAAATTGAAAAAAGAAAAAATCGAGGTAGTTGCGACAAAACACAATGGCTTAGAGCCATTTGAGCGTAATGTGGCTGATTTTGTGAACGCAGAACATGATAAAACCGAACTTGAGGCGCTTATTGTATTGGACGAAAACGGCATGCGCGAGGCAGTCGATACCTTCGAGGACAAGGTGGATGAATATGCGGAAAGCATTGTTAATGCAGTGTTCCCGTTGAGCATGGGCGATGTGAATCCGGGCAACGATTGTTCCATATTCGGCCTTGCAACGAAGCTGAACGATGAAGGAAAGCGTGTTTTTATTCACCCGGTTGCGTTGAGATACATCCTCTGCCGAATTATTGATAAAATGAGGCGCGAAATAAAGGCAACAGATCTTGAGGCGCAAAGGATCGATGCCGATACAGGCGGGGACCCTGGAGCAACGCTTGATAACAGGAGGACCCCGCATAAGACGGAAACAACGCCATCTGAATTGCTGAACAGCAAGACGCGGTTTCAACGGCTGGCAAGATTCCTTGACATGTATGAACAGCAATATGCTGAGTTTATTAATACAAAGGTTGGATTTTGCAGAAAATACGAAGCAGAGCTTCTTAAAGTACGCGTATATGAAAGGCTGATGGAGCGTGTGAATGCATTGCTGACTCAACTCGAAGCTTTTTTCAAAAGGCTGCCTGATATTCAGGAAAAGCTCTACGATGAACTGGATAACAATATAAAAGCAACGAGCGGAACTATCGGGAACACGTACTATGTTTTCAGCAGCGGAAGGGACAAAGAATCGATTTACAAAGAGCTCGACCTGACCGCGGACAGAGCGGACGAAATAAGCCGAAGCGTGATTGAAACAGCTTATGGAAGACTTTGTGCGGAGCAGCGCCCGTCCGTGCCGGAGAATAAACCATATGCAAATCGAGGCATCGCTGAGAAGTTTATGACGGATTCGGTAAGAACTTTCCGAAAAAGAATTGACAGCGATCCGAACAATCGAGAGATAGTCAATATGGACATCTATACTGCAATAAGCAAACAATGGGATGCAGAGAATGCTGTGCATACGGATGCAGAGCAGATTGAACGTGAGTCGCTGAGGAGTGTGAACTTCGAAGAAGGTGAAGAGTCAAATCGCTTTGACAGAACGTTGGCAAGCAAGCGGGCTTTCATGGCGTGTACGGAGAAGTTATTTGCAATGGCTGCGCCGATGCTTATCAGCGACATTGAGCCTGCGGATATTAATGACGGTACAATAACAACGAGAACAAACACTTTCTGGGGATTTAATCCGATAGTGTCAGAGCGGTATTCGGAAATTGGGGCAACCTTGGGCATCAATGCCGGAACCGAGCAGAATGACGCATATCCGATAAACGAGCTGCATTGCTACAGAGCGGTCTATGGTCTTGAAGCGAAATACATTCCGAAGTTAAATGAGATTAACGGAGGAGTTTACTACGAAAGCTACAAGAATATAATCACCAAAATGGTGCGCCGAGCGGCAGGCGGTGAAGGAGAAAACGCATATGTGTCAAGCCCGCATCTCGATAAGAGGTGGCATCGCATTTTGCCTTACGTTACTCCGGAAAAGAATGCTGAAAGCAAAGAAAGATTCTTCCGCGGTGTGTGGCTTGCGCTTGCATACGGAAAGATCAGGGTGAATGCGGACGGCAACTTCTGTTTGCGGCAGCGCGTAGACAACGGCCGGCGTATGAGCATTGATGAGGATGTCGTGATAATGCATGGAGGACGCGGAGTCGACAGAAAAGCGATTTACGGGCTGATCGCGGCATTGAGTGCTGATTTGTACTTCAAAGATATCGTGGTTCCGGAGCTTGAAGTGAAGTATGTTGCGGATGTCAACGGTAAGGACAGCTATGAAGACACAACGGTATTCAAAGCACTGATAAATAACGATTGCGGGCTTAACCCGGTGGATGCTGTGCTGTTGTACTACAACGGTCTGAACAGAGATTTTGATATTGCAGCTCCTATGGTCGGAGCGATCGATCGGATAGCTGAAGAGACCGGATCAAGGTTCGGCTTAGATACCGATGCGAAACGTGCTGAAAAAACAAAGTACATGATTTGCAAAGCGTTCTACGATGTGGCAGCACCTGACAAAGAAAAAGACAACTTGTTCAGAGAGTGGAAAGAAAAATTTGCGGAACTCGGTCTGTGATGGCTGAATGACAACTCAATAGCGGTAAAACTCCCGGCGGCACATTAGATGCCGCCGGGGAATTGTGATTAAGGGAGCTTGGTTATGCATACATTTTTTATCAATACATCCGACAAGAATGTTGACGAGGGAAAGATTCTGTTTGATATTAATTACGAGAACAGAGCGCTTGTTGCCTTGAAGTGCCGCATCGAGGATTGGCCGGACAAGGAGAAAGGCTATTTGGCATGCGTTGAAAAAATGAGCGAAATGATGGATATGTATGATGATATGAACAAACAGTTCAATCTGATTATATATATTGACCTTTCGGCAATGCGGAAAGAAGCACTCGAACAAGACACGATGGCCAATGACTACAGAGGGTATATGGAAGCGTTGAGCATCGTGTACTGCCGGGTTATGAGAAACACGATAATCAACGCTCTGGAATGCCGCAGCCGCAGCCCGAGAGAAATCCTGATAATGTTCGGTACAGAAGAAAAAAGAATTTATGGTGCTGATATAAGCTCACCTTATGAGAATGATTTGGTTATTGAGCCGCTGCGCCTTTTTATCGGTCTTCCGCCAGACAAGGATATTTTCAAACTTCACGATGATATTGTTTCACCCGAACATAATGATGAAGGAAAAATGAGTAAAGCTCTCGCTGAATCCTGTAAAAAAAATGCAGAGTACTTCAGCGCTGCAGAAATATTTGCAGAGGAGTTTTTGGAGTATTGCCGGAAGGCAGAGACTTCATGCTATCAGGAAGGAATACATGAAGAGTATTTGAGTTTTGTGAGAACGGCGGTAAGCAATAATCAAAAATCGAGAAACGGGACAAGGATTAATGCGATATTGTGCCCTTTGGATAATGAAGCGGAAGCCGACAATAAAGCGGTCAGAACACTGAATTCGCTGCGAATTGCGTGTTATATTCTTGCTTGTGTATACGACGGAACAATTTTCGACAATAACACGGAGCAAAAAGAACTGCGCTCGTTTGACGCTCTGAACATTGAAAAGATTACAGAGGCACTTGCAGAGAAAAGAAGTGAATATGTTTACGCATTAATATCATTAAATGAAATGAGCAGCAGGTTCAGCGAATTGAAACTTACACCTGTTTTGTACAGCTTTAAAGGAAATGTATTTGACTATAATGAGGACGGAGATGCGATAAGCTGCTCTGTTGAACGTCCGGTCGGTGAGAGTAAGAAAAAAAAGAAAGCAGAAAGAAAAAAACGCAGGAAAAAAGAGGATATTTCCGAAATGGAAGACGGGAGGGTTATCGAAAGCGTCAAGCGCGAAAGGAAGAACTTGCTCAAAGAAAGAAAAGTTGAGTATTTTAGTCATGCGGAAAACTTCAGCGAAAGCCCGGAAATCTCGGAAACAGCAGGCAAATACATAATGCGCTGTGAACGATTAAAAGACTTTCAGCTTGGCTTTCTTAAAAAAGCCCAAAATCATATACTTGGAATTTTGTCTCATTACGCCGGAAAATCTGAAAACAATACAAAGGCAATTCTGCCCAAAAGGAGAGTCAGCCTTGCCGATCCGGATGGCGGAGATGAAACCAGAGAAAACTCGTATACAGCATCCAAACTGCCGGAGGAGCGCGAAATAGAGAATGTTGAACGTACAGCGAAAAAAATCTATAATGGTGCGGTTAAAGAGTATTTAATGTTTGAAGCTCGGGGGCCGCTTGCCGAGATAGATATTTCACGACAATGCGATTGGTTTGCAACAAGGATTCGCAACATTGAATCAAGCAAAAAGATGCTTAAAGTTATGTTTGGTGTGCTTACAGGTTTGTTGACGGTCTCATGCGTGCCGTATATTGCTGTGCAGTGGGACGTGATTAAAGCGTCGGCGGAGTCTGCGCTTGTTGCTGCGGCAACGGTTCTGCTTCCGCTGTTGCTGCTGGCGGGACTTTATGTTTTAGAGTCAGCGAGGTATAAATACAAGTATAGACAAGCATGGCTTGAATTGATGGAAAAATATCAGGAAATTCAGCAGGGAAACCTTGAATCAATAGAAAACTATGATATGCTCATTTGCAAAACAATTCCAACGTTGAGGTGGACCTATGAGTATAAACTTGATGTTGATTTCTTCAAACAGTGCTGCAGTTATGCGAGTGCAAAAATCGTGCATCATAAGAAAAAACTGAAGGAAAGGGTTAACGGCATCGGAAACCTGCTTGATAATCTCGGAGCAAAAGAAAACAGAAGAGCTTCTTATGACAGTGTCGAAAGCGCTCGCGATACTATTGAATTTAACGAGGCGTATTGCTGCGGAGAAAAGAATATTGCGTTTTATACTGTGATTGATCAGAATTTCATAAACGGTCTGTACAGCAAAAGGAGGAAAGATGCATGAACTTGCTCATAAGCACGCTGAAAATTATTTTTACTTTTGCAACAGTATTCTTTGCAGCACTGCCATTTGTTTTTGAGTACCATACGTACTTAAAAGATAAAGAAAAGAAAACAGCAAACAGGCGTTTCCGAATTATGTGCTTCACAATGATTTATGTTGCTGCATTGACATTTGCGCTTTGTGCTTTGCGTGATGTTATTACGGCTGTAGGCGGGTTGAGCGTAATTTCATGGTTGGCCGCCAAGCTTGCATTGCCGGTGAGAACGGCGTTCTTTTCGGATGTTGTTGGTGCGCTGTTAATTAACTTCGCTATTGGATTTTTATTCAGATTACTGCTCAGATTTGTGCGGATTGGGATGGGCAAGAGGAGCCTCAGTGAAGGCGAGAAACCGGACGGCGCTTTCAGTCTTGCGCAAAAAGTTGAAATCAAGATAATAAAGCTTTTCAGGAAGGATGTTTGGGTGTCAGCTGCAAGCATCTTGAAAAAACTCAGCATATTTTTATCAGCAGCATATGTTTGTTTATATGTTGTATTTCAATTGATTGCCCTGTTTGGAGCGGATTGGATTCCTTTTGATTTTCTTTCGCTTCTGTTTAACACAGGAACAAAGTATCCGGTGATTGCACTGTTCATTCTTTGGGAAAGCTTCTTTTTCCTTGACGGGATAAATGAGGATATTGATAAATGTCCCGAACCGGATCAATCGAAATTCGAAAAATCTGATGAAGGCGAAATTGATGTTGAAACGATAGACGAAGAGATTCGCAACGTATTTGGAGCTTTTTATGCGTGCGATGTTGATGTGGCTCTGTCGATTGACGATAGTGAGCAGGCAGATGATGCAAAGTGAAACAAAAGCATCACAAGCGAGAAAGGAACACGATTTTATGGAAAAACAAGCAATGGCACAGAGCGTTGATAAAAATAATGTTGCGGATCTTATAATTGAAGCTGTTGAGCATAATTTTCGCGATTCGGGACACAAAAACAAGACATACCGAAATTGTATAGAAAAATTGGTAAAGTGCAGCAAAAGTGCAATAATAAACGGCAACATGTTTTCCGCCTTTTCAGAATACTTCATTCGGTATTTGTCCATTGCAGCTGCAAGAGGTGATAATATCATTTTTGTATGCAATACCGATGCCGAAATAGAACTTACATATGATTTTCTTGTCCGGAAATTTTCAGAAATAACAAGCCTGCATTGCAATGACAGCACAGGTGAAATTAACTTTGATGATCCGATATGGAAAATAATAAAGATAAAAGGTAACGGGGATAATTCGGAGGAGGCTTCAGTAGATGAAAAGAGCATTCTTGTCACTTCACTGAGATACCTTTCATCTTCACGCTTTGAGAACGACCATAAAAGGTTTATTCATCTTATTGACACTGTTGTGTTTATTGACACGCTCGAAACAATAAACAAGTATAATCGTCAGATGGCAATGTTCAGCACAAGAGTTAAGCATATTGCCGAAACAAATGAATGCCTTGCCAGGAACGGAGGCAGGAACGAAGGGTTTCGTCTGAGATACATGGCACGTCCGATAAAGTATATTTGCTTTGATGATTCGAGGACACCCGGACTGGACAAGGTCCTTAAAAACCTCACGGCGGAGGAGTTTGAGTCTTTGGATGCAATGCAGTATAATCCAAACGCTGTTGTTAGGTGTTACAATTACGATGGACGCAAGGACGTCGGCGGAAGAGTTGTTGTTCAGCAGTTTGTTAATACACGTGAAGAATTGGGTCCGATGATGAATGTTGCATTGATGTGTCTGAAGGCGGGAGCAAAATCCGTTACGGTGTTTGCAGATAAAGACATACCATATGAAAACATTAAAGAGTCAATTGCAGCAAATGCGGGGAGCATGGAAATCGGGGAAAAGCAATTTAGGCTTAACCGTGCAGAATGCGATGCAAGCGATTATTCCGTAATCATTGCAATGGACAGTGAAGAGAATCTTCCGAGGACATTGAGAAAGTACATATCATTGACAGCTTCTGAAAAAACGCTGATAATTATATTTTCAAAGCCGTACATGCTGCGTGATTTTTACTATGCAAATATCGATGAAATCTGGAGCAGGATTCAACTTGCGAGGATTCCGGTTGAAACCGGAACAAAAAAGGATTTTGCGCAGAAATTGCTTATAAGAGCGAGCTCGGGTGGAATGATTGTGGATGAAATATTCCGCTCGGCGTTGAATGTCAGCACGAATGATTACAGAGAAATGGTGAATAGGCAGGATGTCATCTCCATTCTTGCTGATGTGCTGGATATCTACGGCGTGTTGAACGTGGACGAAAAAGCAGACAATGAAAAAGCAAAACTCAGATATAGGGAACAAGTGCTGAAAATTTTCGAGTTTCGTCACGACTGTGTTTTCGGTTATGACGGTAAGTTCTGTTCAGAAGACAGAGTGTTTTTGCGCACAGGAGGAGAGCTGTATGATTTGATCAACGGACGGGACATGGCGTCGTTGATTTTGGACGGCAGCGATAAAACGGAAACCATCCCCCTTCCTCGTGCGAGAATAACTCAGAACTATATTGCAGGCCAAAACCTAATATTTAATGGCAACATCTACACAATTAGAAACATAAATACCGAAAAGGGAATTCTGTATGTTCAGCTTGCGTTTGGAGGCATTAATACAGAGGTACATCAATATATTCAAAACAGAGAATATATTGTCCACCCTGACGACGAAAGTCCTGTTGTACTTGCAAATAATGTTATAGTATTAAATGGCACTAATGGTGATATTGCCGTTGATAAGGCTTGTATTTCGGTGTTCAGAGCACCTACAGAGGTTATCACACACGGATATTACGAAGTCAGCTCAAGGACATTTGCGCAGAACAACAATAATCAAAATTATCACAAAATTGATGGTGAAGATGATTCGCTTGCGCAAAGGTCATACAGACGATACGGGAAAGTAGTTAATCCGTATTACGAATCAAAGCCTGCCGTTGCCGGAAATAAGGGAGCTTTGATGATGACAATAAGACTAAACGGAAAACTGGGAGAAAAAACGGAGAGAACTGTGCATCTTGCTGCTGCAATGATCAGGGAAATAATACGCTCGATGTTTCCTTCGGTAGCTGATTCCGTTGCGGTTTGTGCTTCGCAGCAAACTGAGGCATGCAGCAAGGTGGATATCGGAAGACCCAAACTCACCGTGAAAGGAAAAAACAATATTTTCAATAAAGATGTCTTTGAGATTACAATAATCGAGGACAGCGTCACGGAACTGGGAGTTATATCTGCATTATCTGCATCCGGAGAGGACACACTCAAAACGCTTTTCACTCCGATTGATGAATACCTTGAATGGTATTTAAAGTCGGAGAAAAAGAGCAATTACTTATACTACGGAAGCGACAGGGAGCCTGCGGAATTCGATTTTGTGTCCCTCTCAAAGCTCGCTGCATTGTTAGCTGACAGAGACCACGAACTTCGTTTTGGAAGATTACACGAGCGTATAACGAATCGAAATTGTGATTTCTGCGGGAGGAGGGTACGGAAAAATGAAAGATTGGACAGGCTTTCGGACGGCAGGAAAATTTGTGATCAATGCAAGAAACAAATTGTGACGGGAAATAAAAGAGAACTGAAAGAACATACGGCTGCTGCAAAGCTTTTCCTTGAAAGTAATTACGGAATAAAAATTGATAATGAGTATGCAGTTTGTTTTGATTCTGCAGAGAGAATTTTACAAGAAATTAAGGCAAAGGGAGATACGGAATACAAGGGAGATATACCGCTTTTTTCCTTTTTCGAAAAAAGGAGGGTTCACGTTGAAAAAGGGTTGCCATCAGCGAATCTAACCGAATTATTCGTTCGTGAATTGACACATGCCTGGCAGCGAAAAAACGTTCCGGATCTTTCGGCAGACCTTTCGGAAGGGTTGCTTGCCATTGTGGATATACAGTATTTAAGGTTTATCAGCAGGAATGGTTTGGCGGATGAAAGAACAAGCAAGCTGAACAGCTCCTATACGAGAGCAGGCACGGGATATAGGGAGATAGCCGGTAAACTAAAGGAAAACCCTAAGTACAGAAATAATCCGTTTTTGTATTTACTTGCAACTGCTTCGGGAGAATTTTTGGATGAGCTTATCCCGGAGAAACCGCGAAAAAGGGAGATGGGGGAGGATATCTTCGGGAAAAAATATGAGCCAAAAGAATTTGATCGGGTTCTTGAAGGACCCCCGGAGTACTTTTATCGCAATCGTTTGGCATCCGCTCAGCAAATGCTTTATGATTCTATGGTAGAAGCAATTATTCAGCATGTTGAGAGTGTGGACGCAAGCGGACTGAAGGAAGGCAGTGTTTTTACGGTGTCTAAAGCGATAAGCTATGATCGTCCCGATTTGTTTTGGTACAATAACTGCACATATACAGAAGATAAAATCCTTCTTAAGTATGGTGCCGATCGGGAGGAGAGGGAAAAGCTGCAAAAGCAGATGGATGAGATGATTCCGAAATTTGTTGAAGACATTGATGACAAGATGAGCGCATACGATGCGGCGATACGCATCTATGCAAAAGTTGTTAATGCAACGGATTATGATACCATTGCACTCAACGAACAGAAGGCTAAGGGAGGGCCGGCCAAGGATGAAATTGATTATCTGAGAACAATATGCGGAGTTTTTATTAGGGGAACAGCAGTTTGCGAAGGATATGCGCGTGCGATTGCGTATTTGATGCAAAAATGCGGCATTGAGTGTGCCGAAGCCGCCGGATACATAACAAAGGCCGACGGAGGGCAAGGAACGCCGCATGCATGGAACATTATTAAAATAGACGGCGAATACTACCATGTGGATGCAACATGGGATGATTATTCCAATACGAATCAGGCAGTCAAGCATGATGAATTCGGATATAATTATTTCTGCATTACAACGGAAGAAATTCAAAGGACACGAAAAGTCGACCTTTGCCCGACGGATGTTCCGATTTGTTCGGCCGTGGGGGCAAACTATTACTACCACAATTCATTGATACTAACGAAGTATGATTTGAATGAAATTAAACGGTTTGCCGCCGAGGCAGCGGAGCGGGGGCTTGATAAATTCTCGTTCAAATGCGGCAGTATTGCGGTTTACAGAGAGGCCATTAACAGACTGTTCGTGAGTTCGTCAGAAGGGTTTTCGGCTGTTGGTGCGGCAGCAAAGGCGAATAGAAAGATTGATGGTTCAACATATTCTTATTCATGGGATGCTGAAATACGCACAATAACTATAAAGTTTAAGTTCAAAAACAGGTGACTTTTGAAGGATTGAAAGGAGACTAAGTCATGAAAAGATTAGTTTCGATTGCAATTATCGTTGTTCTGCTTGCGCTTTGCGCCTGTTCTCCCGCAAAAAGAATTGTGGGGGAGTGGAAAACGCAAAGCACAGTGCTTGGAGTAGTTGTGGAAACAACGTATGTCTTTGATGAAAACGGAATAGGCAAGAAATGCGGAGCCGCCGAAATTCCGTTTACATACGAGGTTCAAGACAATAAACTGTTGATAACAACAAGCATCATAGGCGTTGATGTTTCAAAAAAAGAGTATTCCATTGATTTTAAAGGGAATACGATTATACTTACAGACGAAAATGAAGTCATTGAACTTATAAAGGAAAAGTGATAAAATCAGCATTGACGATTCAAACGCATAAAAGGAGGAGTAATGGAAGAACTTGAGTACAGTCCTCTTCTGAGAAGACTTATTGAGAAAGCAACAGAACTTGACGGCGGACCGAATCATAAGTTAACAGCAGAAGGCTTTATTGCGGCGGTCGTTTGCTATGTCAGAGATGTAAGCGATCCGGACAGCCAAAGACTGAAGAACATGCTGAAGCTGAAACTTCCGACAGCGATAAGCGATCCGAACAATATTGCAACAGACTTCATTTTGCATGCTACCAGTAAAGCCACACCCGAGTCAAGGCGCATTGACGAAAGCTATATTATAGGGTGTCTTAAAAAGGCGCGCTGCATTGCGGCGAGCGAGGGTTCGGGAGAGGTGCATGCGTACCAGCTGCTGAAATGTATCCTTGACGAGCCGAACGACTTTATACGTAACTATATAGTTTTCGATGATCTCTTCGAGACGGAGCAGACAGTGTCCAGCATACAAGCGCTCGAGGATGCTTACACACGAATATTCGGCAACGACACTGCTGAAGCACAAAAAACATCCCACAGCGGAGAATGCAAGAAGGAGACTCGAAAAGAGGCACAAAAAAGTATTGCGGATATAATCAAAAGAACGAAGCAGATTCAGGAGTATCTGAGCGAGAGAGTCTTTGGTCAGGATAATGCGGTAAGTGTATTCGTTGAGGGATATTTTCGCGCGGAGCTTTCGTCACTGACGGACAAAAGCAGCAACCGACCGCGAGCAACCTTTTTGTTTGCCGGCCCTCCGGGAGTTGGCAAAACCTTCCTTGCAGAAAAGGCTGCTGAAGCTATCAGCTATGCGGAAGGAAAAGAAATTCCGTTTGTTCGATTCGATATGAGCGAATACTGCGACAAAGAGTCCTCTCTTGAATTCATTGGCAGTGACGGTGTTTACAAGGGCTCAAAATCAGGCAATTTCACAAGCTTTGTGAAGAAAAATCCGCGCTGCTTAATTCTTTTGGACGAGGTTGAAAAGGCGCACATTTCAATTATCCATTTATTCCTTCAAATTTTAGATGCAGGAAGGATACGAGACAGCAAAACGGACGAAGAAGTATCCCTTGCGAGCGCAATAATGGTTTTTACAACCAATGCGGGCAAACAGCTTTACGAAAACTCCGAGTCGATTGATTTTTCGGTTTTACCGCGCAAAGTAATTTTAAAGGCATTGCAAAAGGACGTTGAACCAAACACGAAAACGCCGTATTTCCCTGCCGCGATATGCTCAAGATTTGCGTCGGGAAATGTTGTTATGTTCAACCATATTCGAGCGCACGAACTTTGGAAAATAGCGAATCGTGAAGTACTGAGAAGTGCCGAATCCTTTACAAACGAAACCGGAATCGGGATTTCCGTAGACGAAAAGGCATACACGGCACTGCTTCTGGCAGAGGGAGGAGCGGCAGACGCACGTGCAGTAACATCACAGGCAAGGACGTTTTTGAACAACGAGATATATGAGATGCTTAGATTGCTGAGCTCTGACCGGAGCAAAACAGATATTGGAAAGCTCGAGGATATTTCGATTGAAGTTAATTTGCCCGCTGACAACGATGATGTTAACTGTTTGTTCAACAATACAGAAACGCAGAACGTTCTGATAGTATCAACATTGGATATTATTGCAAATTGCAGGGAACAATCTTCGAGTGTTTATTTCTTGGGCGCTGATGATACAGAAAGCGCAAAAAGCATCGTGCACAATAACGAGCTGAGTTTTGCCATTGTGGATTTATCGTTGGGAGAACGCGGTGATTCTGAATTGTTGAATCAGGAGGATATTGAATCAACGGGCAGGGATATTCTTTGGTATCTCCGCGAGAACCTGCCGAACCTGCCGATATATGTCCTTGAAAAGAACTCCCAAACACTGAGTAAAGAAGAAAAGCGTTCTTTGCTTAAACAGGGAATAAGAGGAATCTTGCAGATTGGTGATAATGCAGCAGCCTTTGACAGAAGCATTGAAGATATATGCGTTCGGGTTCATCAGCAGAAAAGTATGAATATGCTGGCAAGAGCGAACAAACTTATCTCGTTTGAAACATCACAGAAGGTGAGTGAGGACGGAAAACATGCGGTAATAACCTTGTTCGATTTTGAAACGGAGACCGCAATAGAAGCTGAGGATTCAAGCAATATAATGAGTACTGTTTCAAGGCCGAACATACGCTTTGAACACATAATCGGAGCGGAAGATGCAAAGAAAGAACTGAAGTACTTTGTTGAATACCTGAAAAATCCCGGAAAATTTATCGGTACAGGAGTAAGTGCACCAAAAGGCGTAATTCTTTACGGCCCTCCGGGCACGGGTAAAACAATGCTTGCAAAGGCAATGGCAAGTGAGTCGAATGCAACATTCCTTTTTGCGGAGGGAAATCAGTTTTTAAGCAGATATGCGGATGGCGGTTCTGAAAAGGTTCACGAGTTTTTTCGGACAGCACGTAAATACGCACCGTCCATTTTGTTCATCGACGAAATCGATGCTATTGCAAAAGAACGCCGAGGAGAAGATCAAACAGGAGCAGAGGCAACGTTGACGGCGTTCCTTACGGAGATGGATGGGTTCAATAAGGATCTTTCAAAACCTGTATTTGTTCTTGCGGCAACTAATTTTGATGTTGAATCCGGCGGAAGCAAAAGTCTTGATCCTGCGCTCATGCGCAGATTTGACAGAAGAGTTTTAATTGATCTTCCCAACAAAGCAGAGCGACGCACGTATCTCGAAATGAAGATAAACAAAAACAATGTTTTTAACGTGTCCGACAGTAAACTTGAAAACATTGTTGTGCGCTCAACCGGCATGAGTCTTGCTGCACTGGAATCAGTTGCGGAACTCGCTTTGAGAATGGCAATTCGTGACGGAGAAATGAAAGTTGCGGATGAAATTTTTGAAAAGGCGTTTGAAACATTTAATAGCGGGGAATCCCAAAAATGGGATAGTGCAACAATTGAACGCGTAGCTCGACATGAAGCCGGTCATGCGTTTCTTTGCTGGCACGGCGGTGAAACCCCGTCATATGTTACAGTGGTTGCAAGAGCGAATCATGGCGGTTATATGCAGCACGGAGACAACGAGGAAAAAACAATCTACACAAAGCGTGAATTGATTGGAAGGATCCGAACATCTCTGGGCGGGCGTGCGGCTGAGATGGTTTATTACGGCAGCGAAGACGGAATTTCAACCGGTGCAGCGGGAGACTTGGAAACTGCAACATCCTTGGCAAAACGCTTGATATGCAGTTACGGCATGGTTGAAGAGTTCGGCCTTGCAGCAGTAGATCCGAATTCAGTGAGCGGAGAGCTTTCGAACGAGATAAGAAAGAGTATTAACAACATACTGGACATTGAGCTGAAGAAGGCAATACGAATTATCAGTGAGAATCGGGAAGCCGTGGACAAGCTTATTGAAAAATTGCTCAAAGATGATTATGCTGCCGGGGACGAAATAGACGCGATTTTCGCATCATGCATTAAGGGTTAATATAATAACAGCCTTGATGAATGCCCAGAGGGGACGGATTGCCTCGCAATTACGGAGAAAATGCAGTGTGGAGTGGATGGAAATTGCGGGTGGGTGAAAAAATGAAATGGACAAAACAGATTTATGATATTTTTATTTCATACAAGGATGATGGAGAAGGCAGAAATTTTGCTGCAAGGCTAAGCGCAGATTTAAAAAAAATGGGATATGACGTCTACTACAATCAAGAAGAGCAACGCGCGGGCAATTTCCCTCAGAAAATTAGAGAGGCAGTTGAAGGTTGCAGGGACTTCCTTTTAATTATGTCGGAAAGCTGCATAAGACAGTTGACAAAACATGAAAAAATTGATTGGGTGCGTGAAGAATTGCTGGTTGCCGAAAAATGTGAAAAAAATATTATTCCTCTTTTGATGCCAGGAGTTTCAATGCCGAAAGACAAAGACAATATGCCTGAGGATTTGAGGTTTCTGCCTGATAAAAATGCGGTGACAATGTTTGAACCATATGACAAATCCCCGTTGGAAACAATAATTAAATGGATGAATTCGAGTCCGGTTGGGAATAAGGAATACAAGTTTGTCTTTCAAGGAAACGATAATTATGACGTGGAGAGCGATTTTCGAGACACGCTTAGACAGGCTGAAGCAGGGAACGAAAAAGCAATGTATGAAATTGCAAACATGTATTTTTATGGATTCACTGACGGCAACGGTGAATCGGTCAGAGATTTTTCGAAAGCTTATTTATGGTTAAAAAAACTTTATACGGGAAAAGGAAGATATAGTGCAGTTGCGGCATCAATGATAGGCAGGATGTATTATCGCGGAGTAGTGCAAGGAGAACGACAGTCATACAAAAAAGCACTCGAGTTCCATGAGGAGGCTGCTGCGGGTGGGATTGCGCAATCTCAACTGCAGTGTGCGTTCATGCAGTCTGTTGGAATGGGGTGTGAGACGAATTACGATGCTGCAGAAAAAGAATATATATCCGCAATACAGCAGGGGGACGATATGGCGGTTAGCGGGTTAGCGCAACTCTATTATAAGCTCGGCGAATTCGATAAAGCAGAGAACCTGTATCGGTCCATTGTGAATTCACACCCTCAGGCGGCATACGAATTGGGATGTTTATACATGGATGGGCTATCAAATAATGATAAAAAGCCGAACTGCATTAATGCTGCATTCTATTTTCAGCATGCAATCAGCTCTGGAAATTGCATACCAGAGGCACGATACAAGCTGGGTTTATTGTACTTCAGGGGGATGAATGGATTTATGACAAACTTTAGACTTGCACAAGAGAGTTTTGAGCTGGCCGCGCAGGCTGGGCATGCTCAATCAGCTTATATGGTAGGGTATATGTATGAGCATGGCATTGTCGAAAGCAATATTGAAAAAGCAGTCAAATACCACACCATGGCAGCAGACAGAGGTCATGCATTGTCTCCGGTGCATTTGGCAATTATTTACCAAATGCCGGAATGCTTGGATTACTGCAAGGCATATAAATATGCAAAACTTTCTGCGGAGTACGGAAATGCGGAGGGAGAATTCATATGCGGAAATTTGCTTTTCTTTGGCAGAGGCTGCAAGGCGGATAATCATGAGGCCTATAAAATGCACAAAAAAGCGTACGAACACGGTTTAATACAGGCGGAGTTTATGCTGGAGCGAATAGAAAAAGCAGAGGCATATATGCACGAGACCAGCAGCGATAAAACGCTGACAGCAATGAAATGATATTAAACGATGCCGTTTGCTAAATGAATGACAACTGAATGCGGATAATAAACGAAACAGCCGTCGCATGACGGCTGTTTTGGCATCCCCGGCGCGATTCGAACGCGCGACCTTCCGCTTAGGAGGCGGACGCTCTATCCTGCTGAGCTACGGAGACATTTACCAACAATTATTCTATCTTATTTTTGAAAAAGAGTCAATCACTTTATGCGGGCGGGATGAAATATATCTTGGAGACGGCGCCGGGTACTGATGTTTTTCGGACGGCAGCCGAAGAAGACGGCAGCCCGGGGTGCAATTTTCTGCTTTTGAGGAGAAAAATCGGGTTCCTCTTGAAAATAGAAAAAGAAATGGTAGAATATTGGACAAAGGACACAAATGTGTTTAAGGAGGTGCAAAACATGCCGGCGAGGACAAAAATCATTGCGGCGTACCCATCGCTTTCACCTGCGGAGCGGCAGGCGGCGGACTTTATCCTTTCCGATCCGGATGCGGTTCCGCATCTTTCGATAAAGCAGATTGCGGCGCGGGCGGGGGTCAGTATGCCGACCGTGACGCGGCTTGTACGGCGGGCGGGCTACAGCGGTTTTACGGAGCTGCGAATTGCGCTTGCCGGAAGTTTTACCAAAAACAAACCGGTTGCATCGGGCGATGATGACGGCGAGTTTTTCAGCAAGCTGATGCTCGGCCAGATGCGTTCGGTCGAGGCAGCACTTAAGGCTGCGGACGAGGAAAGAATTTGCGCACTTGCCAAACGGCTTGTGACGAGCACGGGGTGTGTGCTGCTGTGCGGTGCGGGAGCAGCGGCGGGGATTGCCGAAAATGCGGGCAGCGCACTTGTTGAACTCGGAATCCGTGCGGTTTGCCCGCAAAAACCCGAAACCCGGGCGGCATATTCCGCGCTGCTCGGTGAAGGAGACACTCTGTTCTGCATCCGTTCCGAAGGAAGCAGGGAAAGCGCGCAGCAACTGACGGAATGCATTCGAACGGCAAAAAAGGGTGGTGCGTACACTGTTTTTGTTTGCAATGAGCCTTGCATTTCGGCGGAGAGTGAAGCGGATTGCAGCATTTGCACAACATGCGAAAGCGATATTCGCGGACTTTTGGGCTATGCAACATCGGCATCGCTTGTTGCGTTTACGGAAGCTTTACTCGCGCTCACGGCGCGATATGCGGGAAAAATTCCGGAGAACGCATACCGGGGAAGAATGCAGTGAACAGCTGAAAGGGAATATAAACAAAATGAGAATCATTGAGGATTTGCATACACATACATATTACAGCCACGGAAAAAACGGCCCGCGCGACAATGTGCTTCGGGCGTTGGAGCTCGGACTTGAGGCGGTTGCGGTCAGCGAACATGCGGGCGGCAACATGTATTACGGTGTCCGCGGGAAAAAACTGGAGCGGCTGAACGCGGAGCTTGCGGAACTGCGTCGGGAGTTTGACGGACGTATCCGCGTGCTGCGCGGCTTGGAATGCAACGTAATGAATTTCGGTGAAAGCGATATCCCGAAGGACCGCAGCGAATATGATGTCATTATTCTTGGGTACCACAAGGGGATTCCGCCGGTGAACAGATTTGCGCGGCATATCCTTTTCGAAAGTTTCGGCGGGAAATCGACTCCGCGGCGCAACACCGAATCGCTCATGGCGGCGGCGGAAAAGGGTCATGCAGATATTATTTCGCACCCGAACCTTTATTTGACTCTGGACATTCCGTATCTTGCGGACTGTGCAAGGCAGCTTGGCATTTTGCTGGAAATAAACTCCTCGCATGTAAGCCTGACCCCGGAGGAGATAAAAACGATACACGAACACGGCGCGGGGCTTATCATCGGCAGTGACGCTCATGTCAGCTCCCGTGTCGGTGATTTTGCAAACGGAATCGAATCCGCAAAACAGGCGGGAGTTTTGAATTCGGTTGTTAATATTGAATTATAATGCAGAATGCACGGTGCATCGACCGATGTCCGAAAGTACGGAGGCTCAGGTTCGGAAGAACCGCCTGCAAAGCTCCGAAAACGCGGCCTCGAGCTGCGCACAGCTGCGCCAGCCGCTTCCGATAGGTGCGTTCGGACGGCTTTTTCCGTGAAAATCGCTTCCGCAGGTTGCAAACAGTCCGAATTCACGGGAAAGGGAAGAGAAAAGCCGCGTCTCACCTTCCGTTGCGGCACCGTAAAAAGCTTCAATACCCCATATTCCCTTGTCGGCAAGGTCGCGGACAAGCTCATGCGGATCGCATTTTTTCATCAGCATCGGGTGGGCAAGTATTGCAGCTCCGCCCGCGCCCGTAACGGCATCGATGACAGCCTGCGGAGAGGGGTGTTTTTGCTTTATATCCGCAAGAGCGTCGCTGTTCAGTATGCGGCGGAAGGCATCGGCTGTGTTTTCGGCGTGGCCTGCTGCGGCGAGCGCGGCAGCATAGTTTGCGCGGGTCGTGGATTCGCTGCGGATAAGATAATCCGAAACATCCATGCCCATTTTGCGCAGCTTGATTTCAAGCAGACGGTTGCGCTCCTCGCGAAGAGCGGTTTGTTCCGCAAGCAGTTTTTGAAAACACGGCGCGTTGATATCCTGCCCGATGCCGAGAATGTGAAGCGTGTCGGCATAGTCCGCTTCGGCCTCAACTCCGGGAAGCATCCGAAGCCCAAGCTGTGCGGCACGGGACAGCGCGGCGGGAACTCCGCGCACACAATCGTGGTCAGTCAACGCGAGCAGCTCAATTCCGGCGGCTTTTGCAAGCTCGGCAACATGTTCCGGGGATTCGCTTCCGTCGGAACAGCGGGAGTGTGTGTGCAAATCATACATTGTGTTTTCCTCCGTGTACGCGGCGAAGCCCGTGCGGGTGATTCGGCCGTGCTTTAGTCTGTCGGAATGCCGACTGCGTTTGAAATAATTATACATGAGACCGCGGAGAAATGCAACGGCGGAACAAAAACAATATATCTGCCGGAGATGATTGTCGGAAAAGCGCGTATATTGTATAATTAAAGAATGCGGGAGTTTACGCATGAAGGGCGGGAAACTCAAAAAATATCGAGGCGAAAACCGATATGATAAACGTGAAAGAAAAGAAAACCGAACGAACCGAAAAAATCGGGAAAGGACAAACAGCACCGAAAAGAAAGAAAACGGCGACGGTCGAGCGCATTGCGCAGGCGATAGGCTCAAAACGTTTTCTTGCAATTGTGCTGTGCTGCTGTGCCTGGGCGGTGTTCCATGCAGTGAACATGTATGCCGTTTATTCCGATTTGCTTAAGCGCGTTCGGGATGCGCTTCCGATTTATTCCGGAGAGGAAATGCAGCGATTTGCGGAGCTGACTTCCGACCTGATATATACTTTCAGAGTCACGGCGGGAATTTACTGCATACTTGAATGCATTTTGCCGATTGCGGCGGCGGCGGCATTTGCGGCGGTGCATTGCGATGCACGGCGGGGACAGCTTGCGGAGGGTTCGGGAATTCCGCTGCTTCGAATGACGCTTGCGGTGCAGGTTGTCATCGGAATTGCCGCAGCCGTGACGCTGTGTCTGCTTGTCGTCTGTGCGGCGGAACTGGAGCAAGACATAATCGTTTTTCGCAAAACCGTACTTAACATCATTGCAACGCCTCCGCCCGTGTTTACTCCGATGCGCATTGCGGCGATAATAATTACTGCGGGCGGTGTAAATGCTGCGCTGTGTACACTTGAATGCTTTTTGTTCCGCATGTTCGGAAATGTTCGAAGTCAGCTTTCTGCGGAGCCGAACGGCGGCAGGGCGGAAATACGGCTGCAGCGGGCGGAATATCTGCTGTTCGGTCTCGGGCTTGCTTCGGCGGCGTGCGCGGTTGTTCTGCTTACGGCGATTGTGGCAATGGGGCAGCGGCATCCGTCCGTTTACAAAAGCGGAATCATCAATGCGTTCAATCCGCCGGCATTTGCCGCGGCGGCGTGTGCGCTTTTCACCGGTATGAAGCTGTGCAGAAGCTGTGAACAACATGAAGCTGTGAACAATAAGGAAAAAACTGCTGCGGAAGATGCAGGCAGCTAAAATGGGATACAAATCCGTTTATAACGATAAAAAAGCAGAGCCGCTGCGGCGAGCTCTGCTTTTTGTTGTTCTTGCGGGAAGAGTCTCGGAAAGTCGCTTTTGCGAAAACGGTTTGTTTAACAGCCTTTTTCACAAAACACGAAATACTAACTCAACCGACGGCTGAAGGAACCGTTATTTTTCGTCCTTTGAATCGTCGCATTCGGAGAACACGGCCCTGAGCCTGTCAAGAATATCGATTACATATTCTTTGTTGAGCGTGTAATAGGTTTTTGCGGTGCGCAGATCGCATTCCACAAGGTTTGCCGCAACAAGGCGCGCCATATGATGGGAAATGGTGGTGGGGTGCAGCGCGGTCTTTTCGGAAAGCTCCTGTCCGTAGGCGGGGCTTTCGCGAAGCAGATTGATAATGTCCAAACGGCTCGGCTCGGAAAGGGCTTTGAACAGCATTGCGAGTTCCTCGGGGGAAGAGATAATGTCGCGAACGCTTGAAACAAGGTCATAACCGATGCCCATGAGAACCATGCCGCTGTCCTTTCCGGTATCGTCCTGATACTGCTTGACGAAAGCAGCAATATGGTCATACATGAAGATGGAGCAGTAGGGAGTCATTTCGATATCGTCGGGAAGTCCCATTCCGTAGCAGTCGTTAACCTTTTTGAGGACGCCGCTGCCTTCGGGATAGCGTTTGGAAAATGCGGAGCAGATTGATGCAACGTTTTCGCGTTCGCGGCGCATTGCATTGAGGAACCCGTCAACAAGCAGGGATACGCGTTCGGAATAGCTCTTGTATTTGAACAGGAGCTTCATTACGCCGAGTCGGGCCTGCTCATCAAGGCCGGTGTTTTCAAGCCGCTCATAGAAGACATCGGAAGTGATCTCCTCGGTCACGGTTGCGGTGCCGGGGGATTCAAGAACGCTCAGAATGTCAACCATGATGTCTTCATCGGTTTTTGAATAAATATATTCAGTGAAATTCTCCGGATCAATACCGTCGCGAATTGCGGGGAAGACCATCATGTACATAATGCTGTTGCTGCATGCGAAGGGTGTGGGACTGCTGCAAACAGGAGTCAAAAGCTGACTGAGCTCGCGCTTACCCACACGAACAAGGTAGTCAAGGCGATCCTGAAGGTCTGCAACCGGAGAGAGGAGCCTTAAAAATTCGTTTGTTTTTGAAGGAAATCTTGTGCACAATCTGTCGAGTTCGATGCGAACGAGACGACCTTCGGCTCTGCGGTGGAAGTATTGAAGAGCTTCAAAGAGGGGATTGATGTTTATCATACGGGAGACCAACCTTTCGTATTTTTGTTTTATACTCTTTTATTCTAATACATTTAAAAAAATATGTCAAGTACAGAATTTCCTGTTGACAAGATATTGTTGGGCATTGTACAATGCATAGGATACCAATCCTATAACTGTGGTTGGAGAAGGAGGATAAACATGAAACTCAAACGTTTGGCGGCACTTGTGCTCGCGGTTATGATGACATTGACCGCAGCTTCCGCGACGGGGCTTTCGAAGCTTGCGGCGGAAGGAACACAAAAGCCCGAAAAGTCCGTTGTTGATGCGGCGGGCGCAACATGGTACCACGCCGATGCAGGCGAGGAACTGCGTTTTGATGACGACTCAAGCTATTGCTTTGAAAGCGAAAGCTGGATTATGCGTCAGAAGAGCGGGAACACGATTGACGAAGCTGTTTTCGACGGCATCACGCCCGACAATGTTCAGACATTGACCGATGAAAACGGCGAGACCTACACCGTTTCAATGTATTCCCAGGCAACGGTTGTTGCAGCACTCAACCGCATGCTCGGCAAAGAAACGAAAAAACCCGAACGAACCCTTGTTGAAAGGTACAAAATTGATGATGAAGGCATGATTGACGTCATTATCAAACTTTCCGGCGATGCCGTGCTCGAAAACGGCGGCGCGGTTCTCGGCGAAGGACTTACCAAACAGCAGTCCGCCGCACGCGAAAAGCTTGCAGCGGAACACGAAATCATTAAAAAGCGCATTGAGTGCGCCGCTTCGGCGATCTCTTTTGAATATGATTTCACCCTGCTCTGCAACGGCTTTGCGGCAAGCGTACCTTTCAACGAGGTTTCGCGCATTGCGGCGGTTGCGGGCGTTGAAAGCGTTGAATACATGCCTGTGTTCGAAATTCCCACGGAAAGCTATGAAATCGTTCGTCCCGGCGACACAAAGATGACGATTGCGAACGATGTTATTGAATCCCGCTACGCATGGGATCTCGGCATTGACGGCAGCGGCATGGTTATTGCAATTATCGATACAGGCATCGATACCGATAACGAGTGCTTTGCTCCCGGGCTTGAAACAGTCAAACTGACGCAGGAGGACATCAGCCGCATAATCGCCGAAAATCCGGATATGAACATGCTTGCGCTCCGTCCCGGAACGACTGCGGAACAGGTTTATATCAACGACAAGATTCCGTTCGCATTTGACTATGCGGATAAGGACTGCGATGTTAACCACGGCGGACAGGCTTCCGCACACGGCACGCATGTTGCCGGCATCGCAGCGGGGCAGGCGGTCGAAAGCGCGGGTACAAGCTTCGGACTGACCTCACTCGGCGTTGCACCCAAGGCGCAGATCCTGCCGCTCAAGGTGTTCAGCAATCGCGACGCTTCCGCAACTCTCGGCAGCGTTGCGGCCGCAATGGAGGATGCGATCGTTCTCGGTGCGGATGCGATAAACCTCAGCCTCGGTGCTGTCGGCGGTCCCGTGTATTACGAGGACTATACAGAAGTTTTTGATGCGGCACTTGCCAACGGCATCAATGTTGTTGCTTCTGCGGGCAACTCCGCCTCTTCCACTTACCACAGCCTTTGGGAAGCGGATCTCGGCCTTACGGACAATCCCGATATCGGCATGGTCGGCATGCCCGGAAGCTTCAATTCCGTTCTGACGGTTGCAAGTCTTAACAACCCCGAATACTTCGTTGCGATTCAGACTCAGGATGCGCTGCTGTTCGATGATGCATATCCCGAATACGGCGGCTCATGGAAATCCCGCTACGACGACAAGGCGGATTATGAGTACAAAGTTGCAACCCGCATCGGCGGACACAGCTACGAGTACAGCATTTTTCATACCACCATCGACAATGCGGATCTTTCCGATGTTTCCGGCAAGCTTCTGTTTGTTGATTATAACTCCGAACTGACGATCGATGAACATGCGGCGTTTGCACGCGAGGCGGGTGCGGCTGCACTGTTTATCTTTGACTCTTCAAGAGAAACCACCTTTGTTGACACAACGAGAGAGGATTGGACCTATCCCGTTGCGGCATACAAGTACGATTCGCTGACCAAAGCTCTTGAACCGTCCCACCCGGCGACGATTCATATCAACCCCTATTGGGATATTGACGATCAGGGCGGTTACATGTCCTCATTCTCAAGCTGGGGCACAACCGGCGGACTGACCATCAAGCCCGAGATAACGGCCATCGGCGGCAATGTTTTCTCCGCATATAACGGCAGCGGCGCATACGCACTTTCAAGCGGCACGTCAATGTCCGCTCCGATGACGGCGGGCAGCGCACTGCTTGTTCGTCAGTATCTGATGAACAATTTCGATATTCCTGCGGCGGAACTTCCGGAAATTGTGAACAACCTGCTCATGAGTGCCGCAACTCCGGTGCTCAATCCCGACGGACTTACCTATTCCCCCCGTTATCAGGGCGCGGGATTTGAGAACATCCGTGCAGCAATGACCGCCGGTGCCTATATCACCACCGAATGCGGCAGGGCAAAGCTTGAACTCGGCGATGACCCGCAGAAAACAGGTGTTTACAACCTCAATTTCACCGTTGTGAACATGACCGATGCGGACAAAACCTATACTGTTGATGCTTCCGTTCAGACGGAAAGTGCGGAGACGGGCCGAATCAATGCGGACGGCACCCGCCGTTATCTCATGACCCAGACCCCGCACATGCTGAATTCCGAAATTGCGGGCAACGGCGCGATCACGGTTCCCGCGGGCGGTTCAACCGAAGTTTCCGTAACGATTACGCTCACCGAGGAAGATATCGCTTATATCGAAAAGTACTTCCCGAACGGCATATATGTCGAAGGTTTCGTGACTCTCACCGCAGGTGAGGAGAACGGCGTTGATCTTTCCGCTCCGTTCCTTGCATTTTACGGCGACTGGCTTGCCCTGCCCGCAATTGAGCAGAGCAGCTACTATGATTTCACCGAAATTGAAACCGGTGAATGCGATGCAACCCATGTTGTAAACGGCGTATACACCTATGATGCAAATTACGATGAGTATATCGGCCTCGGAACAAGCATGGCTTGGCCGAACAACAGCGTTTACTCCACGGAGGAACTCGGCACGATGCGCTATGTTGCAAACCGCAACGCGATCTCTCCCAACGGGGACAGCATCCGCGATGCGATCGATGCGATCGCAATCGGATTGAACCGCAATGTTGAGAATTTTTATTACAGCGTTGTGAATGCAGAAACGGGCGTTGAATACTACCGCAAGGATCTCGGTTTTGTGCCGAAGACGTATTATAATGACAATGCGGGTCAGGCACTTTACGTCGGAGCCTATGATAACGAGGAGTTTGACTGGGATTATACCGACCTTGAAGGCAACCCCTTGCCCAACAACACAAAACTTACTGTTGCATTTTGTGCGGAACTGGCTTATAATGGCAGGGAGCGCACCGAAAAGTGGGAGATGCCGCTCACGATTGACACCGAAAGCCCAATCAAGAATGTTTCCATGGTCAGCTATGAATGGGAATATGAAGAATGGAGCGATGAGGAAGACGACTATGTCGGCACGGGTGAATACTACCACGTTCCCACTATCGTCATTGACTACAGCGAGAATCAGTACATGGACTGGAACTGCGGCAGGGCTGCATATGTCAGCGGCGCCAGCTCAAGCAAAGTGTTCCACAATTCCGTTGAACCCGGTACCGTGAACGGAACGACAAGGCTCGGTCTCGGTCCGGACGATCTGAGCGACATCAACAGTTTCCTCTTCCTTGAATGCATGATAAGCGATTATGCGGGCAACGGCTTGTTTATTCGCATCGAGCGCGATGATCGCCCCGGAATCTACAACTCCGGCGAGCTTTCCGACAGTGTTGTAAATCTCCGCCCCGGCGAGACTTACACCGTCAGCGCACATTCCGATATCTGGGATTTGTTCACGGATTTCGACTTTACATGGAGTGTTGAAGATGAATCAGTTGCATCGGTTACCCCGAATGATGGTGATGTTTTCTCCGCAACGATAACCGCAAACGAAATCGGCAGCACCACGCTGAAGCTTACTAACGGCTTCCTTAAGGAGATGACCTGCACGATTAACGTTGTTGCCGAAAACTACGACATCTCCGCTTCGGCAGGACTCGGCGGAACAATATCGCCCGACGGCACAACCACCGTTGATTCTCTCGGTTCTGCATCGTACACGATTACTCCGAATGAGGGCTGGCATGTTGCGGATATCATTGTTGACGGCGAATCAGTCGGTGCCGCAAATGAATACACCTTCGACTGCGTTATTGCAAACCACACGATCGAGGCTGTGTTCGCAAGCGATAACTACTTTAATGTTTATTTCGTTGACTGGGACGGCACAACGATCAGAGTTCAGACAGTCGGCTACGGCATGGATGCGGAAGCACCTGCCGACCCCGTGCGTGAAGGCTATGATTTCATCGGCTGGAGCGGAAGCTTCACCGGAATCACGGCAAACACCGTCCTTGTTGCACAATATGAACCCGCAAGCGGAATCCTTGTGGGTGATGTTGACGGCGACGGCATTGTGACCGCCGCAGATGCTCTGCTCGTTATGCGTTATTGCAGCGACCTTGCGGAGCTGACCCCCGAACAGCTTGAGGCTGCCGATTTTAACGGCAACGGCGTTGTTGAGCTTATCGACGCGCTGCTTATCCTCCGCGCTGTTATCTGATTTGCTGCTGACGGCCGTTATCATGGCACGAACGGTAACAGCCTTTCAGCAACCCTGCATCGATTTCCGAACAAAAGACTGTCATCATCCTTTCTGTCCTTTGCATCCTGACTCCATTTTTGCAAAGTCGTTCGGAAAATCGGTGCAGGGCATAGAGCCTGCATTGCCGCAATCGTTGACCGGTTGCGGCAATGTTTTTTTACCCCTGCATCAATTTAACGGACGCACAGCCGCCGCAGGAAAACAGTGAATCAAATTTTTAATATAATGTGATTCTCCCTCTTGAATCCGTTTAAAAAATGTGTTAAACTGATATATGTACAAAATTTGAACATATTCGCCGGTGTGATGGAATTGGCAGACGTGACGGACTCAAAATCCGTTGGTAGCAATACCGTGTGGGTTCGAGTCCCACCACCGGCACCAAACACAGAGGCACCCGTTGGGTGCCTCTGTGTTTGGTTAAGTCGAACGGGACTCGAAGCCGGGGAAACAAAACGGTCCTGTGGAGCGTTTTGCCCGGCCGGGGAGCGAAAGCAGTCCGGGCGCGCAGCACGGAGTGCAAGCAAAGGACGATTTGAGCGGAGAGTCCCACCACCGGCACCAAACACAGAGGCATCCGTTGGGTGCCTCTGTGTTTGGTTAAGTCGAACGGGACTCGAAGCCGGGGGAACAAAACGGTCCTGTGGAGCGTTTTGCCCGGCCGGGGAGCGAAAGCAGTCCGGGCGCGCAGCACGGAGTGCAAGCAAAGGACGATTTGAGCGGAGAGTCCCACCACCGGCACCAAACACAGAGGCACCCGTTGGGTGCCTCTGTGTTTGGTTAAGTCGAACGGGACTCGAAGCCGGGAAAACAAAACGGTCCTGTGGAGCGTTTTGCCCGGCCGGGGAGCGAAAGCAGCCCGGGCGCGCAGCACGGAGTGCAAGCAAAGGACGATTTGAGCGGAGAGTCCCACCACCGGGAGCAGCCCGGCTTTTATCGTGTAAGTTGTATCGCTCGCTCATGTGGGTACCCATCAAAGTCATGGACTTTGTGGGGAGAGGAGGAGCAGCGCAGTGATTGAGCTTTCATGCTTTGCACGGAAGCGAAGGATACGCAGCTCGCTCCGACGAGGTCGTGGCGCACTCACGAAAGCGGCTCAGGGGTTCAGCCCATAGCGTTGGGAATGTGCCTGATGCCTGGATATTCAGTTTTCAAGGTTCGCTGAGCCTTGCGGCTCTGAGAAAACTGAATCTCCGTATCCCTTGCGGTGAGATTTGTCCTCTCACCTTTCAATGGACATTTTTTTGAGGGATTTTAACCATCAGTAAAAATATATTTTTAATTTTCCTCGGATGGCGCGCATCTGCTTTTCCTGACGGAGCAGCAGCCGCATCACCTCAAGGCTGACCTCCGTTTCCTCTCCGGTGGCCTTGATTCCGGCGAAATACCTCTTTCTTCCGTTTTCATCGATTGCCCAAAGGTCGTAATCGAACTCCTTTAATGTTTTCATGCCGTGATCTCCTTTGAATTTTTGAATTTGGGTGAAATCAAAAATTCGGAGCTCACGGGTAGCGGCAGATGTATTGTTCAAAGCGGCGTTTCATGGAAAAAGTCCTTTCCCGAGCCAAGCCGGGAAAGGACTTTCAACGCCGTACAAAGAAATCGGGCAGCAAAAAAGCGCCGTCAAAGCAGA
>OJAM01000202.1_pt1 | contig 29360 bp, 26 predicted proteins | sample 1589071 | NCBI WGS metagenome assembly OJAM01 (sample SAMN03283243) | human gut metagenome | biome: human-associated habitat; material: feces | host: Homo sapiens | place: Peru | collected 2012
GCATCCGGCAGGAAGGCCTGCCGTACATCCTCTCGCTGAGTCAGCAGGAAAAGCAGGTGCTCACCATGTGTTCGCACGGATATAGCAACGCCGATATCGCGCAGGTGCTCGACGTTAGCCCGTCGACCATCAACACCTACATCACACGCGCGTCGCGCAAGATGGGCGTGGCCAGCAAACGGGAGGCAGTGGCGTTATGGACGAAAACCATCGGACTGTAGGCGGCTCGCCAATGGCGAACATCAAGACCATGATCGCGCCCCGGGCCACGCAGCGGCTGCATCACCATAAGATGCATATCGCCCTATGCCTGGTGGCCACGATACTCATGGCCGCAGTACTGACGTTCCTCCCCGCAACGACACCCACACAGTGGATCATCTGCATCATCGCCTGCTGCTGCCCGCTGGGCATCGCCTTCGCACCGGTACCGATGTCCGTCATCTCATTCGCCGTGGTACTGCTACTGATGTTCACCCCCGGGATATCGCTATCGGATGCCGGCTCCATCATTCACATGCTCACACCGCTGGCCATAGGCACGCTCGCGTATTCGACACCCACCCAATGGTCGATCTGGGGTCTTGTCACTTCGATCGTCACCTTGCTGCTGGCTTTCGACCCCCGCGAAGCGCTCTCGCAGGGGGACGCGCTCTCCTTCTTCGTGCTGCTCGCCTTGTACATCGTCACGTATGCGATGTGCGCGTCCATCCGCACCATCGCCATCGACGATCGGCAACGGCACCGCGACGCCGAGCTGGAGCTGTTGCGAACACAGCAGGCACATCAGCGGGAAGTCACCAGATTCGCGCAAATGACCCATGACGCGGTCACGGCAAGCCTGTCGAGTATATTCCTGCTCGCGCAACAGCATATTGACACGTTGGACACGGCCGGCAAGACGGCGGATGCGTCAGACGAGGATTGGCGGACCGTCCGGCAGCTCAGCGAGAGCGCCCTTGCCAGTATCCGCTCGGTCATCAGGACCATGAACGCCTCGGACGAACGCCCTGAGGATCATCTGGATGGCGCTTTACACAACCTTCCGCTACCGCAGCGCATCGGCATCGCGATCGAGCAGGGGCAGCATCTGCTGGCCCCGCACCATATGCATGTCGATGTGCATACGTCAGGGCAGATATCATCTCCCGCCTGCACACGGTCAGGCGACGAGGCGGTGACCCTCATCGGGGAGATCTTCACGAATCTGCTGCGGCACGCGTCCCCTGACAGCGCGCCCATGCTCACCATCAGCTACGATGACGACAACATGTCGCTCATGCAGACGAACGCGCTGACGCACAAGAACACGCGCAGACACGGCACAGGCCGGCAATCGCCTGAAGCCTCGCAAGGCCCGGCCGCGAGCGGTGACGCCCTGCCACGATCACAGAGCGGACTGCTCCTCCACCGTGGCGTCATCGAGTCGCTGGGCGGCGAACTGCGCTTCAACAGCGAGGACGAGACGTGGACGCTCTACGCGCGTATCCCCCTGCACCCCAACGTCTAACCCCAAAGCCTAGGCACAGTAGGCTGCTCGGGCACAGCAAGGCCGCTGCGCCCGAGCGTCGTTCAAAATGCTCCTGTCAGGCGACGCACCATGGAAGCCACTTGGGGCATGTCCCCAACAAGACGCTGATACTTGCGGGAGCCGGCGTCGCAAGCGCATCATCATACCGGGCACCGGTGATTCCCGTGGACAGCCCGCAGACACCGACGGCGATGGCAAGGCACATCGCCAATGCCGCACGACTGTCATGGTTGCGGATTGCAACCCCACGAACGATTCGCATCATCAACACCACCTGTTCGTTCATCTTGACACGTGTCACAGCACGTGCTGCAGGAAGTCCTTGAAGCGCGGCTCGCTCGGATGGTCGATGATCTCCGGACCGCCCTGTTCGACGACCACACCACCGTCCATGAAGACGATCTGGTCGGCGACCTCGCGCGCGAAACCGATCTCATGGGTGACGACCACCATGGTCATGCCTTCCTTGGCGAGGTCGAGCATGACGTTGAGCACTTCGCCGACCAGTTCCGGATCAAGCGCGGATGTCGGCTCGTCAAACAGCATGATCTCCGGCTTCATGGCAAGCGCGCGTGCGATGGCCACGCGCTGCTGCTGACCGCCGGAAAGCTGCGCCGGATAATAATCGAGGCGCTCCCCCATGCCGACGCGGTTCAGCTCCTCGATGGCGAGCTTGCGAGCTTCCTTCTTGTCCATGTGCTTGACGTGGACCGGAGCCTCCATGACGTTTTCAAGAGCCGTCATGTGCGGGAACAGGTTGAAGCGCTGGAACACCATGCCCAGTTTGGAACGCTGTTCGGCCACTTCCTTGTCGTTCAGGGTCTGCAGCACGCGTTCGCCGCCCTTGTCGACGTATTTGTAGCCGATCATCTCGCCGTCGACGTCGATTTCGCCGCCAGTCAGCGTTTCCAGCTGGTTGATCAGACGCAGGAACGTGGATTTGCCGGAGCCGGACGGACCGAGGATCACGGTGACGGTTCCGGGCATGACGGTCATGTCGATGCCTTTGAGCACATGCAGATTGCCGAAGGCCTTGTGCACCTGCGTCGCCTTGACTGCAGGAACGATTTCGTTGGTTGTGATTTCGCTCATGGTCATTCCCCCTCACGCGGTCATTCCCGCGAACGTGGCTTCGTTCTGCTTGTCGACGTCATCCTTGGGTTCGCCGAAGGTCTTGCCCGGCAGCGGCGTGCGCTTGCCGCGGGCTCCGGCGGGACGGGCGTCGAAGCCCTTGCCGAAGTGCTTTTCGAGTCGGGACTGGATGACCATCAGGATGGACGTGATGACCAGATACCAGATGCAGGCCACGATCAGCAGCGGAATCGGCTTGTACAGACGGGTCGCGATCGCCGTGGTGGCGAACTGCAGTTCCAACGTGAACGGCACGGCGTTGACAAGCGACGTGGTCTTCAGCATGCCGATGAACTCGTTGCCGGTCGGCGGGATGATGATGCGCATGGCCTGCGGCAGCACGATGCGACGCATGATGAGCGTGCGCTTCATGCCGAGGGCCTTTGCGGCTTCCGTCTGCCCCGGATCGACGGCCTCGAGGCCGGCGCGCACGATTTCGGCCAGGTAGGCGGCTTCGTTCAGGGCCAAGCCCAGCCATGCGGCGTTGAACGCGGTGATGACAGACTGGGAGTCAATGCTCCAGAATTCGATTGAGGTGAACGGGACGCCCACGCCGATACGCGGCACCAGCACCGCGAACAGACCCCAGAAGACCAGCTGCGTGTACACAGGGGTTCCACGAAAGAACCAGATGTAGAACCAGCTCACGCCGCGCAGCACCGGGTTGATGGATTTGCGCATGACCGCCAGAATGACCGCCAGAATGATGGCGATGACCATCGAGATGACGGTCAGCAGCAGCGTGTACTTGATGCCTTCCAGTACGTTCTCGTTGAACAGGTATTTCCAGACCACATTCCATTCGAAACGCGGATTGGTGACCAAAGCCTGCACCAGCATCGCGGCGAAGAGCGCGACGATGATGGCCGCCACGATCGGACCCGTACGCTTGACAGGCAAGGCTTTAATGCGATTGGGAATATCGAGGCCGTCGCCGTCGACTTGTTTCTTCGCCATGATGCTGTTTCCTTTTTCTATCTATCTGATGAGATCAGTTGAGGTCGGTCGGATTGATCTCAGCCTTGTCGAGAGCGCCGGACTCGACGCCCCAATGCTTGAGGATCTTCATGTACGTGCCGTCATCCATCAGCTTCTGCACGGCCTTCTGCACGGCCTCGTCGAGCTGCTGGTCGCCCTTCTTGATGGCGATGCCCTGCTTGGCCACGCCTTCAACGTCGCCGAGCGCCTCAAGCTGGCCGTCGGTCTGGGAGATCGCATAACCCGCGACCGGCGAATCGGCGTAGAACACGTCGGCCTTACCGGTGGCCACTGCGGTGGCGGCTTCGGCCTGACGCTTGTAGGACATCACTTCGGCCTTCTTGTCGGCCTTGCAGCCCTTGGCGATCTTGTTGGCCTCGTCCTCCTGGACGGTGCCGGTCTGCACTGCGATCTTCGCGCCGCACATGTCGGAGGTGTCGAGCTTCTTCGGGTTGCCCTTCTGCACGGCCCACGTGGAGCCGGCGCGGTAGTAGCTCACGAAGTCGACGGACTGCAGACGCTCTTCGGTGATGGTCATGGCGGTGATGCCCAGATCGTACTTGGAGCCGATGGACGGGACGATGGTGTCGAACATGGAGGAGACGATCTTCGGCTTCAGGCCCAGCGTCTGGGCGATGGCCTTGGACATGTCCACATCGTAGCCGACCGGAGTCTTGCCGTCTTCGGCGTAGAATTCGGCCGGAGCATAGGACAGTTCCATGCCGACGGACAGCTCGCCGTCCTTGACGGTCTTCGCGGAGGCGGCCAGCTTGGCCAGCTCGTCATCCTTCTTGATGGTGCTCACATCGTAACCAACGGTGGTGTTCTTCGCCTTCGAGTCGCTTTTGGCGTCACCGGAATCCGTGGTGCCGCATGCGGCAACGGAGAACATCATGGCCGCGCTCAGCGCGAGAGCGGCAAACGATTTGAATTTCAACGACATAGTGGGTTCTCCTTCTATTCTCTTCCCATCCACTGAACGGTAATCGTCCATTTGCCAATCAGACGTCCAGTATTCCAAAGGCACACGATAAAACCGCAATGCTACGCCGACGTTAATCGGCAAAAAGCGTAGGGGCATCGATCTATATACGTCCGATGCCCCTACGCCCGCAGCGTCAGTGCGCCGATCAGCCCAAATCGGTCGGGTTGATCTCGGCCTTGTCGACGGCGCCGGATTCGACGCCCCAATGCTTGAGGATCTTCATGTACGTGCCGTCATCCATCAGCTTCTGCATGGCCGCCTGCACCGCCTTGGCCGTGTCGGAATCACCCTTCTTGATGGCCACGGCCTCCTTGGTCACGCCGACGTCCTCACCGAGGGCCTCAAGCTGGTCGTCGGTCTGGGAGATCGCATAACCCGCGACCGGCGAATCGGCGTAGAACACGTCGGCCTTGCCGGTGACGACGTTGGTGGTCACATCGGTCTGCAGCTTGTTGGACAGGATCTGGATGTCAAGCTTGTTGTCCGCCTTGCACTGTTCGGCGCCCTTGTTGACTTCCTCCTCCTGTGTGGTGCCGGTCTGCACCGCGATCTTCAACCCGCACAGGTCGGACGTGTCGATCTTGCCTGGGTTGCCCTTCTTGACCACCCACGTGGAACCGGCCTTGAACATGCTGACGAAGTCGACGGCCTTCATGCGTTCCGGGGTAATGGTGAACGACGAGACGCCGATATCGTACTTCGAACCGATTGATGGAATGATCGAATCGAAATTCGACGTCTGCGGATCCGCCTCGAGGCCGAACGTTTTCGCCAACGCCTTGACGATGTCCACGTCGAAGCCGACCGGCGTCTTGCCGTCCGCGGCCAGGAACTCGGCCGGCGCGTACGACGTATCCATGCCGACGGTCAGCTTGCCGTCCTTGGTGACGGAGGACGGCAGCATCTTGGCGATCTTCTCGTCCTTCCTCACGCCGGACACGTCGTAACCGGTGGTCGACGACGAATTCGAATCGTCGGAAGCTTGGGAATCCGTTTTGTCGGAGGTTCCGCAGGCTCCCATCGAGACGACCATCGCCGCGCTCAACGCGAGCGCCGCCCAACCTTTCAGGTTCCTCATCATGGCAAGTCCTCTCTTCAATCCAGCCAAATCAACCAGCCAAACGTGGCTATGGCATAACCTAAGAGCGGATTGCTACGAGCGTATTAACGGACGCAAAAGTTCCGAAACATTCACTCGTTGGTGCCGGGGGTGTTGATCTCCGGCTTGCTGATGGCACCGTCCTGAACACCCCAGTACTTGAGGATCTTCATGTAGGTGCCGTCGTCGATGAGCTTCTGCAGGGCCTTCTGCAAGGCCTCGTCCATCTGCTGGTCGCCCTTCTTGACGACGATGCCTTCCGGGGCGATGCCTTCGGTCTTGCCAAGCGTTTCGAGTTCGCCGTCGGTCTGCGCGATCGCGTAGCCGGCGACCGGCGAATCGGCGTAGAACACGTCGGCCTTGCCGGTGACGACGTTGGTGGTCACATCGGTCTGCAGCTTGCTGGAGATGACGTCCATCTCCGCCTTGCCGTCGGCCTTGCATTGCTTGGCCATCTTGTTGGCGGCGGTCTCCTGCATGGTGGCGGTCTGCACGGCCACCTTCTTGCCACACAGATCGGACGTGTCGACCTTGTTCGGGTTGCCCTTCTTCACGGCCCATGCGGAGCCGGCGTTGAAGTGGCTGACCTCGAGGCGTTCCTTGGTGACGGTGAACGACGAGATGCCGATGTCGTACTTGGCGCCGACGGCCGGAATAATCGAATCGAAGTTCGCGGTTTCCGGATCGGCCTCAAGACCGAACACTCCGGCCAGCGCCTTGGCGATGTCCACGTCGAAGCCGACCGGCGTCTTGCCGTCCGCGGCCAGGAATTCGGCCGGCGCGTACGACGTATCCATGCCGATGGTGAGCTTGCCGTCCTTGGTCACATAATCCGGCAGCATTTTGGCGATCGCGTCGTCCTTCTTCACGCCGGAAACATCGTAACCGGTCAGTTCGCTGGACTTCGAACTGGATTTCGACGCCGAGGCGTCGCTGTCGTCGCTGGTGCCGCATGCCGCGCCGGTGGCGAGCATGGCCACGCTCAACATGAACGCGGCGGCGGTTTTCAGGGCTTTTCCTGCTTGCATGTTCCCTCTCCTATGGATTCATATCGGCCTGTTCAGCCGAACCGTATCCTAGCGTAAAGAGGGTGTGTTACAAAAATTTTCCTGAATCGGCGTTCTTTCACTATGTGAAACCGGAATTTTTCCGATTTATCGCACCTGCTTGTTGGCGTATCGCATGGCTCGCAGCGCCTCACGCTTGTCCTGCTCCTCGCGAAGCGACTGGCGCTTGTCGAATTCCTTCTTGCCTCGGGCGAGCGCGATCTCGACCTTGACACGGCCGTCTTTGAAATACAGGCTCAGCGGAATGATGGTGAATCCCTTGGCCTGGGTTTGGCGGGCCAGCTTGTCGATCTGCGCCGCATGCAGCAGCAGCTTGCGCTTGCGTTTGGGTGCGTGGTTGTTCCACGTGCCGTTGAGATATTCGGGAATGTTGGCTCCCTCAAGCCACATCTCCCCACGACGGTCGATGGTGATGAACGATTCGGCCAGCGACGCCCGTCCTTCACGAAGCGACTTCACTTCGGTGCCGGTCAACACGAGACCGGCCTCATACTTGTCTTCGATGGCGTAGTCGTGACGCGCCTTCTTGTTCTGCGCGATCGGTTTGGTTCCCTGTTCCTTGGCCATGTCGGACCTCCTTCCCGGTTCTTTCGATCAGTGTATGCAACGCGACTCCGTCGACCATATCACGAAAGCGCGTCGCCCGACGATGCGGACGGCGCGCTTGCCGTGGTTTCATGTCTGGAACGGAACCGTCAGTAGTGGACGTACTGGTAGGCTCCGGCGTTGGAGATCGTCTCCCAAGCCGGGAACGTCGCGAAGCCAGTGCCGCCTTCGGAGATCAGGACCGAACCGTCGGCGTTCACGCGTTCCACGACGGCCACGTGGCCGTACTGCCAGTCGGCGGTCCAATGTCCGCCTACGCTTTGGCCGCGCGCGAACACCATCGCCGCGCCGACATGCGGGGTGTTGTTCACCAGGTATCCGAGTCCACGAGCGGTATTGGCCCAATCGGCGCCGTTGCCCATGTAGGAGCCGACCGGAAGGCTCAGCTGGGAACGCCTCAGGTATGCCCACAGCGTGCACTGGCGGGACGGATACGCGGCACCGCCGACCGTGTTGCCGGTGTTGTGTCCGTAGCAGTATCCGGAACCGGCCGGGCAATTGCCGGGCACCGCATAGTTCATGCCGCTGGCGCCGCCGGAATTGTTGTTATTGGGCGTCGGAGCCGGCGCAGGTGCAGGCGCGGGAGCGGGAGCGGGATTGTAGTTCGTGTTGTTGTTCGGACGCGACTGCTGCTGGTTGTTATTGGGGTTGACAGCGGCGTTGTTGGAATTGTTGTACTGGTTGTTCCATGAATCGATCTGCGATTTCATGGCGACGATGTCCGCCGCTTCCTTGGCGCTCTGCGTTGTCAGCTGGCTCTTCTGCGATTCGAGCTTCTCACGTTTCGCCGTGCCCTCGTCACGCAGCTTCTGTAGGGCGGTCTGCTTGGCGTTGGCCTCGCTTGCCGCCTGCTGGGCGCTTGCCGCCTGCTGGTCGGCCTGCTCCTTGAGCTGGGTGATCTTCTGCTCGATGGCGCCCAGACGGTCCTTGCGGTTCATCGACGTGTTCAGCTCGTTCGCCGCGTCGGTTGCCGCGTTGGATTCGCTTCGCGTGACCGCGGCCTGCGACTGCATCTTGTTGACGAAATCGTCGGCGGTCGTCGAATCGGTGACGAAATCCAGCACATCCGACGTGCTGGAGCCGTGGAAGCTTTCGCGGGCGAGCTGCGCGACGGCGGCCTTGGCGTCATCATAGTCGGAGCCGGTCTGCTTGATCTGCTCCTCAAGGTTCGCCTTGTCCTGCTGGGCCGCTTGCAACCGCTGCGTGGTCGCTTCCGCCAGGCTCTGCGCCTGTTCTGCCGCCTGCTGGGCAGATTCCGCGGCCTCGACCGCCGCAGGAATCTGGTTGTCGTTCAAATCGGCCAACTGCAGAATCGTGTCGGCGAGATCGCTGCTCACGCCGGCAAGCTGCGACTTCAGCTTGGCGTGGTTCGACACCTTCGCCTGGTATTCCGACATGCTCACGGCATGCGCCTGCGGAGCCGGCGCGGCGACGACCGCGACGCCGCCGGCGCAGAACATAGCCGAAGCAAGCATCAGTCCAACGATGGGCCGCACCTGTCTCGTCATTTTCCTAGACATGTATTCCCTTCCCGAAATCCACCTATTTCGACATTGTATCCAGCAAACTTCAAATATGCTGAACATCTCGTTCAGCACTCCGCCGGTTTATGCCTTCAAGTACTTCCTCAGCGAGATGCTGGACGCGACGATCGACAGCACGACGGCTCCCACCACAAGGGCCGGTGCAAGCAGCCATACCGTCTTCTGGTTGATCAGAGGCATCCACTGCACGCTCTTCGACAGCCAATCCGTGATGAACAGCTTCACCATGGCGCTCAACGTTCCGCAGGCGAGCAGCGAACCAATCAGCGACGCGAACACGCCTTCCAACACGAACGGCAGGCGGATGGTCCAGTTCGAGGCTCCCACCAGTCGCATGATCTCGGTCTCGTTCTTACGCGAGGCGGCACTCATGCGAATCGTCGTGCCGGTCAGCATGATGGCCACCAGGATCATCACGCCGGCGAGCGCCACGGTGACCGCCGTCGCACGGTTCAGCACCGAGAAGACCGGGTCGAAGATCTTGCGTTGATCCTGCACTTCCTCGACACCGGTGCGGCCGCTCAACACTTCGGATACCACTTGGTATTTGGTCGGGTCCTTCAGTTTCAGACGCAGCGACCCCTGCATGTCGGCGGCGGTGAGCACGCGTCCTTGGTATTCGCCGTTCGGATACTGCTTGAGGAAGGTGTTCTTGTAGAAGTCCTCACGGCTCACATATGTGATTTTGGAGACGATGTTGCCGGCTTCCTCGTTGATCACGTTCTCCAGATCGACGATCTCCTGGTTGGAAGGCGCCTTGCCCGACGAGCAGGACGCCGCCTGGCTGGCACCGTCCGGGCACAGCCATACGACCACTTCGACCTTGTCGTACCATTCGCCCTTCGCGGCGGTGATCTGTGCCTGCATCAGGCCGGATACGCCGATGAACAGGAAGGAGATGAATGTGACCAGCATGACGGAGATGATCATTGAAACATTGCGCTTGAGGCTGTTCCATGTTTCGGAAAGGATGAAACGAAAACGCATCAGTCGTGCTCCTTGGTGTCCTCAGGGTTTTCATCGGACGGTGCCGGCGGGACGGGCGGTTCGGGCGGTGTCGGAGGCTCGGTTTGGGTCGGTGGAACGGGCGGTGCAGGCGGAGCGGACAGCGCCGATGCTTCGTCGGCACCAGTCTCGGAGGCATCATTTTCAGCGGAGGTCTTGGCCTGTTCGTTCCGTTCGGCTTGCTCGGCCTGTTCCTGGTCGGCCATCTGTTCGAGGCTCAGTCCCTTGCCCCAGGTCAAGGTGGTCTCCACTGACGCGAAGGCCTCGCCGTAACGGCCGGTGCGTCCGGAATGCACGGATTTGGCAAGACGGGCGATGCCGTCGTTCCCCTGTCCGTCATGGACGGCAGCGGCGACCACATCCACGGCGTTCACCACGGTTTCGGCGCGCGTCGCGCCTTCCACGTCGACGGTGTCGTCAGGAGCGTTCGTTGAATCGATGGCGTTCCGTCGACGGTATTTCGCGTTCGGGTCGGAAGTGCCCAATGCCTGGTGCGATTTCGACTCGACTTCGGCGTCCGGGAAATACAGCGCGGAATCGTAGGATCCCTGCTGCTCGTCGCGCACGATCTTGCCGGTGTGCAATTCGACCACGCGTTTGCGCATGGAGTTGACGATCTCCTCGTTGTGTGTGGCCATGACGATGGTGGTGCCGGTACGGTTGATGGCGTCCAACACTTCCATGATGCCCAGCGACGTGGTCGGGTCGAGGTTGCCCGTAGGCTCGTCGGCGAGCAGGATCTGAGGATGGTTCACATACGCCCTTGCGATGGCGACGCGTTGCGCTTCGCCGCCGGACAGCTCATGGGGGTAGTTGTTTTCCTTGCCTGTGAGCCCCACCGTCTGCAGTACTTTGGGCACCAGCGATTTGATGGTGGAACGGCTTGTGCCGATCACTTCAAGTGCGAAGGCGACGTTCTCCCATACCGTCTTGTTGTTGAGCAGCTTGTAATCCTGGAAGATAAAGCCGATCTGCCGGCGATAATGCGGCACCTGCCGTGCGGACAGGCGTCGCAGATCGTTGCCGGCGACGCGGATCTCGCCATCCGTGGCTTCCTCCTCGCGAAGCAGCAGGCTCAGCAAGGTGGTCTTGCCGGAACCGGACGCGCCCACAAGAAAGACGAAATCACCTCGATCGATGTCAAGATTGATGTCATCCAATGCGGGACGCGTGCCCTTTGGATAGACTTTGCTCACATGTTCAAGCGAGATCAGCGCCATCGTGTTTTCCCTCCGCCTATCGCTTAGGCTTCTTGTTCCTCGGCTGCCGCGCGACGCTGTTCGTGACGCCAGCGGATGCCGGCTTCGATGAACTCGTCGATGTCGCCGTCGAAGACAGCCTGGGTCTGCGAGGTCTCATACCCCGTGCGCAGGTCCTTGACCATCTGGTACGGATGCAGCACATACGAGCGCATCTGGTCGCCCCAGCTGGCCTTGATGTCTCCGGCGAGCTCCTTCTTCTTCTTGGCTTCCTCCTCGTGGCGCAGCACCAGCAGTCGGGACTGCAGCACGGCCATGGCGGCGGCGCGGTTCTGAATCTGAGAGCGTTCGTCCTGCATGGTCACCACGATGCCGGTCGGGATGTGGGTGATGCGCACCGCGGAATACGTGGTGTTCACGCCCTGTCCGCCAGGACCGGACGAGCAGTAGGTGTCGACGCGGATTTCGGAATCCGGCACGTCGATGTGATCGGTCGCTTCGACCAGCGGAACCACTTCCACGGCGGCGAAGCTGGTCTGACGGCGGCCCTGGTTGTCGAACGGGGAGATACGCACCAGACGGTGGGTGCCACCCTCCACGCTCAGTCGCCCGTATGCGTACGGGGCGTCCACCTGGAACGTGGCCGACTTGATGCCGGCTTCTTCCGCGTAGGAGGTGTCCATGACCTTGGCCTTGTATCCGTTGCGTTCCGCCCAACGCAGGTACATGCGCAGCAGCATCTGCGCGAAATCGGCCGCATCCACGCCGCCGGCGCCGGAACGGATCGTCACCACGGCGGAACGTTCGTCGTATTCGCCGTCGAGCAGCGTCTGGATCTCCATATCGTCGAGATCCTTTTGGATGCTTTCGACTTCGGCCTTCGCCTCGGCCAACGTGTCGGCGTCCTCTTCCTCCTGGCCAAGCTCGACCAGGGTCTCCACGTCCTCGATGCGCTGGTCGGCGGATGCCAGACGCTTGAGCTGCGACTGCACCGCGGACAGCTTGCTGGTCACTTTCTGTGCGTTTTCCGGATCGTCCCACAATCCGGGTTCGGCCGCTTTCACTTCAAGGTCCTTGGCCTCGGCGGTCAGTCGATCGACGTCGAGGGCCTTGGAAATGGACTCGTATTTGGCGCGCGCTTCGCTGATCGCCTCGGAGTAATCAAATTCTGCCATCGTTTACACCATACATTTCTGTTACGTTCCTGACTATTCTGACATGGAGCCGTCCACGGCTCCCGCACAATCCATAAGGTTTTTCCACGTGCCCACATCCATTTCCCACATGGACGGACCGCGAACCTGTCCGCACGCATACGGGAAACCGGGGCCCGTTTCGGATCATACGGACCCGAAGGCGTCAAAGCCCCGCGTAGATCGCAGGAATGACCAGACTCAGCAGCATCGCCGCGGCGATGACGATGCACACCGTGCGCACCATGGTGCGGCGACGGCGTTCTCGCTGCTCGCGTTCGTCCCTGTAGTCACTCATACGCGCCACTATACCGGCTCGCCCCTACTTAGCGTTTCTTGCGAAACGCCTCGAAAATCACTTGTGGTAAGGTTCTCCGGCGTTGATTTTGTATGCGCGATAGATCTGCTCCAGCAGAATCACCCGCATCAGCTGGTGCGGGAACGTCATTTTGGAAAAGCTCAGCAGGTAGTCGGCTCGTTTGAGGATCGCGGGGTCGAGTCCCAATGAGCCGCCGATGATGAGCTGGATATGGCTGGTGCCGTGGAGTCCGAGGTCGTTGATTTTCGCGGCGAGCTGTTCGCTGGTGAGCTGCTTGCCTTCGATGGCGAGGGCGATGACGAACGCATCGTCACGAATATGTTTGGCGATGCGTTCGCCCTCTTTGGCCTTGATCTGCCGTTCGAGTCCGTCGCTGGCATGCTCCGGTGTCTTCTCGTCGGCCACTTCGACGATGTCGAGCTTGCAATACCGGCCCAGTCGTTTCGAATATTCCGCGATGGCGTCGCGCAGATACTTCTCTTTGACCTTGCCGACGGTGATCAGTGTGATTTTCACGAGTTTCCTCTTGCGGAGAGCGCGGATGACGCTCTCCGCCATTCCGTTTTCAGTTCTTGTGGAGTTTCTCGTTGAGCTCGATGCCGGTCTTGCGGTAGCGCGCCTCGATGCGGCCGGACACGGAGTTGCGGATGAACAGGATGTTGTCCTTGCCGGACAGTTCGGCGCCCTTGACGGTTTCGAGCGGTTCGCCGGCGGCGACCTTGGCCTTGTCGTAGATGGTGACCTTGGTGCCGGCGGTGACGTACAGGCCCGCTTCGACCACGCAGTTGTCTCCCAGGGAGATGCCGATGCCGGCGTTCGCGCCGAGCAGGGAGTGCTCGCCGATGGAGTTCTTGAGCTTGCCGCCGCCGGACAGGGTGCCCATGATGGACGCGCCGCCGCCGATGTCGGAGCCGTTGCCGACCACGACGCCTTGCGAGACGCGGCCTTCGACCATGGAGACGCCGAGGGTGCCCGCATTGAAGTTCACGAAGCCGGCGTGCATGACGGTGGTGCCTTCGGACAGGTGCGCGCCCAGTCGCACGCGGTCGGCGTCGCCGATGCGCACGCCGGTCGGCACGACGTAGTCGACCATACGGGGGAACTTGTCAATCGACAGCACGTTCACATCGACGTGCGGCGCCAACACGGCTCCGGACTGTCGGGTGGCGGCCATCACGTCAAGCTTGCGCAAAGCGAAATCATCGACGGCGAACGGACCGTAGTTGGTCCACACCACGTTGTTGAGCTTGGCGAAAATGCCGTCGAGATTCAACGTGTTCGGCTTGGCCAGACGCATGCTCAGCAGGTGCAGACGCAGATAGGCGTCGGCGGCGTCCTCGATCGGCTCGTCCAGCTTGGACACGGTGAACACGGGCATGCGGCGCACGCCACGCGCGTCGGCCTCGTCATGCGCGATGGCGCCGAAGTTGTGATTCGGACGCGAGGTTTCAGCCGGAGCCTCGCCCAACGTGAGTTCCGGATACCACACGTCAAGGGTGTTGCCGGCCGCATCGATGCTTGCCAGACCCCAACCCCATGCGGTGCGCTGTTCAGTCATGTGTACGCTCCTTTGACCATGCCGGAGCCGTAGACCGGTTCCAGCGATTCGTTAGGTTCTTTCGTTCCTTGAAACACTGTAGCGGCAAGCCATGGCAGGCGCATGCGCACGTCCGAAACCGGAGCCGCGTGTCAATATCGTTCAGTGGCGCTGGTCCATCGGCACGTAATCGCGTTCCGTGTAGCCGGTGTACACCTGGCGCGGACGGCCGATCTTCGTGTTCGGGTCGGCGAGCATCTCACGGTACTGCGCGATCCAGCCGGGGATGCGGCCCAACGCGAACAGCGTGGTGAACATGGACGGATCGAAGCCGATCGCACGGTAGATCAGTCCCGTGTAGAAGTCGACGTTCGGATACAGATGACGAGACACGAAGTAATCGTCGCTCAATGCGATCTGCTCCAGTTCGGTGGCCACGTCGAACAGCGCGCGCTCGTCCGCCGGCAGCTTCAACGTGTCGGCGCGTTCCATGATCTTCTGCAGATAGGTCTTGGCGATCGCCGCGCGCGGATCGTACGACTTGTACACGCGGTGGCCGAGGCCGGAGATGCGACGCCCGTTGGCCTTCGCGTCCTCCACGAATTCCTTGACGGTTTTGCCGGAGTCGCGGATGGCTTCGAGCTGGCGGAGCACCGCCTCGTTGGCGCCGCCGTGCAGCGGGCCGGACAGCGCGTTGATGCCGGCCGCGACCGCGGAATACAGGTTGGCGTGCGCCGAACCGGCGATGCGCACCACGGACGTGGAGCAGTTCTGCTCGTGGTCGGCATGGATGATGAGCAGACGGCCAAGCGCGTGCACATACAGAGGATCGGATTCGAACGGCTCATACGGCACGGCGAAGCACATGCGCAGGAAATCGTCGACATAGCCACGCGAGTAGTCCGGGTACAGCATCGGCTCATCGCGACGGCGGCGGAAGATGTAGCTGACGATGGTGCGCGCCTTGGCCATGATGATGGTCGCCGCTTCGTCCAGCTGGTCGGAATCGTTGATGTCCGTGGTGTCCGGGTAGAACGTGGCGAGCGCGTTGACCGCGGACGCCATCACACTCATCGGATGCGCGGTGCGCGGGAAGGAGCCCATGAACGTACGGAAGTCCTCCCCCACCATCGTGCGGTGGTTGATGTCGGAGATGAAACGGTCGTACTGGTCCTTGTTCGGCAGTTCGCCGTGACGCAGCAGCCAAGCGACTTCAAGGAAGTCGGACTGTTCGCACAGCTGCTCGATCGGATAGCCACGATAGCGCAGAATCGAGTTCTTGCCGTCGATGTACGTGATTTTCGATTCGCATTGCGCGGTGGTGAGGAAACCGGGGTCGAGTGTGACCCAGCCATCATTGCGCAGCGTGGACACCACGATGCCGTCCGCGCCCGCCGTGGCTTCGACCACCGGCAGGGTGAAGTCCTTGGATTCCACACTCAGATTGGCTGTGGCCATACTCGTTCGCTCCTTACCAGTTCAAAAAGTACCGCCCACTATATGGCATGCGCGTTTCGATATGCGGGTTCCGTCTCAAAACGGGCATGGAAAAACGGGCTGTGCGTAATCGCACAAGCCCGTTTTCATAAGGTTTTGGACTAGTCGCGGACGGTGAGGATCACCGGACCGTTTTCGGTGATGGCGATGGTGTGCTCGCTGTGTGCGCCACGGGAGCCGTCCTCGCTCTTCAGCGTCCAGCCGTCCTTCGGATCCTGGTAGATCTCGTCGGTGGTCTTGAGGAACCACGGTTCGATGGCGATGACCAGGCCCGGACGCAGCTTGTAGCCGTGATGCGCCTTGCCGTCGTTCGGCACGTGCGGATCGCCGTGCATGATATGGCCGACGCCGTGTCCGCCGAACTCCAGGTTGATCGGGTAGCCGTATTCGCGTGCCACGTCGCCGACGGCGCAGGAGACGTCGCCCAGACGATTGCCCGGCTGAGCGGCTTCGATGCCGGCCGCCAAAGCCTCTTCGGTGCACTTGATCAGGCGCAGGTCGTCGGGATGCTGCGTGCCGACGCAGAAGCTGATGGCGGAATCCGCGACCCATCCGTCGACGTTGATCGCCAGATCGAGGCTGACCAGATCGCCGTCCTTCAGGTTGTAGTCGTACGGAACGCCGTGCAGCACGGCGTCGTTCACGGACGTGCAGATGTAGTGCGCGAACGGACCGGTGCCGAAATCAGGCGCATAGTCGACGTAGCAGGACGAGGCGCCCTTGCGGTCCACGATGCGCTTGTGGACGAATTCGTCGATTTCCAACAGATTGGTGCCGACCTTGGTGAATTCCTTCAGGTCGCGCAGGATGCCGCCGACGAAGCGGCCTGCGGGCTTCATCGCTTCAATCTCTTTAGGGGTTTTCAGTTCGATCATGCCTTCAACCCTACTTCGCGGGCCATACACCGGCGAACGATGTTCTCCTTTCTGTATTCCACCTTGCGTTCCATCCGAATATTCGATTCGAATACACGATGTTGTCACCAAAGATGGATAGTGTGAAGCCATGAACAACACTTCGAATTCTTTGGTTTCGGGTATCGATCCGGCATCGTTCTCCGCCGTGACCGGCCCGTCTCAGGACTTGTTCCGCTTCGTCAACGGCCCGTGGGTCGACATGTACCGTCTTCCCGACGACCGTTCCCGGTATGGTTCCTTCGACAAGCTCGCCGAGGATGCGGAAAACCAGATCCGCGACATCCTTGAAGAGGATGATTGCCCAGCCGTCAAGTCGCGCGCTTTGTACCATAGTTTCCTTGACGTCGATGCCATCGACGCGGCCGGACTCGCCGCCATCGAAGACCAGTTGGCTTCCATCGACAAGGCCGAAGACAAGGCCGCGCTCACCCGCGCGCTTGGCGCCATGAACCCGACCGGCGGTCCAGACCTGATCGGCATCGCCGTTTACGGAGATCCGGGAGCGCCGGAGACCAATGTCGCGCACATCGAACAGGACGGTTTGGATCTGCCGGACGAGGCCTACTACCGGGAGGACCATTACGCGCCGATCCGTGAGGCGTATGTCGAGATGGTCGCCAAGCAGCTGAAGAACGCGCATCTTGCGGCCGATGACGAGGATGCCCATGCGCAGGCCAAGCGTTTCCTTGACGTGGAGACGCGCATCGCGGCGAACCATTGGGACAACGTGTCCACGCGCGATTCGGTGAAGACCTATAACCCGACGGATTACGCCGACCTGTGCGCCATGCTCGCCGATGTTGACCTGAACGCTTGGATCGACGCCTGGCAGAACGCTTACGACGCGACCACCGCGGCTGCCGTGCAGCCGTTGGATTTCCGCGGCTGTTTCAGCCACACGATCGTGCATGAGCCAAGCTTCCTCACCGGACTCAACGCGTTCTGGAAGGAAGCGTCGCTGGATGATCTCAAGCTGTGGGCCCGCGTGCATGTGGTGATCGGCTCCACATTGGAGCTTCCCCACGAATTCGACGAAACGAATTTCGACTTCTACGGCAAGACGCTGTCCGGGCAGAAGGAGCAGCGTGTGCGTTGGAAGCGTGGCGTCTCGCTGGTCAACGGCATCTGCGGCGAGGATGTCGGCCGCGAATACGTGAAGCGTCACTTCCCCGAAACCTCCAAGCAGCGTATGGAGCAGCTGGTCGGCAATCTCATCGACGCCTACCGTGTGTCCATCTCCAATTCCACTTGGCTTGGCGACGAGACCAAGGCCAAGGCATTGGAGAAGCTGTCCAAGTTCGTGCCGAAGATCGGCTACACGAACCATTGGCGTGACTATTCCGCGCTGGATGTGCGCGAGGACGCCGGCTTCGCCCAGAACATGCGTGCCGCGAACCTGTATGAGACCGGCTACCAGCTGGCCAAGGTGGGCAAGGCCGTCGACAAGGACGAATGGCTGATGAATCCGCAGACGGTGAACGCCTACTATGAGCCGTCCATGAACGTGATCGTGTTCCCGGCCGCCATTTTGCAGCCGCCGTTCTTCAACCCGGATGCCGAGGATGCCGCGAACTACGGCGGCATCGGCGCGGTGATCGGCCATGAGATCGGCCACGGTTTCGACGACCAGGGCTCGCAATACGACGGCGACGGCAAACTCAACGACTGGTGGACCGAAGAGGACAAGGCCAATTTCAAGGCGCTCACCCAGAAGCTCATCGACCAGTACAACGAGTTCGTGCCGACGCAGCTCGCCGAAAAGTATTCGGATGACCCGTCGAAGGCCCCTCATGTGAACGGCGCGTTGACCATCGGCGAGAACATCGGCGATTTGAGCGGTGTGAACATCGCTCTCAAGGCCTATGCGTTCGCTCTCGATGAAGCGGCCGGCCGCGGCAAGGATGGTTCCACGGAAGCCATCGAAGCCGCGCTTGCCGATGCTCCTGAAATCGACGGCTTCACCGGCCTGCAGCGTTTCTTCCTGAGCTACGCTTCGATTTGGCGCACTAAGAATCGCGACGAGTTGGCGGAGCAGTATCTGCAGATCGACCCGCACTCCCCCGCCGAATGCCGTACGAACGGCATCGCCCGTAATGTGGACCTGTTCCACAAGGCGTTTGGCGTGCAGCCCGGCGACGGCATGTGGCTCGCACCGGAGCAACGCGTGCGCATCTGGTAACAGGCCATGCCAGCGATCGCATAAGCGTCAGGCAATCGTCAGAAGCCATCGCCGCCGAATTCCTCACGTAGGGGTTCGGCGGCGTTGCTATCCGTACCGGCCTGCGAGCCGCCTTGCTCGTCAACGCCGGAACTCTGCCCGTCCATCGCATTGACTGAAGTTTCGCCCCGCTGTTGGGCGGCTTGCACATATGGATCACGTCCTAAAGCCTGTCCAGGCTGCGCGTCTTGCTGGCCGGAATCGTTTTTCTTGGCGAGTTTGCGGAAGGTGGAGACACCGTAGCTCAAATCATGCCCCGCCGCATTCGCTTCCATGACGAGTTTCGACTGTTGCTTGCCGTTCTGGTCCACCCAGCTTTCCGCCGCCAGCACGCCGGTCACGATGACCGGTTCGCCTTTTTTGAACGATTGGCAGATGCTTTCGGAAAGGCCTCGATATGCCTTCACCGTGATCCATGTGGTGGGCAGGTCCTTCCACTGTTGCGTTCGGCCATCGAAATAATGTCTGGTGCTGGCCAGCCGGAATGAGCTGGCATGCGGCATGCCTTCCCGATTGAATTGCGTGGGCTGGCCGCCCACATATCCCGTGATGGTGAGGAGACCCTGCTGCTGCGCCATGTTCGGCCCTTTCTGTTTGACGAATGATGGACCGCGGAAAGCGCCGTTGACGGCACGGAAGCGACAGGCAGTGAGGTGGATTTATGGTGAGAGAGGGTAAACTGCATGCCCTTCCCGCATCTTCACGTTTCCGCGGTAAGACCACTATCGCCGAACGTTCCATCCGTCTGCAAGCCCAACCGGAGAATGTGGATAACTTGAGATCGTCGGGCGAGTCGTGGATTGTCGGTGGATAATTTCGACTTATCCACCGACATCCACAATCCTCATGTGCGTGAGATGCGCACGGTATTCCCCATGAAAAACAAAAAACGGAAGACCACCTGCTTGATGGTCTTCCGTTGCCGTATGTCGTTCGTCGGATCAAACCGACGCGCTACGGATTGCCGTATGTCACTTGAGCAGTGCAGCGACGCGGTCCGCGATCGCCTGCGCGGCGTCCGCGACCGGCACCGCTTCGGCGTTCTCACCGTTGCGGTCGCGCACTTCGATGGTGCCGTTGTTGACGGTGTCGCGGCCGGCGACGGCGATGATCGGCACGCCGATGAGTTCGGCGTCCTTGAACTTGACGCCCGGAGACACCTTCTTGCGGTCGTCGAAGATGACTTCGATGCCCTTGGCCTCAAGCTCACCGATCAGCTGTTCTGCGGCTTCGAACGCGGCCGCATCCTTGCCGGTGGCCACGACGTGCACCTGTGCCGGCGCGATGACTGCCGGCCACGCCAGACCCTTCTCGTCGTGATGGGTTTCGGCGATGCAGGCCATCACACGGGAGACGCCGATGCCGTAGGAGCCCATCCACACCGGAACGGTCTTGCCGTTCTGGTCGAGCACCTTCAGGCCGAGCGCGTTGGAATACTTGAGGCCCAGCTGGAACACCTGGCCGATTTCCACGCCGCGCTCGAAGCTCAGCGGGCCGGAACCGTCCGGGCTCATGTCGCCATGACGTACCTGCACGGCTTCGACGGTGCCGTCGGCCTCGAAATCGCGGCCGTACACCAAATCGTAGTAATCCACGTCCTGCTCGTCGGCGCCGGTGAACCATGCGGAACCGCGTGCCACGTGCGCGTCGATCAGGTAGCGCAGCGCGTCACCGGTCTCGGACGCGTTCTCGGCCTTCTTTCCGTCGCGCGCCTGCGGGCCAAGCGCCATCGGTCCGATGTAGCCCTTGACGAGTTCCGGATGCTTCTTCAGATCCTCGTCGGTGGCTTCCTCGATCTCGGCCGGGGTGAACTGCGCCTCAAGACGCTTCATGTCGACGGTACGGTCACCCGGAACGCCTACGACCACGAGCTCGCGCCACGGCTCGTCGTGGTCTTCGTCCTGCGGATGCATGACGGCGATGACGACGTTCTTCAGAATGTCGGAGGCCTGCCAATCGCGGCCGTCGGAACGAGGATGGTTGGCGTTGGCGAATTCGACCATCTTATCGATGGTGGCCGCGTCCGGGGTCGGGCGCTTTTCGGCTGCCGGCGTTGCGGTAAAGTCGATGGCTTCCGGTTCCGGAGTGGTCAGCGCCTCGACGTTCCAGGCCTTACCGGACGGCGACTGGGCGAAAGTGTCCTCGCCGATCTCCATCGGAGCCAGGAACTCCTCGGATTCGAAGCCGCCCATCGGGCCGGCCATGGCGTGCACCGGCACGTACTTCAGGTCGAGACGGTTGAAGATGCGCTCGTATGCGCCACGCTCGTCCATGTATGCCTTGACGAGGCCTTCCTTGTCGAGGGTGAAGGAGTAGGCGTCCTTCATGATGAACTCGCGGCCGCGGATCAGGCCGGCGCGCGGACGGAACTCGTCGCGGTACTTGGTCTGGATCTGGTAGAGGGTCACCGGCAGGTCCTTGTAGGAGGAGTACAGGTCCTTGACCAGCAGGGTGAACATTTCCTCATGGGTCGGGGCCAGCAGGTAGTCGGCCTCGTGGCGGTCCTTCAGACGGAAGATGTTGTCGCCGTATTCCTCCCAGCGGTGGGTGGCCTCATACGGCTCGCGCGGCAGCAGTCCGGAGAAGTGGACTTCCTGGGCGTCAATGGACGCCATCTCCTCGCGGATGATGTTCTCGATCTTGTTCAGGACATTGAGGCCCAGCGGCAGCCAGGTCCAGATGCCCGGAGCGGCCTTGCGCAGGTAGCAGGCGCGCTGCAGCAGCTTGTCCGACACGACGTCGGCATCGGCGGGGTCCTCGCGCAGGGTGCGCAGGAACATGGTAGACATACGAAGTGCTTTGGTCATACGTTCCAAATTACTCAGGTAAGCCGACTTGGATGCGCCACACGTCCTCGAATCGCACACCAATACGCGAAAAACGTTATTTATAGAGTTATAAATAAGTCTAAAGCCGTTTCTATGATACTGGAATCAGCACCATATCGCTTCATAAGGAAAGGACGCAGCATGCGTCACGTCACCGCGCACATTTCGATTTGGAACAAACTCGGCTGGATCGGCATCATCTGCTATTTCGTCTTCGCGGCGGCAGCGCCGGAAGTGCTGACCGAAGGCAACCAATGGATCGGCCTGTGCCTGGCCGTATTGTGCGTCACGTTGATTTCCCTGCCATGGAAGAAGCCGTTCAATGCGATTGCGCTGGCCGGCATGGTGATATGGATCATCGTCACGCGGGCGATTCCAGGTCTTGAGTTCCTGCAGCGCAACCCGCTTTGGTTGCTCGTCGGACTGGCCTGCGTGATCGCCAGCTGTTGGGACCCCGATCCGGAAAGCGTCGAGGACGAAGTTGAGCTCGACCCGGATCTTGCGCGTTCCCTGCAGTCGATGGGCTGATATTTAGCAGCGGGTCAGAACAGCACGTCCTGCGCGAATTCGTCATCCTCACCGGCCGGTTGCGGCATGCGGGCGCGGAATGCTCCGACACCGTCGGAGGCAAGCGTATCGACGGCCTGCGCCGACTCCAATCGCAATTGTCCATCAAGACGGACCGCGTCCGGTGAGACCAGGAACATGCGCTCGTTGACGCCTTGCAGATACAGGCCGTCGAGCCCTTCCACTCGCGACAGCGCCACGTATCCCATGCCCGGCGCGAATGTGCGTCGCAAATCCATGACGGCACGATCGAGCGTCATGCCTTGCGATTTGTGGATGGTGATGGCCCACGCGCAGCGCAACGGCACCTGTTTGACCGTGGCGAGCACGGTATCGCCGTCCTGCATCTGCCAGGAATTCGGCTTCATGGTGACGATGTTGCCGTTTTCGAATTCGACGATCGGCCAGCCGCCCTGCGATTGCGTGGTGAATCCACGCACGGTGCCGAGCGACCCGTTGACGTACTGGTGGTCGGTGTCGTTGCGCACCGCCATCACGGCCGCGCCCGTCTTGAGACACAACCGTTCGGGGGCCAGCATGTTCTTTTTGAGCCGTTCCACCAGATTCGCCGCACCCTCGGATTCGGCGAGGTATTCGTGCGGCTCCTCCTTGATTTCGAACAGGCGCAGGTCATTAAGCGCGTCGGCCTGCCTGTTGACGGGGAACAGGTTCACCGCCTGCTGCCCGGGTTCCGGAATGGCCCCCAACCGGGTCAGCAGCACATTGCGGTCGCCATCGTCCACCGCGCCTTCGCGAATGTCGGTCAGCACGTTCAACAGCTGGCCGTCATCCTGACGATGCTGTTCGGTCAGATAGCAGACAACGGGGTTCAATTCACGCCACACCAACGATTCGGTGACGAAACCTTCGGGATTGAGTCCGGCGCGCATGTACCGTTCGCGACTGGCCAGATATTCGGCGGACGGCGCGATCAGGTCGTTGTTGCGTCCCGATACCGAAACCGGCGGCAGCTGGAAAAAATCGCCGGACAACACCACCTGCAGCCCGCCGAACGGACGTTCGTCGCGGCGGATGATGCGGCAGATCCGGTCAACCATGTCGAACAGCCACGCGTGCAGCATGGAGACCTCGTCGATGATGAGGATGTCGGCTTCCTGCAGCTTGCGTTTGCGGCGTGTGCGAACGGTTTTGACCAGATTGTCGGTCAATGCCGTGGCCAAGCCGATGCCGCTCCAGGAATGGATGGTGGTGCCGTTGATATGCGTGGCAGCGATGCCCGTGGATGCGGTGACGGCCACGGATGCGCCGTCGGCACGCGCCTGCCGTATGAATTCGTTGAGCACGTAGGTTTTGCCGGCACCGGGCGCGCCCGTCAGGAACACGCTTGCGCCGGAACCCAGAATCGCAAGCGCCTCGGATTGCCTCATTACGCCACCTTCTTTACGTCACCGCGCCCCATGCAACGAAATCGTCAGGCAACCAGCCTGTCCACAACCTTGAGCACACCGTGCTCGACGTTCGACGGTGCGATGTAGCGCGCGGCGGCCTTCAAATCGGGGTGTGCGTTGCCCATGGCGAACGACCAGTCGCCCGCCTCAAGCATGAGCAGATCGTTGAGGTAGTCGCCGAACACCGCCGTCTGCGCGGGTGTGACGCCGAGCACGCGCTGCAACGCCTCGACGCCCTGCTTTTTGTCGGTTTCGATGTTCATGATGTCCACCCACAGTTTGCCGGAGACGACCACCTGGTAGTCCGCGCGCAGATGTGTGAGCTTTTCGTTGGTGAATCGTTCGGAGCCGTCAAGGTCGAGGATCGCGAGTTTCAGAACGATTTCGGCGTCGCCGTCAGGGGTGTAGACGGACGGTTCCTGCGCGAAGTCGAGCACTTCGTGCAGATCGTCCACGATGCTCAGCGCCGCGTAGTATTTGCCGACTTCATCGAGGAACGGCTTGTCGGAACGCTGCACGTATGCCGATTTGAGGCCACACACCACCAGTCCCACGTTATGCTCGCCGGAGGCAGCGGCGTCGTCGACCAGGTCGATGACGTGACGCGTGACGTCCAAATCGACGCCATGCACTTCCACGACTTTGCCGTCGAGCGCCACCACATTGCCGTTTTCCGCGATATAGGACAGTTCTCCCCCGTCGAGAATCTCCGCGGCTTTGTCGGCGAACATGTTGCGCAGCGTGGCGTATTGGCGTCCGGACGCGGGCACGAATTCGACGCCACGGCGTTTGAGCCGGGCGAGCATGGGCCAGAATCCGTCGGGGATTCGGCTTCGTTCGTCAAGTAACGTGCCGTCCATGTCGGCGACCACAAGGCGGATATCCTGCGGTTGGCCGATGGTGGTCCAATCAGCTGCGGTCATGCGGTTCCTCTCGCTGGAGTCGTGCTGTCAGTCCTTGTTGAGCAGGCTGGTTTCCTGGATTTCAGAGGCGATGGCCTTCGCCTCCGCTTCGCTCGGACCGGGCACCGGGGCCATGAACGCCTTGCGGTAGTAACGCAGTTCGTCGAGCGATTCGATGATGTCGGCGAGCGCGCGGTGGCCGCCGTTCTTCGGCGGACGGTTGAGGTAGACGGCCGGATACCAGCGGCGGGCGAGTTCCTTGAAGGTGCTCACGTCGATGGTGCGGTAGTGCAGGTTCTCCATGAGTTCCGGCATGTAGTGGTCAAGGAACTTCTTGTCGGAGCCGATGGTGTTGCCGGCGAGCAGCGGCTTGACGCCGGCCGGAGTGAATTTCCTGACGTATTCGATGACCTTGGCTTGCGCTTCGTCGAGGCTCAGACCGTGTTCCCATTCGTTGATCAGGCCGGAACGGGTGTGCATGGCGCGCACGAAGTCATTCATGTGGTCGACAGCCTTCTGACTGGGCTTGATCACATAGTCGACACCTTCGTCGAGCACGTTCAGGTCGAAGTCGGTCGGCACCACGGAAACCTCGACGAGCTCGTCGCCGCCGAAGATATCCAGGCCGGTCATCTCGCAGTCGATCCAGATCAGACGTGAGCCTTCGGACGTGTATGTTTCGCCATCGTGTGCATCTACCATCGTTGCCTCTTTCGATTGGTCCGCGGTCGCGCCCTCTGCGCAGGCCGAACATATGAAGATACCGCAGGGTAGGTACGTCGGACCGTCATCGTTGGAAACGGTCGTTGGAAACAGGAAAGCCGTCCGCGCCCAAATGGAGGGACGCGGACGGCTGGAGCGCGCTGCCGGTTCGATGGTTCAGCGCACGAGTGCGGTATCCGGCACGGACACCCTCAGATCGGGGCATCCTGCGTGCGGTCAATCGGCCAGTTTGAGCCAAGCGCTGGTATCTTGCGGCAGCTTGCCGTCGTCGGTAAGCGGTCCTGATGTCAGCAGCACTTCGCCTTGCGGCAACGTGATCGGTTCTTCGCCGAAGTTGGTGATCGAGGCCCAGCCGTTGGCACGGCGGTACGCGATGGTGCCACCCGGGAAACCGTTGGCGCCGTCATGCGCCTTGCCGGGCTGGTCTTCCGGAAGCCATTCGAGACTCAGGTCGGTGGTCTGCAACTCATGTCGCAATGCCAGCACGCGGCGGTACAGGTTCAGCATGGAATCCGGGTCGGCCGATTCGACATCGACCGCGAAATCCTTGTACCACTTGGGTTGCGGCAGATGCGGCTCGGCCTTCGCGTCTGCCGGCGAGAATCCGAAGGAGCCGCCATGGCCGAACTCATCGTTCGGATCGTCCAGCTGCGGAGCGTCGGCCGCAACCCACGGCAGCGGCACACGGCAGCCGTCACGGCCTTTGGTGCTGGCGGAACGGGAGGTGCGCCATGCGGACGGACCCTCCAGCTCATCCACGGAATGTCGGCCACTTCGAACAGGCCGAGTTCCTCGCCTTGATACACGTAGGCGGAGCCGGGCAGCGCCATCTCCATCATGATCGCGGCGCGGGCGCGCTTGGTGCCGAGCGCGCGGTCCTCCCGGTATGTGGTGCCGTCGCGCAGCAGCCAGTCGAGCGGCAGTCGATGGTATTCGCCGGTCGGCACCTGGGGCAGCGCGTAGCGGGTGGCATGGCGGACCACGTCATGGTTGCTCATCACCCAAGTGGCGGTGGAACCGGACCGTTCGGCGCTTTCCAGACCTTCCTCGATGGCGAGGTGCATGTCGTCGCGGATCCAATCCTTCTTGGCGAACTCGAAGTTGAAGATCTGGCCGAGATCGTCCGGGGAGGCGTACAGATGCTGGCGGCTTGGTCGGACCCACGCCTCAGCCACGGCGAACGCCGGCGGATCGTACTCGTTGAACACCTTGCGCCACTCGTGGTAGATGTCGTGCACTTCGTCGCGGTCGATCACCGGATGGGAGCCGTCTTCGGGCTGATCGTTGGTGCACCAGACCACATAATCGTCCAGATCATCGCGGTCGAGATCCTTGGCCAGGCCGTGCGCTACGTCCACGCGGAAGCCGTCGGCACCGTGGTCAAGCCAGAAACGCAGGGTTTTGATGAAATCGGCGCGCACGTCCTCGTTTTTCCAGTTCCAGTCCGGCTGTTCCTTGGTGAACATGTGCAGATACCATTGGCCGTCGGGCACGCGCGTCCATGCAGGGCCGCCGAAGTGGTTCTGCCAGTTGGTCGGCGGCTCGTCGCCGTTCGGTCCCTTGCCGTCGCGGAAGATGTAGCGGTCGCGTTCCGGCGAGCCGGGTTTCGCGGCCAACGCGGCCTTGAACCATTCGTGCAGGTTGGAGCTGTGGTTCGGCACGATGTCCACGACGATTTTGATGCCGTCGGCATGCGCGGCTTTGGCGAGCGCGTCGAAATCGTCCATGGTGCCGAGTTTCGGATCGACGTTGCGGTAGTCGTCCACGTCATAGCCGCCGTCGGCCAGCTGGGACGGGTAGAACGGGCTCAGCCAGATGGCGTCGACGCCCAGTTCCTTCAGATATCCGATTTTCTCGGTGACGCCGGCGATCTGGCCGAGGCCCTCGCCGCGGGAATCCTTGAAGGAACGTGGATACACCTGGTAGACCACGGCCTGCTTCCACCACAGCGACGGATCGTTGACTTCGGTCATGTTGTCCCCCTTCATACAAACGCTTGTGCACCGTGCGCACGTATCACAACTCCGTACGTAGAACGATTTTCGTTGATTTTCCTACGATGGTTATGTTGTGTTGTGTAGCTTCGTTGCTGTTATCGCATTGCTTGACATAATCAATAATAACGCTTGTGCAAAAAAGCGCAAACCACAGGAGGCAGAACAAGGTGGCAGCACTTCAAAAAGCCAGCAATAACAACACCTGAAGCCATGCAAGCGTTTTTACAAAAGCAGCGTGTCGTGATAGAGTGAAGCAGTCGCGGGCAACCGACCGCCCGCATAGTCCACCCTAAGGAGCCATCCGACCATGCCACGAACCACCATCGCAGACGTAGCCCAGGCAGCCGGAGTGTCCGTCTCCACCGTGTCCCGCGCGCTTCGCGGGCTCGACAGGGTCAGTCCCGAAACCAGGGAACGCATCGAGCAGGAAGCGAAGCGCCTGCATTTCTCCTTTTCGAAAAGCGCGTCGTCCCTGGCGTCCGGCAAAACCATGCGAGTCGCCGTGCTGCTGCCGAACGAAATCAGCAGCTGGTTCAACGCCCACGCCTTCGAAGGCATTTACGAGGTGATGTCGAAGGCCGGATACGACATCGTTCCTTACATCGTGTGGACGCAGGACGATTTGGATGCGTTTTTCCAAAATCTTCCGGGCAACCGCAACGTCGACGCGGTCATCGAGGCGTCATTTGACTTCGACGAGGCGAAGAAGCAGGTGCTTGGCGATCTGACCATTCCGGTGGTCGGCATGAACGCGCCGAGCACGCACGGTCTCGACGCCGGCGTCGCCATCGACGACGAGGCTTCCATGGCGACGATTGTACGGTTCCTCAAATCGTTAGGGCATAAGACGCTCGCCTACATCGAACAGCCCATCAACACCACGCCGTTCGTCTGCTCCGACAGGCTGCGCAAGAAGGGATTCAGCGAAGCCTCACAAGCTTGCGGTTACGCGGATAGTGACATCATCGTCATGCCGTCACTATCCCATATCGATGCTCGCAGCGAGCAGGACATCTATTCCGGCATCGTCGCGCAGCTGCTCAGCGCTCCAAAGCAGCCGACCGCCATCTGCGTCTCCGTCGACGCCGTGGCCGCTCCCCTGCTGAAGGAGCTGCGGCGCATGGGATGGCGCGTGCCCCAGGACGTGTCGCTGGTCGGATTCGATGATGACGACACCGCCACCGCATTGGATCTGACCACCATGCATCAGGATCCGGCGGAAATCGGCCGTATCGCTGCACGTAAGACGCTTGCGCTGCTCAATGGCGAGACGCTTGACGAGCCGTTCACCGTCATGCCGACGTCGCTGGTGCTGCGTGGCACCACGGAACGCGTAAGTTGACGTTCATACAGTGCCATCGACATGGCTCAATTAACTAAACGTCACTAGACCAATAGCTGCCGAAAACGCACGAAACCCGTCCAGCGGCATTCCTGCCACCGGACGGGTTTCGTATTATCTAGCGTTTAGTCGCGTCGTATGCGTTTCGCGCGGTATTCGCCAATCACTGACGGCCGGAGTAGTTCGGCGCCTCGGCGGTCATGACGATGTCGTGCGGATGGGATTCGCGCAGGCCAGCGTCGGTGATGCGGATGAAGCGGCCACGTTCCGGCATTTCGGAGATGTTGTGCGCGCCAATGTAGAACATGGACTGGTGCAGGCCGCCGATCATCTGGTACAGCACGGCGTTGAGCGGTCCGCGGTACGGCACTTCGCCTTCGACGCCTTCCGGAACGACCTTGTCGTTGGAGGTGACGTCGGCCTGGAAGTAACGGTCCTTGGAGTAGGACTTCTTGCCACGCGGAGCCATGGCGCCCAGAGAACCCATGCCACGGTACAGCTTGTACTGCTTGCCGTGCAGGAGCACCTTCTCGCCCGGAGCTTCCTCGCAGCCCGCGAGGGTGCCGCCGAGCATCACGGAGGATGCGCCGGCGACGAGGGCCTTGGCGATGTCGCCGGAGTAGTGGATGCCACCGTCGGCGATGCACGGCACGCCAGCGGCGCGGCAGGCCTGGGCGGCCTCGTACACGGCGGTGAGCTGCGGGACGCCGACACCGGCGACCACGCGGGTGGTGCAGATGGAGCCCGGGCCGACGCCGACCTTGAC